>Ga0307513_10003346_pt1 | contig 21792 bp, 18 predicted proteins | sample 15_EM_MG_FD_202174 | JGI IMG/M metagenome (GOLD analysis project Ga0307513, IMG submission 202174) | Populus trichocarpa ectomycorrhiza microbial communities from riparian zone in the Pacific Northwest, United States - 15_EM | ecosystem: Host-associated > Plants > Roots > Unclassified | place... | reverse complement strand
CTTCCTCGGTGGTGGTAGATGAATGGAGATCTCTTGCAATGTCCCCTTAGGCAATGGCCGGGGCTTCTTCAGCTTAACTGTGATCTGTGGGGCGGGCATTGGAGCCAATGTTTGCGTCGCATTGTGTGATGCCACCAGGCGCCCGACCCGGAGTGCGATTTCTACAGGATCTTCCGGTGTCACCCTGGGCACTGGCCGGGGCTTCTTCAACTTAACAGAGGCGGGCATTGAAGATAACGGTTGCCTCGTGTTGTGTGATCGCGTTGGGCGCACGAACCGGAGTGCGACCGTCTCTACTGGATAGGTTCTCTCCTGATCCACAACTCCCTTCTCCGCATCGTCAATCGGTGATAGCAAGGGCATTCTGAAGGCACAGGCAGGGTGGAAGGAATGTCAGTTTGAAAGACCCTCGACCCCCCCAACGAGAAATAGCCCTTGTGGTTAGGCATGCAGCCTCCGCCCAACCCAAAGTCTGGCAAAATCGCTCAGTCTATGACATGCAGAAAATTCCCTGAAGTGGATGAGTGAAACTGTTCAACCGAAGTGATGGGGGGCCTGCCCAGCTCCGCGTGGTATAACGCACCACGACCGCGATGGTGGATACTGCCTGCACGCCAACAACGACAACAAGAGTTTCTTCCACGATGACATCGTTAAGTCAACCAATCAACCAAGAGGTTCTGATCCCTGTCCAGGGCAACCGCCGAAGGTAGCCTCAGATGAAGAGATGAAGGGCATGTAGCCAGCCAGACAGGCGCAATAAATATCGATTTCCTTGTCGTGTGCAGTGTTCCCCACACAATTCCTGGACGGCAGAAACCAATCGGGGGGGCATCGTTCACGGTTGGAGGCGCTTTTGGAGTACGCACGTTTGACATTTATACATGCCCAGATCTTGACATGTCGCGTCGTGACCTTGCACGAAGAGCGTGACAGTCTATTATCTACCTCTAAGATGTCGATTTTTACTCCAACCCAACTTCAACCCCTACACGCCCAGCCCTATAAATGAAGAAGGGGGAATTCCCATCAAGAAATGAAACGCGAGCATGATCCCAGTGAATCGGCCTCTAGTGAAGCCAACGCTCCCAAGAAGGAGCACAGCTCTACACCACAAGCCTCGCACCTGGCACTTGGCGCGAACATGTATCGAAATATGATGTTGCTAGTTGGTATTCGTGAATTTTTCGAGAGGGCGTTGGCCAACCGGACCTGGGTGGTAGCATTCATCGCCAAGCTACGCCCAAATTTGTCAGGGGAATCGTTTGATTTCATATTGAAGAGGTGCAAGCGGCCTTGGTAAAGTGCAAAATAGAGCATTCCTTGTCGCCGCTTTTGCAGGTTATGCCAGGTGAGTTGACCACACGCATCTGCCTAATTCTTTCTCACTGCTTGCCTAGATTTTTGGGGCCAGGAGTTGCTGCCACCCAAACCAGTCGATGGTCTTCAAAAGCTGTACAGTGAGTTCCATCTTCCTCGACTTGTCGATTTTCACAAACGTTTCTTTTCAGGGGAAGGTAATGCATCTTCGCCTTTAAAGTTACGGTACATTCATTTACATCCAAAATCTCACTAGCTGTACGAAGCTAGGAGGTGCCCTACAGGCAAGACAGGCACTTGAAGATACTGGGAGAAATTGATACCCTACGAGGAAACACTGCCTATAGCAACAGTGCGACCATACTACAATCCTCTGGCTATAGAAAATCGCGCTTGGTTGATGCTATGGCGAATGAGGTATTTACCATCCCGCTCAACGTCAGAAACCCTGCAGAGGACAAGAATGGCAGTTAGTATTGCTCATGCTTCGTCTCAATTATTGAATAGTTTGATCTTCAGATATCGCTTTTCCGCCCTCGGACAAACAAATTTATAATTTGTTCCAGTCCATGCACCTCTCGCCCCTGCACTGCCATCATTCCTTTACTGCACTGTTTGAATCGGTAGAGAAGGAACTTCCTGGTTCACCAATCATCAGCAGCCAAACCCTATTTTCAGATTGGAGGGTGCATCATTTACAACCCGATGTTCGTTCAAACCTCTATCGTTGTGTAGTTGCTCTGTTCTGGGTATGTTGCCTTGCACCTCTTCTGGCATTAGCTGAATGCGGACTCTAGCATTTCTGCGATACATTAATGCTGAATTTGCCTTTAAGAATGCACATACAAAGCCGAAAAGCCTTTTAACCTGAATACCCAATCCTCAGCGACGAATCACACTTTGACCCAACGGACCTATGCACTTGGTAAACTAGAGAAGACCCTTTACGACTATCTTATTTCTGCCTTTGACGATTATGCCACTGAGCGGGTCTTTCTCATCGCTCTATCGATAGACTTTAAAAATGGATGCTTTGGCTCCTTCTGCCGCGCAGAGTCGGTCTGCCCGTAATCGTAAGGCCAGCCAGGTGCTCATCGCGCCATTTACGGAGGTGCCTTTCGACCTAATACTGGATATTATCCAACCCGATGTATACACAGCGAGAGAGGTGGCCTCGTTGACGTTCATGGCCAAATTCGGAAGACCCTTGCAAGTAACTTTGTTGTGTGTCGATGTAACGATTTGACTGATCTCTTACTTTCAGGTTCTGGACATTCCTTGAAGGTTACGGAGCCGAGGTCGGTCGTCCACTCCACGAGGATAATCTAGTTACCCTCGTAGCGTCGAAATTGTCTGGTGTTCAGGATTGGGCATCCCCGGAAGCCCAACTGCCTCGCGATTGGCCAATCGCTCGCAAACATGCTGTTTTGGATGCAGTTTTAACCTCGACTACCATGCACTTCGAGTAGATGTGAAGATAGCTCAGGCTGACATGATTGCCGGTCACATGCGAACTGCTTTCTCCGTTCCTTAGGATCGCTCTTACATTCATCCGGGGTATCCATCTGAACCGATTTTGGCTGAGGCTGCGTTGCGGATTTGCGATGATATCATGAACATAAAGTCGATCCATTCGCCACAATCCTCCAAGGCGAGTCAGCCATGGGCTCTATCGATTCTGGGCAGAGGGGAGAAAATGTCGGGAAAATTCTTCTCATTCGAGCATAGATGGCTGTTGTCAGGGCGCAACGATACGAGGCGCCTGGGTCCCGTAGCTTTGGTGGCGAAACTGTTCCACTAAAGCTATTCTCGGAGAACTTGTTTTCTGAAGACTATTCAACGGAGGTCCTGCAAACCCGCCCGGATAATGTAGCCCGGAATACATCGATCACTCTGGAGAAGGCATTCGAACACGCGAAAGTTCATTTCAATCACTTTGTAAAGTTAGGTAATGACACAGGAATGACTACCTATGGCCTCGGTCGTTTTTATTCGTTGCATGGCGCTTATCGGATGGTCGTCGCAACTTACAAGGCAGGGTCGACGTGATGATCCCTGTTCTTCTATATAACGAGAAGATAGCTGAATGGGTCATGTCCGGCATCCTCATCCAATTCAAACGTCGGATAAATCGTGGGTCAATAGCGCGGTGTGCTATCGATGAACGAGATGTGGCATTCTTCCCGCCAGAGGGCATCAACCGAGCTGGAATTGATGTTGAAAATTCGAAGTTTGACCCTGCCGTCCGACCCTACATCACCCTTGTAATGGAGCTGGGAGTGACACTTCCTGGCCAATCAAAAAGCACAGTAGTCAAGAAAATCGACAAGGCTACGACAACTAGCAAGATTCCTGAGCCCATTGGCACTCCTAAGCCCACCGGCACTCCCAAGCCCACCAACACTCCTTCCCGCGTCGTCCTCCCTCAAGGTACCTCTCAAGCCAGCTCACGAAACCTAATCAAACCTATTCATCCGTGCTACAGCATATTTGCATATGGCTGTTCCAACTCGGTTTACAAAGTTATTCGTGAAGAGGATCGTGACATGTACCAGCAGCTACTCCAAACTAGGGAATTGATCACTCAGCATTCTCGACCTAAGATGCTGCCTGCCGTACGTTCAATGAAACCTTTCTGGGCATGTGGAAAAGATTCCTACGCCTGGGTTGATGATCCTTTTTTAAGAGGATCTGTGGGGACATATTCACCTGAAGAGATAATTTTTGAAGGTGTAGAAACTGGCGCCAAATACGACCAGGAGAAGGTAATAGGTGAAAAGGGGGATGTTTTCCAATCACAATAATCGAAAGTCTTGCAGTCCTGTCTATCACCTTTCTGAACTTCGATTCCAGTGTACTTGTATTTCTTCCGCACAGAAAAGAGGTCTTACACCGAATTTAATGCCACTCTACAAGCTACAAATATGTAACTGTTCCAAGCAAGTTCCAAGACGAATGGGTTCTCGTTCCATTTCAGAAGAGGACGAAACAGCACAGAAACGGGCGGAGCATTGTAGAGCGGCTGAGAGGGTGTAGGAAGGCTTTGTTGTGGAATCAAGTGAGGAAAGCTTCTGACCTCGTGTGACAGGGAATACAACCCATGATCATGGCAAAGAAGAGTCGGAAGACGGCCGATGAATCCGAGGACCGACATGCCTGAACACGTGACTAATGGAGTCAAGTCAAATGCAAGGATTTACATAAAAAACTTTCAAAAGATCGCCGCTCTTTGCTCCAACTCTGCAATGAGCCTGCTCCGCCTCCGGTCCTTTGGGACCAGGAGCCTATGCGTCCGTTCGTTTACCACAACCCGAGCCCCCGCCTTCGCCCTCTCCCAGACGAAACCTCTCCGTGCCGTCGCGGCCCCTGCAGTTGGCTCATACGCGCCTAAGGCAGGCGAACATGTTCTGAACTCCCCTTCAGAACTTGCCAGAAAAATATCCGCAAAAGTCCTTCCAAAATTACCTCGCCCCAACGTCCAGCGGGTTGTCGTCGTCGGTAGTGGTGGCCTCAGCATTGGTCAGGCCGGTGAATTCGACTACTCAGGTTCCCAGGCGCTCAAGGCCCTCAGTGAGGAAGGTGTCGAAGCCGTTCTCATCAACCCAAATATTGCGACATGGCAAACTTCCCACGAACTAGCTTCCGAAGTCTACTTCTTGCCTATCACCGCAGAATATGTCGCATACGTCTTGGAAAAGGAGAGACCCGATGGTATCCTCCTTACATTTGGTGGTCAAAGTGCTCTCAATGTTGGTATTGAACTGGACCGAATGGGCGTTCTTGAACGTTTAGGCGTCAAGGTTTTGGGTACACCTATAAGGACATTGGAAGTTTCGGAGGATCGCGATCTTTTTGTCAAGGCGTTAAAAGGTAAAGTCGACTACCACCCCATCCGATAGCCTCATAAATGATATTTGGAACCCCAGAAATTGATATTCCTGTTGCTCAATCTACTGCTGTATCTTCGGTTCACGCTGCCCTCGATGCTGCAGAGGTTATTGGTTATCCTGTCATTTTACGTTCCGCATTTACTCTAGGAGGACTTGGGTCTGGCTTCGCAAACAACCCGGATGAACTTCGAGATTTATCAGCACGAAGTCTTAGTTTGAGCCCGCAAGTTCTCATTGAACGTAGTATGAAAGGCTGGAAAGAATTGGAATATGAAGTCGTCAGAGACGGTGCAGATGTATGTCCATTTGCTGTAATGCCCAAACATTATTTTCTAACATATTACCATTATAGAATACTATTATTTGCTGCAATATGGAGAATTTCGATCCGCTCGGTACACATACCGGTGACTCCATTGTCGTTGCACCGTCGCAGACACTGCCCGACGATGAGTACCATATGCTTCGTAGTGCTGCACTCAAGGTCATCCGACATCTTGGCGTTGTTGGTGAATGTAACATCCAATATGCCCTTAACCCGAATTCCAGAGAATACTGTGTCATCGAAGTGAACGCTCGGTAAGCCCCGCGAAATTCTTTACTTGGTTCATTATCCTCATATTTTTGGCAGTCTGAGTCGCTCAAGGTTTGTTGTTATTGCCGTTGATAGAAAAAAGACACTCTAATTTCTTTTAGTGCTCTGGCTTCCAAGGCTACCGGATACCCCCTGGCATATACCGCTGCAAAAATCGCCCTCGGTCACACACTTCCAGAACTTCCCAACGCCGTGACGAAGACAACCACGGCTTGCTTCGAACCTTCGCTTGACTACATCGTAACGAAGATTCCCAAATGGGATTTGGCCAAGTTCTCCTCTCAAGTAAACAGGGAGGTCGGCTCTTCCATGAAGTCGGTCGGTGAAGTTATGGCTATTGGACGAACATTTGAAGAGAGTTTGCAAAAAGCTATCCGTCAAGTCGACCCCCGATGGAAAGGTTTTGAAGTTGTTATCGAACCAGCTGATCTTGACCAGGCACTTTCACGACCCACTGATATGAGGTTGTTTGCCATTGCCTACGCCATGTACAAGAAGGGATACACTGTCGACCGCCTCCACGATTTGACCAAGATTGACAAGGTAGTCAAAGATCTGTAGCTATCCGCTGAGCCTGGCATTGACACTCTTCCGGTTTTTTTCAGTGGTACTTGTACAAGATCGACAACATCGTCCAGACCCACCACGCTCTGAAGGCTGCCGGATCCATCGAGGCTATCGACCACGAACTCATGAAGCGAGCCAAGTGCATGGGCTTTGCCGACAGTCAAATCGCTGACATCATAAAATCAACTGAGGATGTTGTTCGTGCCCATCGCAAATCACTTGGAATCACCCCTTTTGTCAAGCGTATCGATACCCTCGCAGCCGAATACCCTGCGCACACCAACTATCTCTACACGACTTACAATGCCTCAGAGCATGATGTCGACTTTAATGAACATGGAACCATGGTCCTTGGAAGTGGTGTCTACCGTATCGGGAGTAGTGTCGAGTTCGATTGGTGTGCTGTTACATGCGCTCGTAAACTCCGGGATATGGGCAAGAGGACCATCATGATCAACTACAACCCGGAGACCGTGTCAACTGATTTCGACGAGGCCGACCGGTTGTATTTCGAAGAACTTGGATATGAACGTGTCATGGATATTTACGAACTTGAACAAGCGAAGGGTGTTATTGTTAGTGTCGGTGGTAAGTTCATGCCATCTCACTTAAAAGTACCTCAATCCTGATTGATATTAACCAGGTCAATTACCTCAAAATATTGCGCTGCGCCTCAAGCACAGTGGAGTTAACGTTCTTGGCACAGATCCCCAGCAAATTGATACTGCTGAAGATCGCCACAAATTTTCCTCCGTCCTCGATAAGATTGGTGTGGATCAACCCGAGTGGACTGAAGCGACATCGTTGGAGGCTGCCAAGGCTTTCGCGAATAAAGTGACGTGAGTAAAAGCTTGTTTTCTTGCCAAACCCGATCCAACGAGTCTTGTCTATAGTTATCCTGTCCTGATCCGTCCGTCGTATGTCCTTTCGGGAGCTGCCATGAACGTCGTCTACGAAGAATCGGCCCTCGAGTACAACCTTTCGGCCGCAGCGAACGTTTCGCCATTGCACCCCGTCGTCATCACTAAGTTCATTTCTGGCGCCCAGGAGATTGACATCGACGCTGTTGCCCATAATGGCACTTTGATTGTCCACGCCGTGTCCGAGCATGTTGAGAATGCTGGCGTCCATTCTGGCGATGCAACTCTGGTCCTCCCTCCTTACACCCTGGATTTGGCAGACATGGCTCGTCTCAAAACCATTGCTGAGAAGGTCGCTGCTGCGTTTGAGATCTCTGGCCCATTCAACATGCAGATTATCCGGGAAGCCCCCAAGAATCCTGGAGAAGAGGGTGCCCTCAAGGTTATTGAGTGTAACCTTCGAGCATCGCGGTCTTTCCCCTTCGTTTCTAAGGTCCTTGCCCACAACTTTATCAACACTGCCACTTGCGCCATCGTTGGCCAGGATGTACCAGAACCCGTTGATATCATGCAAGAACCCCGAGATTACACTTCTATCAAGGTCGCCCAATTCTCTTGGACACGGTTAGGTGGAGCAGATCCCTTCCTCGGTGTTGGTCAGTCTTATCTATCCCTCTTATCCGTATCAAGATCCTTATCAATTATTTCAGAGATGGCGAGTACCGGTGAGGTCGCCAGTTTCGGCAAGGACATCCACGAAGCATACTGGGCCTCTCTACTGAGCACAACGGGCTTCAAAGTCCCCCGCGCTGGTTCAGGTGTCCTCATCGGTGGTGACATCAACAAGCCCGAGATGGTTTCTATTTCAAAGCTGCTGACTGAGCTCGGATTCAAGCTCTATTGCTCATCTCCTGTCGTCGAGGACTTCCTCAACGGAATTCCATATGTTACAGCTAAGCGAATCATGTTCCCAAAGACAGATAAGCGGAAGTTGCGCGAGGTGTTTGACGAGTATGAGATTCAATGCGTTATCAACTTAGCCAAGTCTCGGGGTGTCGACTTTGTTGATGAGGACTATGTCGCCCGCAGGTTGGTCCTCTTTCTCTCTATGCCTTTTTTTTGTCTTAACTTGATGTTGCTGTAGGAATGCTGTTGACTTTGGGCTGCCTTTGTTGAACAATGCTAAAACTGCACAGCTCTTCGTAGAGAGTCTGGCAAAGAAAATCCCTCAAGGTGGCCTCCGCGGCTATAACGAGGGCCACATCCCATCGGAAGTTCGTTCATGGCGAGAATTTGTCGGCAAACGGGCATAAAAACAAAACTACGATCTTAAAAAGCCCATGAAACGACTGGGTTCTGCTATCATTTAATTTTGGATCTCGACAAACCAGTGTATGATATATTTGCGGAAGGCAAGACCCAAATACTCATTTTTTGTTACTGAATATTTTTGGTTGGGTGGATGCATCTTCTTGAGTCTTCTTGCTCTAGTCTTATCGCGGCCCTGACATAGATTTATTATAATCCTAACAAAGTTTCACCGTCTATTGACTGTCCCAAAAAAATCCCATCTTCAACTGGACTGCCTCCCCAGAATACCGGGTATCAAGTCTTCAGGAGTACACAGTTGATGTAAATCTAAATTCTTCACCTGGCCGGTCCGCGAGGGATCTGGCATGGTGGCTTTTCGTTCCACCGCAAACTTGGTAATCAAATCGGAGTCAAGCTTCTCTTCCACAAGGTCTGCTACCAAGCGCCCTATTACAGGAAGGAACTGACAATATTTATATCAGGTTATGACTCGGCCAACCCCTTGGATCTCAAATAAAAAATACCTTGTACGCATGACCACTGCCGGCAGTGGCTATTATGAGGGATTCGTCGTTTGGGTAATGACCAATTACCCAATCACCATCAGGAGAGTCGTTGTACCTTGTGCAGACAATGAGATTCTCGGATTTCATGGGTCCAAAAAGGGTTTTCATACCAACAGAGCCTGGTACCACTAAATGGTTTCTCAGCAAGGTCCGGATACACATTTTTCAAATGCATTCGAAGATCCCGGACGACGGATTTCGGGATGAATAACCCGCGGACTGGGTCAGACGTAAGTGTTCGAGGGGTAGATATCGTTCCCTGACCATTAGCCTCATGATCAAAGTAAGTATAACCAGCAGAATGAATGGCCATCTTCACGATGTTTGCTTCATTAGGCTGGCCGTAGTCACTTCATATCAGAAAAACTCTGGAAGCATCATTCAAGTTCGTACTTACAGGGAAAATATAGAACCCAGAGCTGAAATCCAAGACCACAGGACAATCCTTATACATCTCAGCTTCTTTTCGGGATAATTGGACCATCGCCACACATTGCCTAGTATCTCGGCGTCAAATACCTCTGATTACCTTTTGAATTGGTACTTACCCGGTGGCAAGGCAAATTCGACCTAAATCTAGCTCTGGAAAGGCAGATGGCGTCCAGGAACCAGCTGCAAGGACGACTAGAGCGGCATCGAACACGGTGCCGTCGCTACACTGAACTCCACTTGTTTGGCCACCTTTTCGAAGAATCCTGGTGACATTCATACCCGGAAGGACCTTCCCATTGAGGGCCTTCACCTCGTCCAATAAAATGGACATTCCTTGACCTGCATTGGCCCAACCGCCGCTGCGATTGAGATACCCAGCGCACCCCGCAAAAGGCGCCGTGGGTGCATGAAAAGGAAATACGGCGCGAATGGCGTTGCTGTCAATCAAGGGCTCGACCGTAGCACCCAATGCGACATCATTCTTGTACGATTCGTCTACATAAGTGCCCCCTGATTCCGAAGACCCTAAAACAAGGACGCCGGATCTTGAACATTATCAGTTGGATTGGACCTCAGAGAGTAATCGGATCTTGACGTACTCACGATAAGTGTCACCCCATTTCGCATGGTCCTTCCAAGAAGAAATAGCCTCTCGTGCAAGCTCGGTGTAAAACTTATCAGAATAGGAGCTTCTAACGACTAAATGCAACGGTCGATGATTAGTGCTAAGCCCAAGGGAATCGAGTTGATAAGGCTAGCTATATCGAAGTGACTGACTTCGATTAAGATCGTTACTGGCTGCATCTGGGGCGGGTAGCGTGCGCGACCGGTCAATAATAGTGATATCTGTGTAACCTCGCCGCAGTAAATGATATGCTGTGGACACACCAAAGCATCCGGCTCCAACGATAATTATTTTCTCGTTTTTCGGAAGGATCATCGTGTGTAAACTTGGCCAAAACGATAGGGAACAAGTTCGGAATTTAAACGATACACGAGCACCTCGTTTATCTTTGGACCAAGGGGTTCTTATGTCGCACGATCTAATCGTGGTAGTCATAGGCTCGTCGTCATTCAAAAATGCGGCAGAAATATACTGTTCACGATACACAAGATGGCTTTTCTTGCATTAAAGATACATCAATAAATTATTATATGATGGGTCCAATTTTAAGCGAGAGGATACTAGAATAATGTAATTACACCGTGGATGAGAACAGGTTAACGATAGTGGATTGGAGTCTGCCGTCACGGATCGCCTATGGGACAAATGAATTGAGCGAGAAACTCGGTAGGAAAAGAGAGAAACACACCTCATGAATGAGCGAAATGTTCTGACCAACGGTGATGTCTTCCACACCAAGACCTCTAGAGAAGCGGTGATAATTCTCGGATCCATGCATCCGGATACCTAAAGTCACTCTGACGAAATCGTAAACCGGGCGAGTCTTATTAAGGTATTGGCTCGCAGGTGCCTTTCCGCGTGAACCAGAGAGGTAATCCCTCCTAAGTTCGTCCAAAAGCAAAGTAAGGCGCTCGGCAACACGTGAGCGGAATGCTGGGATAGAGGTGAGTGCAAAGCCGACCAACGACGGATCAGAGAACGTTGATCCAGTGAAAAAATCGAGAAGAGTTGTCGTACTCGATGCAGCGACTTTTTGCATCCGTTCCTTAGCGTCCATGGTGCTGGTTGCGTCGAAAGTTTCATGCATGATTGCCGACACCTGGGCGGTGGTACTCTTTGAAGCATCCTCAGAGAGAACAGATCCAAAGGCAGTGGAAAACTCTTTGGAAACAATCGTTGTGAGGCCTTGGTGGAATTCATACTGGAGTGCTCTCAAATCCAAGGCTGTATGGTTCAATTCAGATAATGAAGTTGCAGGAAAAGAATAACACCAGGAACCTTGACAAATAACATACAAGTACGAAGAAATTAATATCGAGAGAATTTCCAAAGAGCTGATCGTGTGGCGGGCAGACACCAGCGCTAATGAGCTATTGAATAGGTCAGCATCAGGACATGAACATTGTCGGTCGCAGTACGCACTTCACGGCCTGGTTGTGCATCTCAGCTGATTGTATGTGCGTCGAAACAGGATTGGCGAGGTATCCCAATTCAGCGACGTAAGCAGCCGAGGCGATGTCGATACCCTTTGCATGATAATTAAGAGATGGGTCAGTAGCAGCGAGCGATGGCGGCAGACCCCGATTCATGGCAGGGTTGATGAGCTCTGCGCATTGTGCGAAGAGCAGCTTGCCGAGGTGGTGAAGGCTCAGACGAGTCTTCTCCATGGCGTTGGTAACAGCCATGGCCTGGAAGTTACCACCGTGGTGAACCACACCCGTTTCACCGTCAATGAGAGGGTTGTCCGTTGCTAAGAGAAAGTCATAAGACAATTGCTTGGCACTGAAAAGACATCAGCTTACTAGAATTGCATTCGACCGTGAGGGTCTTGAGGGACTGAAGCAGATCTTCAACTTGAGGGCCGATGAACTGAGGTGCGGTCCGGAGTGGGTAGCGATCCTGGCGAAGATTGCCTTCGTCTTCTTCTATTTTGACCTCTTCTTCGTGGGTGACTGCGAACGTGCTACCTTCTAACAAGTTCCAGATGTTCTTTGCGGTCTCGATCTAATATTTAGAGTGTTAAAGGTGGGAATATAAGTTGAACGGCGGGACATGCATACCTGGCCGGGGTGAGGTCGTGCCACACAATTGATGAAGGGGTCAAAGGAAGTACGTGTTCCTGCTAGAGCCTCTGTACCCATAGCCGTGCATACTTGGGATAAAAGTGTAAGGTGGACGGCTTCATTCAATGCTAAAGACGCCACGGAAGCTGAGAACGCTGTGCCGTTCAAAATCCCAAGATGTTCCTTGGACGCCAGAGGAATAGGTGCGATGCCGTGAGCCTCGAGCGCCTTCACAGAAGGAACGACTTCGCGTCCACTAAAGGCCGCGGGGCCATCAAAAACCCTTATTGAAGGGTTACCGATGAGGGTACCGGCAATATAAGACAGAGGGGAGAGGTCTAGCGGTGGCGTAAGTTAGAAGGACCGATATATAACGAAATAAAATAGTAATATATATACCTCCAGAAGCAGATATGGTTCCACGTAGAGGGACGAGAGGGGTAATGTTGGCGCGAAGGAGCTCGTTCATTTTTTCGATGAGTTCCCACCGGACACCCGAGTGACCACGAATTAGGGAGTTCATGCGAATAAGGATAGCTCCCCGGACCCAAGATTCTGGCATACTTGTCGCATTAAGGGGATCCTGGAGGGGGAGGACATCAAGAGGCTTGGTGGAAGAGGGAAGCACTCCACTATGCTGATGTTGGAGGAGAGCGTTGCCGAGAAGAATAGGCTGGTCGGTGCGTGTGTCTGCGCTCCCACCGAATCCCGTGGATACGCCATATATGCTCAGGCCTGCATCCACCTTGTCGACGATAACTTTACGGCTCTTTGCAATCTTCGCCTTCAAGGATGGGGACTCGTCGAGGGAAACAGACGCGTGATATCTGGCTGCCGCCGTAACAGCCGCGATGGAGAGGTTTTTTCCATCGACAACCACCGACTTTCCGTTCCTTTGCCCGCGTCAATAAATTTAGTGAAGTGGAATGTGCTAGACCTTACTTATAAGAGTCGAGCTCCTGGAATGACTGAATGAATTCTTCGACAAGCGCGGTTGGCGCTGGCTTCCTGTGCATCAACTTCGGGGCCTTGAGAATAGGGGTTCGGACCTCCCCTGGCTTGCCAGTAAGTCTGACGATACCGTCGCGCACAACATAGCCGGACGCTGACAAGGACCTGCGGGGAGAAGTTTTAGTTTCCGCAGAGATGATCGTCATTGGTGGTGGGTATGGATGTAAGGGCGGGGTATTGAGCGGTATAGTGAGTCATTGGATTAGTCTGAGGTATAAATACTGTTCTGAACGAGAGATGGGTGTCCGAATAGACATTGACTTGGAGAGATCTCAAGATTCCTAATTTGGAATCCCAGGATTCTGTGAGTCCATATGTTTCCCTCATCTGGATTCTGCAACAGCTCTTACTCCATTCTATCTCGGCGAAAGGCCAAATTTCTCGCGGTGTGGCTGTAATTTGGTTCATCGACAGTACTTTAGGCATCCGTAATTCCCTTAATAATGATTAACTATCAGGTGTGGGTCCATGGCCAACGACAAGCACTGCTTGCTCCTTGCAGGCGTGACTCGTCATCTCCTCTGCGTCCACTGGAATTCGAAAGTGACTCATGAGGCGCTTTTAGCCAACGGGCCATACCTTCCATCCGTATCAACGCATGTACAGATTGTGTCACTCATGATCATGTTCACGCTGATCTCCTTTGGGGCAAAGTCTAAATTCCAGTGGCTCAAGATGAGTGCTGAATGTATTAACCAAATTTATTTTGCTTCGTGAACGAATAACTCGACGTCGAGCTAAGATTCAAGCGAACTTGTCATGCCTGAACGAAAGTTCTTTTCTCCCCAAATTTCAGCAGCATCCGCATGGTAAGGATTTCTTGGAGGAAGAGAAGTGTCCCTACCCCACGCTCGGTGAATGATACATCTGACTGTTGTCGTTAATCCCACTCTAGTCGTGTAAGTAAACTGGTTCAGGGCTTAAGTCTTGAATATCCGGAGAAATTTGCAGAAAAATCATTAAGCTATGGATCCTTCCGCCGCAGGTGTAGCTCTCGGAACTCAATATTTAGAAAATACGTATCCATAAACCAGTGACAGCCTGAGAGAAACTTGAAAGCTTGAAATCTGGCGAGAAGGAATTCCACAACCTCTAGAATTTTCTCCAAACAAAGAGGAAAGACCCTGAAAGATCTCCTTTGTAAAGCTTCTTAGTTATGTCAGCCATCAATAGGTCAGGTTGTGGCGGTGTTGATTTTGCTCTTCTCTTCAGATTCTCACTATAAGCGCACCCTGGTGGCCTTTTAAAAATGGTTTGACTTGATAGCTATATAACAGAGGACCGTTAAACTGATTCATCGGGTCTAGGTTAAGGCAAAGAAAACGAGAAAGTTCGCGGCCGTCAAACGAATGTTGAATCCAAATGACATTCGATTGTGAGGACAAGGCCATTGATCTTTCATATTCGGGTCGACTTCTCATGGGAGCTTGATTACAGGAAGGAGAACCGGCTGAAGCAAAAAAAGAAAGAAGAAGAAGAGAAAGAAAAAGCTGTTCGTCGAGTGTATGTGACTTCGTTGGAATAAACCCTGGGTTACACAGCCTAACTCGTACTTTGTAGCCCGCAAGTCGCATCCTCGCTGTTTTTGGCGCACAACACCGCTCTTGTACCTCCATACCGTGTTCTCATCGATACCAACTTCATCAATTTCAGCCTTCAGAATAAGCTAGAATTGATCAATGGCATGATGGATTGTTTGTACGCCAAATGTGAGTTCTCCATACTTCATCATCTGTCTCATGTTCACATAATACTTTTCTTGATAATCTATAGGTATCCCCTGTGTCACCGACTGCGTGATGGCTGAACTGGAAAAATTGGGCCATCGGTATCGTGTCGCGCTCCGGTGGGTAAAACCAGCTTAGCTGATTGTAACAACTGAAATAAACTTCTCTGACATTTCTTTTTCTCTTTTGTATCAGAGTGGCACGCGATCCCAGATTCGAGCGTCTGCGGTGTTCGCACACTGGTACATACGCTGATGATTGTCTGGTGCAACGAGTGACAGCACATAAATGTTACATCGTCGCAACCTGTGATAGGGAACTACGGCGCAGAATCCGCCAGATACCTGGTGTGCCGTTGATGTATATCGTGAAAAAGCGATATGCCATCGAGCGCTTGCCGGATCAAGGTGCTCCGAGCTGAAATGCTGTTGGTTCTTGGGCGCTTGCATTTCTGTATTTTGATTTTTTTCAGTAGGTTAGTTGGAATGCTTAAATTTTCTCACTACACGTAAATGCTGACAGGTTGAACCATTTTTGGAGCAGATATTTGTATTTTTATTCCTTCATCGCACCACCAATGGATTACTGTGCATGCGTCCATATGATCATCTCCGAATTGATGATGTCAGATATGGTGGCCAACTCCCATCTGGATTAACAGCTATCACGTAGAACAAGGGTGGTTCAATCACTCTTGAGGAAAAACTGCACGGACGGAACCAACCACTGGAACAATCCCGGAGCTTAACTTGAATGGAGGGAGAATCCTAATCATCCCTGTACATAGATCGAAACCTTAGGATCTCTTCAAATTTGAAAAGAAAACAAATGTATATATCTGTACATATGGGCTCAAGTAAGAACTGAGTGCGTATGGATTGACCTATGCACCATGCTGTGTTATGGTCCGGTTCTGACCCTATTTTTGTGGCGTTTTTGGGTTTCCATTCGTCATTTTTTTTTTCTTTTCACGGCTTTTAATTGACGAACAGTGTACTTGCCAATGTTTTTGTACCGAGGAGGTCTAGAGGAGAATGAATGCGCACGGATATGTCGAGTGGAACTGGCTCCTAAGTTATGCACTAGGAAATATCGAGATCCGCGGTGAGTCGAGTCCATTTTGGGAAACAGCGAAAACGCGTCAATAAACCAAAACATCACGCAAATGGTGACGCGCTTATACTAGCTATAACTTAAAACTTGCTGCAACTACGTTACTACGAAAGCTCGGCGGCACTCACAAACATGTCAAAGCGCGATGAAGATGTTCTCCCAACTGCCTACAAGTATGCATGGTTTCCTGAATCCGAACTGCCTCTGCAGGATTTTCTCGCAAAGGTGATTATTGCCAAACGGAATGGAGCACCCATACTGACATACTTTGGAACCTCACCAGTTCAAACCATCCATGGTTCAAAATGATGGGACAAAACCTGTAAGTATTTTTCGTTGTTATGGATCCACGGAAGGCCCTCATGTCCTTCCAGTGGATTTGGGTTCAGGGCTCCGAACCGTCGAAAAAGGACAGTGGAATGGATGAAGCTACGAAGGAGGCCAAGAAGTTGTGTATGCTCTCCGTTTTACCAACGGAATTTTCATAGCTTATTTTATTTTGTGCAGTGAAAGAGGTGACGGAGAAGGTTGAGAACATTAAGGTCGGCATTCAGATATCGCAATCTTCTGGGCTGGGTGTCTGACCCACTATTCTGTTTAAAACAGAACGACGAATCTATCCCATTGAGGTCCAACAAGAAGACTGGCGCGAAAAGTAAGAAGGAAGTTCGCGAGCAGGTTTGTAGATGTCTGGTCTGGCTGTGCTTTTCTAACAAAAATTGACAGGTTCAAGCAGAAGCAACTGAACAACTGAAGGAGATCTCCATAAGACATGGTTATGTCTCAGGGAAATGGTTGCGATTTTTCTACCCTCAATTCGTTGCTGGACTCATGCTTGTCGGTTAAAATAGGCTCATTTTTGCACCTGCCGACAAGGTGGATATGATTTGGTCGAGCATTGCGAGTCGGTCTACCTTTCGGAATGGCATTTTCCTGATTGTTCTGATCCATGACGATAGCATCACTTGCCTCAGGACCACTTCACTCGACATCTGCATTTCTAGCAAAGGTGGCAACATCATCTGAAAGCGAGACCCCTAATGCTCAGCATCTCATCTGCGTATACTTGCCTGATGTTTATGATAAAGCTGCCGTGACTGAGGTCAATGCTGGAGTCACTTTTTTTTTTTTCGTTTCGCGCATGTTGACGACGTCAACAGATTATGAAAATTTTACTCAGGAATCATGGCGTCAACCTCAGCGGTGTCAAATCAGACCTCTACACATCCCTAGGTAAAGCGTCACCCAATTAATCAGAGTAATTCTATTCATATATTTGTGCTTAGGTATTGACAGCAAACATGCAAGTGGCATTCCGTCCACGGTTAGGAACCCCCTTTCTCATTTTTTAACCGCCTCTTAACTCGTCTACGCAGGTCTGGAAAAATGCTGCAATTTTACCAGAAAAAGATTCGAAGGTTAGTTGTTATATTTTTCTAATATGCGCAGTACCTGACTTCTCTCCCAGGAATTAAAAGATGCATATTTCGCTGAGCTTGCCTCCAATAAGGGGCCATCCACGGAGGCAGCGGCCCCTCCTGTTGCTGCCGTAGAGAAGACAGAATCTGCAGTTGCTCCAGCGAAGGGCAAGCCAAAGCCCAAGCTTAAGAAGAAAGCTGAGGATGATCCATTTGCTTCTGGTGATGATGACGAGGAGGCTGCAAAAGCACCAGCAAAAGCTAAGAAGAGTGTTGACAATAAACCAAAGCCCCAGAAAGAGAGTGACCCAGAAGACGAAGACGATGACGGAAAGAGCAAACAGAAACTTAAAGCTTCTACCAAGCGTACCAAAAAAGTGGAAGATGTCAATGATGAAGATGAGGATGAAAGGCCCAAAAAGAAAAGGGCCACCAAGATATAATTTCTTGGTTGCTTGGCATATTTATCTTTTCCAGTGTTGGGCTAGTGCTCTTGACTACTTTCCGCGTATATATAACCATGCAAACATTCTCAATGCTAGTAATCATTCTATAACTATGTGCAGAACGAAAAGAAGAAAAATGAATCATAAAATGAAGTTATGCTAAGGATCAATTGGTGGGTTTCGGTGGAGAAGGTAGGGTGGGGGGTGCGGTAGGGTGATGTTTCAGCTTCTTGGAACGTCTTTCATTGCCCTCCTCCGAAGCGATAACTTCCGTCCTTGTCCTTTTTACGCCTCGCTTTGTTGCCGACTTGCGTGGTTTCCGAACAGACTTGTCGTCGGGGCTGTGATCAAGTTCGCTATCATCGGGCTTGAAGATGTCGTCATCCCTTTTGCCTCCCTTCGCTTTGGCTTTGCCCTTGGACTGCGTTCTCGGTGGGCCCATCGTCTTTTGACCATCAGGCGGAGATGGTCTCGCACGCTTCGATCGAGGTTCTCCATCATTGGAGTCAAATTCCGAGTTATTGTCCCCAACCATCGAGCCTTTTTCAGATTCAAGATCTAGAAGGTTGCGCAGGACCGAACGAGAAGTAGAGGTCGAATCTGCGGCGGATACTGGGGGCCTGATGGATGGAGAACGAATGGAGCCAGAATAACCTGGAGAACTAGCAAGGCCTGGCGATTCCCCTGAGGTCTTGGCCTTAACGGACCTTTCTTTCCGTGGTGGATTCGGCAATTTGCGCACTACTTCTTCTCCTGGCTGAGGCAAATAAAACACTTCTTGCTCGCGCAGAATGTCAAGGCCAACGAGCTGCCTCAAAACCCCGATTAGATTCGAATCGAAGGCCAGATTTTCAATATCCCGAACGATCCTTGAGGCATCCTCATTCCTGGCATCTCCGTGATCTTCAATCTCCTCCTCGTCCATAAGTTCTCTGTCGTTCAGAGAGCATCCAGGAACTAGGAAACAGACACGAGGTCCACCTTCTTCCTTAGGCAAGCTGATCCTGCGGTATCGACAATGCGAACGTGTAACAAGTGGTGTCGAAGCAGGAACCACTTTGGCAGGTGATTTAGAGGCCTTGGGAATAATAGTAGGTACTGGGGGACTAGGAATTGGGGCAGGAGGTTCAGGCGCTTGTGTAACGTTGGAGCTGGGAGGAGGGGGTGAAGTCATTAACTGACTGGGTGTTTCGATGTGTGCAGGAGATTCAACGGGAGCGGGAATAGCAGGGGAAATGACTGGAGGAGGAACAGGCGGAGATGCGATTACTGGAGAGAGACTTGCTTGAGGGGCAGGAGGTTGCTCGATGACATGCTTGATAGAAGGGGTTCGCGTAAGCCTAGGCCGGGGTTGAAGCTGTTGTGTTATTTGGGCCATAAGTTTGCGTTTTTGACCATGAGCGTGGAAAAGGGAAGTGGGAGGTACGATTGGTACAGGTGGTGGGGCAGTTGGTTTGTTAACGGTCGGTGAAGGCTGCGAGTTGAAGGATTTATCGCTGGGCGCTGAAGAAGCGATCGACGAAGCCCGCGATCCTGGTTGTAATATTTTATATGCCGCGCTGGTACTGGAGCTTGCCTGGCTCGCAGGAGATCCCTCCCAGACTTTCTCTCGTTGCAGTGATTCAAGGAGTTTTCCTTGCGGTTTGGGTTTTACTCGGATGGTGTCCTCAGTGGTAAATCCAGGAACATCCAGCTTCGACTCAACCTTTGACTTTCGATACGATTTGGCAGATTTTTTCCCCTTGCCCGGTTGAAAAGAAACAGCACCGCGCGCAGATGCGGTGTCTCGAGGGGCAGCAGGGGAGGAATTTCGCTTCCGTTTGGACGATCTTTGGGGGGATTCGGCATCCGGCGAAAGTTCCCTAACAAAGTCGGCTTATTTGAGTAAAATGCAACTAAGAGGATTAAAATACTAACTGAGAGGATTGGTGTGAGCTGCGATCCTCGGCTTGTTTAACGACCGGCGTGCCCGCTCCCTTTTCCATTGGAGGGGTAGTAGCGGCGGGTAGAGGGACGTTATCGATTCCAACTACATTCGAAGGTAAATCGCCAAGTTCAGTTGAACTCGCATCGCCATTGCCACCAACTCCAGATTTCTTGCCATGGACAGGAGGAACCGTGATGTCTTCAGTAACATTTTGCTTCAAGAAGTCAGCAAAGATGTCCATGGAGCCTACTCCCGTAAATGTGGAATCTGAACCACCTACAACAGGTAAAGCCTGCACATCGTTTGAAAATCCGGTCTGTACTTCTGGTTCCGGGGGATATTGGAAATCAAGATCGTCTAGGTCATCGAGAATGTTCGTTTCAAGCCTTGCTGCTTCGATTTCCTTCTCTAGAGTAGAGTTTGACGACAAGGAATTGTCGAGGCCAATATCCTCTTCCGACATTTCATCCTGCCCAAGATAAATCGACGACCCGGGTGTGGAAAGACTATACGGGTAGGGATCTGCCATCAGAACAGGGATCGAAGGCCTCCGTGTCAACATCATCCCCTTAAAAGTGGCAGAGGGTTGGGATGCAACAATGGGACTTTCTGAGAGATCACCGCCGAGAATCAACGGTTGCTCGGTTGTGGGCGTGGATTGGAGGTGATCAACGTGCTCGGGTTGTAAGGCTCCTTGGTGTACACCTTCTGAAATTACACTGGATTGGATTTCTTCGGTAACCAGAGTTGCTGAGTCAGAAGGCTTGTCAGCGAGATCCACGGAGGGCGAACGCTCTGCAAGAGTAAGTAGTGGGTCGACAGTTTGACCAGGCTGGGCTGTGGCGCCTGGGGAGGATGGATGAAGAACCCCCTCTCCGAGGGACTGCACAACAGATTGAGGAATCGCAAGAGACTCCGCGATCGGCTGTCCAGGAGAGCGTGGTGCGCCGATGGGGCTAAGAATGAAACTCGAGGTTCCAAGGCTGAGATCTGGGTGTGGTGGTGGGGTCTGCGAGCGATCTGCTGAGTCGGGAACATCAGCATTCGCTGTGATGGGAATTGATGTTTCATGCCGAGGGCTCGAGGGCTCGACATGGGCTAGGGGAGGTGTAAGCACTGTCTCCTGTTGTTCCTTTTCTTTGTCGGTGGAGGCAACCTCAGCGGCAGCCACTACCCCTTCGTCAAGAACTTTCTCTCCTTTGCCCGTAATCTCTTCGGCCACATCCTCGCCAATGGCCACTTCTTGTCTCATATCTTCGTCTCCTTGGCGAGATTGAAGGAAAACTTCAGCTTCCTCTGGTCCAACACTGACAACTCCGAGGCTCATCGCACGATCAGCAGGTTCCTGAAGATAAAAAATGGTTAACATGAGATATAGCTCCAATTTTTTTTTTGATATTTACCTCAGTCAGACGCCCCTCTGTGATAGCCTCTTCAATAACGTACTCCATATCCCCTGTATGGTCATCGATGCTCTTAGCCGAGAGCACCTCCATTTCCTCGTCATTTTCTCCATCAGCATCGTCGTCCGTGAATCCGTTGTCAATATCATCGTCCACAGGTTCAACGACCGTGTACTCGAGAGTTTTCTGGACGTGCACCCCGGAATCCATTTCGACAGCTGGTTCGGCAGGTTGTGGACAGTAGTCATCCTCGTCGGGAATTTCTTCTATCTCAACTTTATGCTTCTTTGGGGGCGAATGATGGGACGTTGGGTCTTCTCCTTCCATCTGTGGTAATTCGACATGACGACCTTTCTCCGAAGGTGGTGTCGGCAACTGCCCATGGACATCCGGTGGATTAAACTGAACTTGCAAAGAAGAGGAAGTCAGGGATGGTTGGTGTTGAGATTCTTGTCCGGTATCATCCCCAGATGGAGGGGTAGAGCGGATGTCATCGTCATCGGCCATTAGTTCGTCGA
>Ga0307513_10003345_pt1 | contig 21793 bp, 27 predicted proteins | sample 15_EM_MG_FD_202174 | JGI IMG/M metagenome (GOLD analysis project Ga0307513, IMG submission 202174) | Populus trichocarpa ectomycorrhiza microbial communities from riparian zone in the Pacific Northwest, United States - 15_EM | ecosystem: Host-associated > Plants > Roots > Unclassified | place... | reverse complement strand
TGCTCTGAGAACGTTGTTTTCGGGTCCTTTCGCGCCTGGGGCCACCGTCACCCGCCGTCCTTCATCGGCGCCACCGCTGCCGATCCCCTTTGAGGTGTTCCCGACCGTTGGGTGTTCAAAAAAACTCTCCCCGACTTCTAGCCCGTTTCTACCAACAAAGGAGCATCGACGACAGCTCAGGGGTCATTGTTAGGACTGGCAGCCGCTTCCAGGATTTCTACACCAGGCATCGACGCCTTCTACACCAGAGGGGCGGGCGAATAGCGGTGTACGGCGAGCGTACGAAGAGGGTATTGCTATGTTGTACCTGCAATGGATGGTTGAAGGTAACCGACAGCTCCCACCAGAGCGCCAACAGTACCAGCCTCGGTTCCCCCTGAGACACCGGAAATTCAGTTTCCTCCCTGAATACTGATTCATGTTTTCGAAACAGGGGTCACATACCTGCAATTTGGATGAATTCCGCGAAGATATCTGTGTAAGGACGTCCAGGTTTGAGTGTCTTAATGTGTACCTTGTATGGTATGATACCTAGGCGTGCGGTGAAATCACAAGGCGGTTGGCCAGGATCTGCGTGGCCGGCTTTATATTTTTCCTGGTATTTCGCGCATGTTTCGATGATCAAACCGAGAGCACGACCTGATGAAATCCAGATAATAGCCTAATTTTAATTTTTTCCATCCCTGAGTGTCTCATACAGAGCGCACCGACTTCCAACAAGGTCCTGTCAGATGTCACACTAGGTATCAGCCATCCGAACACGTCGAAACAAATCGATAGCACGCACCATCCTCTACCGTTCTCCATTCCGACTTGTCGGATCGACTTCGCCCTCCTCCCCCCGTAATCCTCAATGCCATTCTTCAAACCAATGTGTACACCTCGTGCCGAAGAAACCTAAGATCATGTATCGGCGGCTGTTATGGAGACCGCTTGCTGACCAACCGTACACGTGGTGATTCGGGTCGCATTGCCGCCCGGTAATTTTTGACTCCGGAAAACTCCACCAAAAACCCGTATCGACTCCTCAGTAATGATCATCGTTTTAGAGCGTCAGGCATGACCCGGATTCTCAATTCTGGCGTCCAGGAATCACCCACAAGTACTATAGAGATGATCACATTCCAGCTGATGCCTTGGTAGGGGTTAGCGCTAACTTCAAGGTTGAATTAATCAGTTCGGTACGTTCCCGAGTCGCGCGGCAACGGCGTGGCGCCAAAGATCACGATAGGCCTTTGCTTTTGTGATGGGACTTTGGTTTTCTGGATACCAGATATCCGCCACGGTTAAATGGTGGGGGCCCAGACCTACCTCGTAGTGTGGCCTTCTGGCAGATAATCGCTACGATAATCATTCCTACTCGGCGCTTCCTATTCCAGGCCACGTGAGCACGGCGCTGACCTGCAGCGCCAACTGGACTCGGGATAGTAGTCGGAAAACCGGACCATGAAGTGAGGCGAGGATGTTTCGGACTATGTTCTCCTGATACTCGTAGGAGATGCTGTGTTCCAGGTTTGCGAGGCAACTGGCGAGGATGTCCAGGATACGCTAAGGTATACTCGTTGTCACCCCAGATTAAATGAGCCTGGCGGTTACCGCACCGCTTCCCTCACGAGCCTACGTCTGCCACAGCCGCTTCCAACGCTGAACGAGAAGCCCGGCTGTGCCACATACCACCCACGATGGGCCCCCGGAGAGGTAGGTGTCCAACAGTCATCCGCACGTTTCCGACTTCCATACTCGGTTGGTTGGGCAGTCACCGGGACTTTGGACAACTAAGAGTGGAAACCGATATGGTATGGTGCAGACCTCTTAGACGCAAGTATGGCCATGCTGACGCCTTCGAGTGAGCGCACCGAGCAGAAGCTGGAAACAGCTACAACATTCCAGACCGCAGTGCAGAATGAGGCGCCGTTTCAGGAGCTAGGATCATGAGATGGTGGAAGAAGGAGAGCAAAAGCATTCGTGGGTGGGATCGGAACGTGGTTCCTGCATGAGCCTCGCAATCCTGAAATGGAAATGGATTATCTGCTCTCGGGGCGAACACCGTGATCGCCTGCCCACCTAGTCCGGTAGTGTTGGTACCGACCACCACCAGCCCCCCTCAGTCCCTGGAATTGCGCAGTGGTGCAGGCCGGGGGACCGTCCTGGGTGACTCGGAAGGTGTTTCGTGGGTGTATCCGACCCCTGTCATCTCCATTCTTCTGTTCATTAATTTATCAGGATGGATGCGTCGTGCGGACGTGCAGGAATCTGATACGAGGGCAGATAATGGACTCCGATAGCACGAAAGCCTGTTACAGGGATATCTCTACGGCAGCGACATCGGCCCGGTTCGTCACTCGCCGTTGATAAGCTTCGTGGGACTGACAACGAATCGCGGCACCAGACAGCAGGGATGTCACCCTAAGACAGTCAGTGTGACAGCACACGCTAGGAAACTTATGGAAGTCTAAGAGGTTGGTGCTGGCCGACCGATAGCTTACCCTGTGTGGCTGAAGAGACCCACCCCATGCACCTAATCGTTACGGGATCGCTACGTTGCCGCGATCTGCACCTCCCAAGCAGGAACCCTGGAATGTACTATTCCCTTCATATAAGCTTGCCGACGGTGGAAATTACCTGTGACAGTCTTCTGCGGCGGAGGCCTAGGGGGGGACAGGGGGAAAATTCGCGGAGCGGAGTAGCAAGTCCGTCCCCGCCGTTGCTTCGATTCCAACGCCTGCCTGGTAACGTTGGGATCCTTCCGATTCGCCGCATTTCCGTCGGGCTCCATTGCCACTCTCGACGTTGCATCACCAGGCGGCGCGATACAATTGCTTCCGCGTCACCGAGGTTTCCACCGACCTGCCCATATGGATCTCCGCCGCTGCTGTCACAATCCATGAGAGAACTACCATGACATCCCCGGGCCCCGCCCTTCAATAACAGGTGTCCCCGAAGTCGGATCAGCATGGCGTGGGCTTTACCCCCGACCGCTGTTCCGCCCGTGATTCAAATCTGTCGCGTCACGTCGGTCGGAGAGCTGATGAATTGTCTTGGGTTCCCGTACTATCTCGTATCTCAGTCGTAACCCCCACTCTCACTTCTGTTGGCTGCGCTTCGTGACAGGTTTCTTCTGTTATTAAATTTACATGGGTGCATCCCTTCGCCCTGCGCGGTCATTATCTGTTACGTCTTGGTTGTTCCCATCTACAGAAATTTCCATCTCATAACGGATGACCAATCTCGTTAGCGAGAACTATTTCGCTCGAGATCTAACAAAAAATAGCTATTAATTGCTCCATCTCCGAGGACACTCGCGCGAGAACACCTTCCGATGTGAGGCCGCCACCGCAGAATGCCGGTGAACCGGAGATCACATGAGCGGAGCGGTCCTGTGGGCGCTTATGCAGCTCTTGCTTCTGCGGTCAAGGAAACGGCAATTTACGGTGTGGCCGAGGGTGTTGGAGACTGAAAGACTCTTTGGCGGAAACCTCACCTTCGCCTACAAGTCAAGAATGTTTCCCTATTTCGGTTGTGGTGAATGGCCGTTGTCACCCTGGTCTACGGCGAGAAACACGGTCACTTTCACCCTGGTGAAACAAAGGCGCACGGTGCCCCCGCACGTCCACTCAGGCCTTTTGACCATGGGCCTTGCACCGGACGGCCCATCCCTCCTAGTGCTTTTATAGAGCGCCATCTCATTCAGCCATTCAGTTCGCCACTCCATCATGTTCTGTCCTTGCTGCGCTGGTCGCACCATACCTTCGATTCATCATCCCGACCAGAGCGGTAATTTTGATGGCGATGGCCGATCCATGGCCTCTGGGCAGTTTGAAATCCACAGGACCGCGGAGCCATACAAACCTCGCATCCCAGGTGACCTGCTGAGTATTCCCCTTCCAGTGATCACGGATTTGGTAAATGCCCCCATTGTGTCATATCGCGACGGGTTGATAATTCATTGCAGCCAGAAGAATTCATTCGCCACAGTCTGCCTGATTGGATATACACCACTCGGATACAGCGTCACGCCATATGGGATTATCTGAGTCTCAACCAGATATGCAGAGCGTATGCCGCGCGTCTGCTCCTCGAAAACGATAACAAGTTATCGAGCCTATACATTGCGGAGGAGGTTTTGAGCAGGCGCCGTCTTCCGGATTCCTCGACCGAACGAGGTAGAGACAGGTCTTATCTTGCCGCCACGCATCATCACTGAACATTTCCAGGAATGGATGAAAGTTGCGAATCATCTGGCGGGACGAGATCTGGTTGCGATCACTACCCTCGCGAAGGCCGTGACTGGCAGGGTGATAGTCCGCAACCCCGGTTTGGATAGGTGGACGTTATTTGTGTATGCCTCACACCGGAAGCCCGGTTTTTTGTGCGAATCGATCCATGGCCATGCCAAAGCTACTGTGACGTGATCCGCGATGAAAGAATCTTTCAAACATATTTGGAACATGCAAATCAGTGTGGAACTGTCTTTCGCACACGTTGCAGTAGCGCACACATTAACTGCGACTGCTTTATTACGCCGTGATGGGGCCATTCAACACAGCATCTCTCGTATTCGGATTCCTCATTTTCTGGGAATACAGGCCGCGATGTGATTGGCGCGGTGCCTTTCCATCCGGATGGTGCCTAGAGCATGTTTTGGTCCCGGAGTAGGCGATCGGTCGGAGCTCTGCCTTCTTTCATCATCTGAGGATGTTTGATTCACGCCATGGCCGTGGCTCAACACGATCCTCACAAGAGTGCCGCTTCTCACCCGTCCCAAATGCTATATAAGCCGACTCCATCTGGCTTTCTGGCTCACATCCCCACCCATGAGTCAGTCCCGCGTCTGTGAGCACCCGCTCGCCGACTCCCCTCCTGCGGGTGCAGTCCTCCCCGGCCACGATGTCCCATCTGAAACGACTTACGACTGCTGTCAGTCTCCGCTCCAACCCCAGTTTGTAACGACGCGTGTCGATGAACAACAGGCCGACCACCACGCGTTGTGGGCGTCTACCATCCCGGCTTCCGAGGTATCACCACCATCTGTTTCGGGACCGGACGAAACCTTAGATTTTCCTACCTCGCAGTCTTTCGGATGCCCCCCCGACCGAACCGAAGTCAAAACAGAGATCCGGCCCTCTTTTCATCTATCGGGAAGTTCGGAAAACACCTTTGAGAGCCAATCCGATCGTTCGTCGCTGTCGTCAGTTCATTTTTCGAGTGACGAAGGCGCTTTTGTGCCATCGTATAATTTGCTGCAATACCCTGTGAGTGAGATCACACGCACTATTCCCGTCCCCCCTCACCTACCCACTCGTCCTGAATAGTCCGCCTCTGGTTCCACCCAATCCACCAATCCTTGCCTATATCACCCAATGATACCCCGGATGACCTTGGATCAGGAGTTCAATCTGTGTCCTGGATGCTTTGCGACCCCCTTCCCCTCAGTGTGGACGATCGAATACCTCGGATGTGTCCACTGCGAATTCTGGCTTCCTCGTGCCATGGTGGCAGGGTCGGAATTGTCGTCCACCCCGCTCCCACCCCAACCTCCACCACCCACCTCAACCTTCAACACGACTCTGGATCGGCCCCGATCCCCCAGCACCTGCCACTCTCATATTTCCGGGGTCCCTCAAAACCGTTTCAAGAAATCACCACAAACACGTGGCCGGCGCTTAGCAAAAACTCTATCCCCGGCGATCCAAGAGTTCCGCTGTTGCCCTTTCACGAGTTCTGGAAACATCAGCCTCCCATGCCGCCACGACAACTGTTCTCCCCCTCAAGACGTTGGATTCCTCTCACGACGCTTCCCGGAGAACCCAAAGTGGAAACGGGCCCGCAGAGACGCCGTCGCTTCTTTCAGTTACGAGAAATGTGGTTGTACGTCTGCCTACCTTGTGCCACACTGTTCCTTGTTATTCACCAACCAACGCTGATCTTTAGTTTACAAACTTCCGATAGAAATCGTCTGGATGATCATAGACCTCTATCCAAGGCTCGATTATTCCTATATGCGATCCATTCGGGCAGAGCCTTCTGTATACAACCACAGATTCGAAGTCCTCCGGAACTTGATCGGCGTGTCAAAGTGTTGTAGAAGCACGTTCTACAACACGTACTGGGAGACTTTCGAGATCGCTCTCACATACCCGCGAAGGCGTGTGCCAGACCCTGATCAATTGGATCTGGGGATGGAGTCCGCCCGTTACGTGTCCAGAGTTACCGAGCTCCAAGGTCTGAGAAAGACGTTTTGGAATCTACAAAACACCACTGCGGCTTGTATTAGGTACGATCCATTGGGTCCTGTGGGGCTTTTTGTGTCCCAAACGCTCATTTGCAACAAATTATGCATGTCTAGGACTTTGACGTTCAGGGTAGACAGGGATTCCGAAATAATGCAGTTGTTCGTTGATTGCCTCCTTGCCCTACCCAACCTCCACACGTTGGAGATCGCACCAACAAGCCTCCCCCTCGTCACTCTATTTGGCACCGCCTTCAAGAGCCGTCCTCAGTACCACAGTGTTCGCAAGCTCATCGCTCCCTCCGGTGCACATCCCATTCTTCAGTGCCTTCCGAACCTTGAGGAACTCGTATGCACTAGAGGCGAGAAACCTCATATTCTCCTCACGAGGGTCTTCCAGGCCTACGATATCATGAACACCTTAACTCCGTTCAAGCGTTTCAAACTGATCGGGAGTGACTGGACTGATATGGTCGGGAAAGGTGAGTTGCACCAATCCCAGTATATCTTTCGATCTCTGACCATTGACCCTCAAGAACTTCTGCGTTGCTTCCCGAATATTCAGAAATTGGCTATGAGGAAGGTAAGTCAAAGTCGCAAGTCTGATACCATTTCGCGACTCACCTTGCCTTTCTTTTTTAGCCCTCGGTGGCCCACTTAGAGAAATTGACCTCGTTGACGGAAATCTCAGAAATCGAGCTCTGGATTCTCGATGGCACCGATACGGCGCTCATTAAACGCTTGAAGGCGAAAGCGACGGAGATCCTTCGCAACAGCAAGCCTCGCACAGCAGCTTGCGAATGCCACAACGCGATGGATGTGGAGCCCGAGTCTCCTGTGAACAAAAGGTCAGGAACGAATGAGGAACAGGGGTTGGCCGTGAAACTCGAACAAGAGGAGATTAAACCCACCAGGTGCAGGTGTAACCCACCTAAGCGAGTTTTCCGTTTGAAGTATCTGGTTCGGAAGCACGGACAGTGGGGTACTCCATTCTGGGGGAGTGCGCGTGTTGAGGAAACAGAAGTATCCGCTCTCGAGGGCCAGGGACACTGACGGTTGGATTCTCTGATCCAGGAGAGGGTGCCTGTTAACCCTCTTGGAACCGTTTTGGAATGTTTGGGATGTTGGATCCTCCAGGTTTGATTATCTGGAAGTTAACTATTGACGGACCTCCTTCGATATCCTAGACGACCACAAGGCCGTAAGTAATAGTATGTAGTATTATAAACAAGAAACGATATGTACCTTCAGTATGTAACATGTACCTCCAGAGCGGTGCTCCAGTTATGCGGATATGACAATGCAAACGAGTTTCATCTTGTTTTCCCCCTCCTGGAACCCCAAACAGGTTCAACCGTAGGCGATTGGCGCGGCTGGAGAGATTTTGACTTTGTTGTCATGGGACGGAGAACGAAAACAGCCACGGTTAATCTATCAGACCGTTGAGGGATGAAAGTCAGACGCCATGGGCGCGGCATGGGAACGAGGAGGCCATGGCGAGTCCACCGAGTCGGATCAGGACAGAAAGGTAAATCACTCATATTATTTCATTATACGGTACCTGGTACAGACAATTACAGCCCCGATCGTTGACCATGGTTGGAAGACTTCAACACCCTTGGCTGTGCGCAGGGAGGGTTCGACGACCGAGGGCAGCATCACCTGTGCCTCCTGGTCGCCACGCCCACGGTGGCGTATAACGCCTTTGAGCAAGACTGATTGAGGTGTCGTGGTGAGGATCTCCGTTGAGTATACGCGTAGATCCGGTTTGGTGTTGGATAGGGATTGTAGCTCGGTCTGCCATAGGGAGTCGCTCGTTTCTTGTCGGGAGTAGAACGTTTTCGCGTGTTCGGCCATGCCACCGCTGGATGTTCCTCTTCAGTGATCGAACTGGAGCGTCCGGTTGCATCGGAAGAAACTCACCTCACAAACTTTCTGGCTCTTCTCAATCCCTTCTCAGGGCTAACCTCCAAACCTCTCACAGGTTCGGGTCCAACGAGGCCTTTGTACCCGAACCGATCTATAAACAGCGTCACGACCTCCAAGTTCCCAGCCTCCGTGCTCGGATCCATTGTGGTCGCAATCCGCGTGCTGGATATCGTCGTCCTTTCCTTTGGACGAGGCGAGTTCGTCCTAGCGGCTTCTAGTAACTGAGGAGGGGGCGGTTTAACAGGAGTCATGGGCCGTTTCCCGGGAGTTTCGAGCGCAAAGGCAGGCATTGTCTTCGGTCCGCCATTCGAGATGGGCTTCTTGTTAGATTGTTGATTGAAGGCAAAGGCGTGTTTCACAGGCGTAACAGCAGATGTAGACAGCGGTCTCTTGGGAGTGGTAACGGGTAGGGTGGTTTTACTCGTCGTCGGAATGTTCTCGGAGAGTCGTATACGCGAAGCTGACTCGCTCCGCTTCTTGGATGGAGACGGGGTAACGGGCACGTCAGGTGGCAAGAACCGTGGAGGGACAGAAATCCGGGTTTCAACGAGGGGTTTCTTGGGGGTCACCGCGTTAGGCTTGAAGATCTGCTGAGGAAACGCGTTCTCGAAAACAACAGGCCTACGCATGGGGCGTTTGGGGGTGGTTGAGGCAAATCCATCAGGTTCAAATAGTCGAGGTCGCTTGGGTGGACGCTAAGGAATCGGGGTAAGTGTTACTCCTCGATCTGGGTAGCAGATCAGTACTTCGTCAAGTGGCATGCAGGTCCAAAAACTAGGACAGAGATGTGGGGGACGGAAGGAGCGGCTCGGGGCGTGGGGGACACCGGGAGGGATGGAAGCAACGAGTCAGGACAGGTGGACGAGAGCGAGTCAGTTGAGGGCTGTTGAGGGGCAAAAAGAAGCCCGCGGCGAGGGTCGAACTCGCAGCCTTCAGATCTCTGATCGTAAAAGTCTGACGCTCTAGCCGATTGAGCTACGCGGGCTCGTGTTAAAGTTTTGCACTGTGCATGCATGCCCATGACGGCCAAAAGACCTATTCACGCAAAGATTTTGGGATAACGCTGGCTTTCTGGGAGGCTGTTCGTTTTTTTGTTTGTGCGGTATTGCGCAATATTGACTCTATCGAGATACAATGTTTCTACGGTTTTACAGAGAATTCTACATCGGTTAAATTCCTTTCCTTCTAAGCCTTTGCGAGCAACGAGCGGCCGGTCATGTCTGTGGCAAACGTCAGTGGGGAAATCACACAGAATACGTCGTTCAGAACCTTCGGGTTGATCCAGTCCCTAACAACAAGCATCGTTCAGATCAACACTGTTGCGATACTCGTGCATATAAACACTCACGAGAAGGGCAAGAATCGTAGGAGCAACATCACACAAAGCGCCAGGATCATCGCCTTCCTTATCTTCCGCAAACGAGTACTTCTTGGGATCGCCTGTCATAATGAATGGAACAGGGTTGGTGGTATGTGCGGTATGGGGGTTTCCAGTGTCGTTGTTGATCATCTGCTCAGCGTTGCCGTGGTCGGCAGTGATGAGCAAGATGTATCCGGCTTCTTCGCAAGCCCTGTAAATCGTGCCGACAGCCTTGTCGGTAGCCGAGATCGCCTTGATCGCCGCATCTAAGATGCCAGTGTGGCCAACCTGATATCGATCTACGTGAGTGTTGTTTCCCAAACGTGGTGAGGGTTATCACACCATGTCAGGGGGAGCAAAGTTACACATGACAAACTCCTGCTCCTTGCTTTTCACGACCTCTGCGACCTTGTCGGCGACTTCCTGTGCACTCATGTGCGGTTGTAGGTCGTAGGTAGCAACCTTAGGTGAGGCGATCAAATGTCGCTTCTCGTTCTCGAACTGTTTCTCTACGCCACCGTTGAAAAAGAAGGTAACATGGGCGTATTTCTCAGTTTCCGCGATATGAGCCTGCTTGAGGCCTTTCTTGGAGAGCCATTCAGCGAGGACATCCGTCATACGCTGAGGAGGATAAGCGACTGCGAAGGGGAACTCGGCATTGTACCTCGCCATGGTAGTTATATGCTGCAAAGTACGTGTTTAACTGTGACCCGGCTCTAAGAGAAGAAAACATACCAGGTCCTTCGGGACTTCTGTATCAACCACATCATCGAGCTTTCCGAGGACGGTGGCGATCTCTCGCATCCGGTCAGAACGGTAGTTGAAAAGGAAGAGTGTGTCACCCTCTGCAGGTGGTCAGCCTGTTTCGTTGAAGCGGGACAAGCGCCATCTATACCTTTAATCCTCCCTTCGTCGCCCCCAATGATGATTGGCTTCAGGAACTCATCCGTCTCATCTTTCTTGTACCTCTCCTCGATAGTGGCAATAGGGTCCTCAGATGCCTCACCCTCGCCGTTGATCAAACACTCGGTGGCGATCTTGATCCTCTCCCACCGCTTATCACGATCCATGGCATAGTACCTGCCGACGACGGTAACGAGCTTTCCGACTTTCTCCTTCTCGATGAAGTCGAGGAGTTCCTTAGCATACTTGGTGGAGGAACGAGGAGCAGTGTCACGGCCATCGCCGAGGAAGTGGACGTAGACGTTTGGAACCTCAAGTTCTTTCGCGGTCTCAAGAAGTGCAAAGAGGTGGTTGATATGGGAATGGACACCTCCGTCAGAAATCTGTAGACGGAACCATCAGAATTGCGTTGTAATGATACTATAATTCCATCATACCAATCCGAGGAGATGCAATCGACCGTTGCCATCCTTTGCGCGCTTGAAGCTTTCCACGATGGTGGGATTCTTGTGAAATTCCTTCTTCTTGATTTCCACATCTATTCTAACGATATCTTGCCAGACGATACGCCCGGCGCCAATGTTCAAGTGTCTGCAAGGGGATCCGCGTTCATCGAAAAGCCTCGATCAGGAAGCGGAAGTTATCAATTTACCCGACTTCCGAGTTACCCATAAGGCCATCGCTCAGGCCAACAGCCAAGCCGTGAGCAGCTAATTGGCGGTGGCTGTGCTCCTTTGCAATCGTGTCCATGTTTGTGGTATCCCCGGCGAGAATTGCGTTACCCTTTTTTTCCTCGGAAATACCCCAACCATCGTGAACGCTGTGTGCGCAGAGTCGTCTCAGAAGATGGTAAAAATGAACACGAGATCATCGAGACTCACATGAGGCAGACCTTATTCTTCACTTCGACCATCTTCAGTTATCTCGGGTATCGTATATCGCGATTGCACCGTGATGGGATATCGAAGGAGGTTGTTTGCATCTGTTTGGCATTGGCTTTCACCTGTCGTCTCTCCCGGAAATACGAGTAGGACTACGATCCAGCCGGCTTTCTTCAGCTTGAAGGTGGGGTATTTCTTGCAACTGTGGACTGAAGCTGTTAGTACCGAACCGGGCCCCAGCCCCGCGAGCGGGGCAACAATTATCAGGGATTTACCTCGATGCGATCCCCCATACTCTCTGGCCGCTGGTGTTCTAGGATCTCCTGAGTCCGACCGCTCGGTTATCACTGGGGCTAAAGGTTTCTTGGGTCACTCAAGAGGTAACCCGCGGGTCAGGCTCCTCAGTTGGGCCTGGTGCGAGGAGCACCCCCCGGGCGTGTGTGGGTCTTGGGCTTGGACAGTCGTACATCTCCAACGTGTTCTGAGATAAACCCAGCTCTGCAAACCCTTATGGCCTTCTTCCACCGGTCGTGTTCCGCAACGAACCCTCCTCGTGTGGGCAACATGGATTGACCTCAGCTTTGTGCGACCGAACACGTGGGGGTAGTTTTGCTCTAGACCAGACCGGAGTGCCGTATGCCAACATCGTCTACCCGGTGGTTTGGTCATATCCACTGGGGCCAGGGTATGACCTTTTTTACGTGTTGCTCATTGCAGTTGACGACACCGAGTAGCGCTTATTACCTGTGTCCGGGCACGTTTCTTTCGTCACCCTCACCGACTCCAGCCAAGAAAGCCGGCAGTCACCTCACCACCCTGGCACAATAGGCTAGCATTGAAAATAAACCGGCAGTCAAACGACACAAAAAGGGTGGTGATGTTCGACCGGTTAGCCTGGATAAACGCTGGCTCTTCACGACGTCGAGCAGCCTTTGTCCTCCGAAATTCCAAATTGACGACGAGTTCTGCGTACGACGTGCGCGGACAGAGCACAGAGCCGCCAGCATCGGCGTTCTCTTTTCATATCCCAATCCTGCTATAGCCCCGGCGCGCCGAAGTCTGAACCTTGAACACCCACTTTCGTGCCCCGTGAAGACCACACTTCTTTTCATAGCCCTCAAACCTTAGTAACCCTTGAACTATCCAACCTCTCGGATTGTGCTATCATCTTAACGCCGACGCATGTCGGCCCGACCCCGTGCAACGACCGTATGGGTGTGCTTTCCCGTACCAGATCGAGGATCCTCTATCAAAACCAGGCCCAGCCCACCCCTTAGCTGGGCATGGCCGAAGGCTGACACAAAATCTGATGGTGAAACATTCCCTCTTATCTGCCGTTCCTTCCTGGCTTTCACTTCCCTGCATGTTGCCTTTGGATTACGGTTATGCTGAAAATGATGCCGTCAATCGCGCGGCTTTGTTTTCGTGTTTGGAACCTCCAGCGTTCAGTGGTCGGCGATACGTATACCCGTTTGCTCACTCGGATCTCCTGTTCTAGTCGTGGCGCTGACTATTCACACGACCAAATGCGAAGAGAGATCCGACCCGAACTCGTCCCCCGGATCATCCTCACATCGCGGTGACTCGAATACCGAGTGCTTCCGACTTTGGTTTGATACCAATGTCACAGTCCTGGAATATCTGTAGGATCTCTGCACATACCCGATTTACCCGGACGAGACTCCCTAAATCGGCATCTACGGGAGTGACTGCGACGGTAACGACACCGGTGAGGGTGCTGGATTGTAATTCGCTACCTTGATTATACCCCCCACCTGTCGCAATTGCATTCGGTTCCCTCGTCGACAGCTTCCAAAGGTCATGGGTTGACGTTGAACGCTGAACCCCACCCGACTCTCCGAAATCCCGGTAAGTGTCAAAAGGGTGTAGCACCTGTGAGTTGCGCTTATCCTTACGGCCGCCCATCTTGGCGGACAAAAGCTAGGAGGTGTACTTGAAGAGCTGGCCGGGCGACCCCACGACACGGGGTTGGATGCGGAGGAATCGTACCGACATCGTTGAGTCATGGGAAGACTAAACAAAGCGAACTCCTTCGATTGTATCTACGTATCCAATATACTACCTGTCGATTAATTGCCGGGAGGCGCAGGCTAGGTACTGTATCTGGAGAGAGTGGATAGAAAAACAAGATAATTTACCCTGTCACCCCTGAAACTCGAAAACATGAGATAGCAACAGAGAAGAAAAAGGCAGGGAGGTAAAGCGGAGGGAAGGGGGAGTGGGAGAGCTAGACCCATGGGGAACTACCTTTTCATTCTTGGAAGCCACCCAAGATACGCATCCCCTCGACCACCCTCCGATACTCCAGTAGCAGATCCCTGACCTCCGAAACACGAAGGTCATCCTCGCCGCATTCCAAAAACCGCTGAACCGGAGGCGCAATATGCATGGGAACTGGTGAAGCGGCCCTCGATGACAACGGGCTCTCATTCCCGTTCCTCAGTGCTGCGGGGAGAAGAGAGTGCTTTGTCATATTTGATGAAATGGACTGTAATACGTGAATCTAGGTCAGCAAACCAGGGACAGGGTGAAGGGCTGGTAGGGGGGTGCGATATTCACCTTGGTATCCGAACCCGACTTGAGATCAATGGCGTGAGATAGCTTCTGCAAGCCTGGAACGTTCGCCAACCTATCGGCGATGCTCTTCCGCCCCAAAGCGGCCTTTCTCCTCCTTCTCTTCCTTTGGCTCATCATACTTTCGAAGCTCTTGATACTCCTAGTGTCATGCTCCTCATCGTCTTCCTCTTCCTCTTCCTCACTGTCCATAGCGCTCTCCTCAGAGGACTCGTGGATTTCATCTTCAGGTCCCCCTACCTTTGAACGTTTAGACATCCTCGAGTTGGGCCTAGAAACATCCATCATCTGCTGTCCGTTCTCATCCGCCGTTGCGCTAGATTGGTTCGATATCTGCCGAACGATGGGAAGAGAAGCAGCGAGAGTAGCGATGGAGAAACCAGTTTCCCTTTTCAACAAGCTGAAACCGGCTTTTTGCTCCTGAACGACAACCTCGGGAGGCTGTACCACATTCTGCTCGTGCTGGCCACCAGGCAACAAAGCACGCAGGACACCGAACGAAGTGTCAACCACGCCTGACAGAACCTTGTTCGCGGATCCAGCGATCGCATCCACCTGTTGTTCGACCCGACCCCTGAGTCGTGTTGCCGCACCAGATTTGAAGGTGGCTGCGGTCGGCGTTGGGGAGACCCCGTCCAAGCTCCCCACACTCGCGCTCCTGCTCCTCGTCACTGGTAATGGTGTCAAGTCGGACGTGTTGACGCCCTCTGCTTGGAGACCCAGAGCAGCCAGGTCAACATTCTCGAGGAACTCAGCGGCAGCGAGGAGATTGATCAGACAATAACTCTCCTCCCCTCCAAACGATTCATTCCTAAACCGCTGGATATATAAGAGATGAGAGAGGAAGTGAGGAGGATTCGATTTGACGACGGAATAGATCATCAATGGGAGGATCACATCTCCGGATACAGGAGTGGGTTCGAAGGATTTGGGTCCATCGGGAGGATGGAGGCCGTCTAGTAGCGGCGAGTGTGGTTGCCCTGGGCCCAATGTGGGAGAAGCCGGTGTTGAGTGGTCATCGTCTCCTCCATCCGTCGTTCGCGTCCTAGGTCCTACCGGTGATTGCGGCAGTGGTTCTAACTCCTTGATTTGGAGCGTTAGTGGCGACGACGCGGGACTCTTCGGGTGGACTGATAGTGCGGATTCTTCAGTATCCCCCCTCAACCTTACAGGAGGAAGTCTCGACAATTCCTCTGAGGGTCCATGTGTCAAATCCTGACATTCAAATCCTGATGCAAGTGCTTACCCACGATGACTTTGTGGGCTTTCACTAGCAGCGCAGCCTTCTCAGCCGGTCTTCGAGAGTTGGGGGAGTCAAGCTGGGTCAGAGCTACGTGGCGATGAATAAACACCCTACGTCCAAATCCCGGAATGACTTACTGTCTCCACACGCCGTCATCACACCTTTCATATCATCCGCGGCACCTGGATCCACCTCGATACCGAGGTTTTCCAGACTCAGATCGAGCAAGTTGAGAGCTGCGATCCTGGAAGATAATGCCTCGTCATGCGACAAATCATCCGAGTTCGAAGGGATGAATAATCTAAACTCAGAACTCTGAGGAAATCCCGGGAATAAACTTGGGTTTCGTGCGGCTCACCGATCGTAGAAGAGATCACAAACGGTTCCTTCGACACACTCCATCACCTGACGGACCTTTTCCTCCTCACTCTGTTCTGTGACAATAGGACTCGCCCGGTGTCTCTCTTTCTCGCTTTCACTGGCTTCTTCCTCTGTAACACTGAGGAGCGAAGTACGATCAGTGCCAAATCCAGAAGTCTTGGGACTAAGGTGTCGTTTCAGCTTGGATGTGCGCCGAAGTTTGTTCACAACAGCCTCAGTAATCTCGCCGTAGAAGCCTTGAACCGTCCTGGAGATTTCTTCTGCTTCGAATACGAACTCGTTCACGACGTAGACTTCCCCTGAGGTTCTGGAAGCCTTGGTCTTGATAAACGGGAAGAATGTCTTCTCCAGCCATTCAACGACCATGTTGATGAGCCAGTTCGATAACCCGCTGTTCTTATTGTCAGAGAGCGAATTCTTGACTTCTTCTCGCAACTCCTTACAGACTGCCTTGGCAACGACGGGGAACTGTATTCGTTTGTCGATTGTGTAGACTGGGATCTCGATTGGGTGGTCACTGGCTTCGTCTGGGAGCGTAGAGATCGACGTTGTGGGGGAATCAGTCGGGGCAGTGGAACTCGAGGCAGAGGTACTGGTAGCCGACTTAGCACCAAAGAATGAGGCGAACGGGTTGCCCAGCCGAGATTGAATAGGAGTGGGTGGTTGTCCGGGTGGCTTAGTGAGGTTACCTGGGCGAGGAGGTAGAGGGGGCTTGTGGATCAACGGAGGACGGGGAGGCAATGGAAGGTAGGAGACTCCGGAATCGGCGTGGGTAAGCGCAAAAGTGGGATAAGCACGGGTCGTGGCAGGGAGAGGGGCTAACGAAGCGAGACCTGTTGATCGTGTAGCTGGGACAAGTATCTTCTCGTACACGTTGGATGAAGAGTGTATACTTGAACGGAATACGAGTTGATCGCCGTACAAAGTCGCGCGTAGTCCAGACAGGGTGACAAAGGGTGAGACGGAGTCTGCAGCGGGTGGCAAATTATTGCAGAACACGACGTGCGACTTGATGAACTCTGCAGTAATGGTCTCGGTGTTCTGTTCGCGGGGGAGGAGAAGTGTAGCCTGTGGGAGAGAGATAAACACGGATTCTAACCAGGTGTTAGATTTGCTCACCTTCTCTGTTGAGAGGGCGTGCCAAATTTCGTTCCACTCTGGGCTGTGGTCAGTCTCCTGAATAAACTTTTCCAGCATAGCCCATCCTACACTCGAGCCATCCAAGCCAATATTTTGGGCAGCGGCTTTGAGGTTCATGACTTGGAGCTTACTGGTGGCATCACCGTGGTGGGGTTGTTGTGTGGAGACGGAAATAGGTGAATGGTTGGTTGTCCCGGTAGTTGCGATACTAGAAACGCGGTTCTTGGGTATATACGGAACATAGCGGGTAGTGGTGGGGTATTGGGTGTGTGTGGATTCTTGGGGGGAGGTGGTGGGGGAGAAAGTTGAGGATGGCGACGGGGACAGGAGGGGGTGAGTAGTGAGAGGTTCGCGTAGACTGGGACTTGGTGAGGCGGAACGCTGAATGCGCTGACCATGGGAGCGACCGATGCTCGTCGCAGGAAACAGAGTGTCCCGACTGCTACCGGACATCGTGCAAGACGGCCACGAGGTGTTCTGTTCCTCCGTTTCGCCTGATCGCCCCCAGTTCAGCCGGTCGCCGGAATGAGCGTTACTTTGGACGAGAACTCACGCTTGATCAAGTCCGTTCGAGTCGCTCTGCTCTACGGCTATCACGTCTCGAGTCGGTCGTAGAAGTGGCGTGGGTGCGCAGCGCGAGTGGGGCCCGGCGAGTTCGATCGACACAGTCAACGATTCTTCTCTCGACTGGCCACCCGCCCTCCAGCTCGTTTCGCCGGCACGTGTCTTGGATGAGAGAGGTATTTTTCTGGTAATTTTTTCGCAATTTTGTTCGGAATTTCGAGCGACTACGTCACCCAAGACACGGCACAGTCACGGTTTAGACACCGACCGGCAATTGCCGCAAAAGTTTCTTGAGATCGATCTTGGGTCACCTTCGCCTCTGTGATAACCACTTTACTCATTGGCCCATTCCAGCTCCCTAGACGACCCCGATATGCCTCCCCAGTCAGCATCCAAGCAAAAGCGTCTCGCAGAGAAGGCCGCCAAACAGGCCGCCAAGCAGAAAGGCGGTTCTTCATCTACAAGAACATCAACTCCGACGGGATCCGTTGGCGGGAGTTCGGTGAATACACCTCTCACAAGCATGTCTGCCGCCGGCAGTACCGAGGATCTCAATGCCATGGAGAAACTCAAGCTTGCAACAGAAAGGTAAACAGATTCCTTCCACATATCACACCTGGCAGTGATCTCCGGTTCGCAGGAGTGCCGCTGGTGTCTTGGTCTCTGACACGAAAGGCCGAGATATCAAGATGGACCAATACACGCTCTCCTTCCATGGGCGACTTCTGATCGAAGGAGCCGAGGTTTCTCTGAACTACGGCCAACGGTATGGCCTTCTTGGGGAGAACGGTTCCGGAAAGGTACTCTGTCCACTCCAATCGTGGGTTTATTCATCTGACCAAATCGCCCCAGTCTACGTTCTTACAATCGATTGCTGAACGAGATATTGAAATCCCCGAACACATCGATATATACCTTGTTCGCGGTGAAGCCGAACCTTCAGACACCAATGCCGTAGATTTCATCATCGCCTCGGCAAAGGAAAAGGTTGCGAAGCTCGAGCAACGTATCGAGGACCTCTCCATAGAGGGTGATTCAGAGGCCCTTGATGCCGCTTACGAGGAGCTGGAGGAGATGGATCCCAGTACCTTCGAGGCTAAGGCTGGGAGTATCCTCCACGGTCTTGGATTCGACCAGAAGATGATGCAGAAACCTACAAAGGACATGAGTGGTGGTTGGCGTATGCGTGTCGCTCTTGCTCGGGCCCTTTTCGTGAAACCTCACCTACTACTCCTCGACGAGCCCACCAACCACTTGGATCTTGAGGCCGTCGTCTGGTTGGAAGCCTACTTGTCAACGTACAACCACATCCTCGTCGTCACCTCACACTCCCAGGATTTCATGGACACTGTTTGCACAAACATCATGGATCTGACAACGAAGAAGAAGCTTGTGTACTACGGTGGTAATTATTCAACCTACGTCCGGACCAAGGCGGAAAATGAGGTCAACCAAATGAAGGCCTATCACAAGCAACAGGAAGAGATCGCTCACATCAAGAAGTACGACTAAATCTCGGATCCCAATCTAGAACACTACTCACATCTTTCAGGTTCATCGCCTCCGCTGGTACATACGCCAATCTTGTCAAACAAGCAAAGTCTAAGCAGAAGATCATCGATAAGATGGAGGCTGCAGGTCTAATCGAGAAGGTCGAAATAGGCAAGATTCTTCGGTTCAACTTCGACGATGTCGGAAAACTTCCTCCGCCGATCCTCGCGTTCGACGATGTGGCCTTCTCCTACTCAGGAAAGCCCGAAGAATACCTGTACAAGGGATTATCATTCGGTATCGAGTAAGCTGATCACCAAATCGATTATGGCCGAGATAACTGATCAAGCCCAGTATGGACTCTCGTATTGCTATCGTCGGACAGAACGGTACTGGAAAGTCCACACTCCTCAACTTAATCACGGGAGCACTTCAACCGGTGCAGGGAACCGTTTCTCGGCATGTCAACTTGAAGCTCGCCAAGTACTCACAACACTCTGCCGACCAACTCCCTTACGACAAGTCACCTCTCGACCATATCCAGTCAACGTACCACGAGAAGTATCCTGAAAAGGACCTCCAGGCGTGGAGAGGTCAGCTCGGACGGTTCGGTTTGTCGGGAGCCCACCAAATATCACCAATTTACCAGTTGTCAGACGGTCTACGGAATCGGTATGTGTACCATACTATTATCAATCACCTTGCACTCACCGATTTACATAGTGTGGTGTTCTCCCAATTGGCTATGGAACACCCACACATCCTGCTTCTTGGTAAGCCCTCTGACATCCAACTTCATAGTATATGATCAGCTGACGCCCCTCCGCAGATGAGCCGACAAACCACTTGGATATGAGTTCCATCGATGCCCTCGCAAGGGCGATCAAGGAATACGAGGGCGGTGTCGTTATCGTATCTCACGACTTCCGTATGTTTCGTCGTTTGCCTATCGTTCTTCACACTCGACAACTTTCTTCAGGTTTGATTTCCCAAGTCGCCAACGAACTGTGGGAGGTGAAGAATCGCAGGATCCGCAACCTGTCCAGGGAGGACATCAGCATTGTAGACTATAAAAGGATGCTCGTTCAGAACAGTGCGTCGCCTGGTTTGTATGGGGTTACCTACCAGCTAACGGATAAACGCAGGTTTCGCCGCACTGGAGAAAGCCAAGCTATTCAGCAAGACCGCTGCCAAGGGCAAGACGTAAACGCAAGACAGCTCCGCGTTTGCACACCCAGCTTACCGTACCCTGTTATGTCTGTCGTACGGTCGTCATGCCCTCCTGTGTTCAGATTTTGTCATTATAGATTAGATTGTTTCAATACATTAGTACACATGTTTTACACCGATATTTGTGATGTGTCGGGGTCTTTCCCCCAAAACCTCCGGAATCCCGATCACTGGGCGTACCGTGAAGGGGATGCTCAGCCATCCTCTTCGAGCTCCCTCATGAGATCTTCGTCGCTCAAAATGAAATCCTGTGTTGCATTTGTGAGGACTCTCGAGGGTTGACGAAGGGCACCCAAAGCGAGACGTACCGCCGGATCGATATCCATCAAGTTCATCATCATGCTTTGCTCCGCACTGTAGGTCTCTTTGAGTCCGACCCAATCCCTGTCCGGCATTACCGGACGGGCACATCCGGCGACAGCCATTGCGTCCGCACCATCGTTTCCCACATCCCCCGAGTGACCCTTGACATACTCAAGCTGGACCGGCTGACCGGCTCGCTGACGAGTTTCGAGGAGGGTGAGGATGTAATCGATGAGTTCCTTGTTGAGGACCGGGCCGCCGCTAGAGGTTTTCCAACCATTATTGCGCCACTTGAGAGACCATTCCGTCAACGCTGTGTTCGGTATAGTTGTTGTCAGATCTGGTGACAGTGAGAGGTGAGAAAGAGGGTTGGCGTACCTCTTTTAGAATATTGCGAGTCCGTACGAATGATGAGGGTGTTTGAACTTTGTGGAACCGTCTCAAAGACCCGTGCTATGGCCTGCAATGTGTCAGCATCCGCATTACGTGGTGAGGTCGAAGTGTGGCTGAAGACGTACAATTAACTCCGCTCTGTTATTAGTCTGCCCACCGGGGCATCTCTCCGATAGGTTCCTTAGAAGTGATCCAAATCAGCTTCGCCAGGCACTGGAGAGTGGAGGAACCGTCGTACCTTGGATCGCCGGGTCCCCACCACACGCCAATTCCAGCCACAGCATTAGGTCCTCCGTTCCCCTGACACGCACCGTCCGAATACACTACATCAATAGTGGTGTTCCTCGGAGGGGCAATCCTCGGGGTCTGAGCTGGCCTTGGAGCGGGGGTAGTTACGGTCCTAGATACGGACTGAGGTGGCGGCCGTGAAATGGGCATCTGGGGTGGATTTGATGATGCGTAGGTTGTAGCAGTACTTCTCGAAGTTGTGGCAGTGGCAGTACTTCTCGGAGTTATGGACGTGGTATTCGGGGATGTTATGGTGGGAGTGGTGTGTGTGGCGGCCGTAGTCTGTGGGTTTACGGAGCGTTGTGGAAGGTTAGACTTGTACCACTGCTCTGCTTCGGGTTGCGTCTTGAACTTCTTAAACTTGGCTCCAGGGAATCCCTGGACATGCGGCTGGGCCTCATCCCTACACATGCACGCTGGTCAGCCACTGTTTCAAAACACCTCGCACTGCAGCTGATCGCCAGAGCAGATCCCAAGCGATTACGGGTCAAAACGCAGCAACCGGAGAGACATACCAAGTCGTAAATATACCAACTTGGTACCCCTTGCACACGGCGTAGAAACCGGAGGCTACCTTGGGCATCGCAGGGGGATACTGTTCCAGCTGAGAAGAGTACTTGGCAACCCTTAGAGCGACACGAGTCGCTTTGAACGCCTTCAGCGTGGAAACGAACGTATTGAATAGGTCGTTGAATAAGTTATTAGACGCGAGAAATTATGAGCATCACGTGATGAGGGTTGAACCCGACACCTCCGGAACACCGGACCGAAGCTGCCACTGTAAGAGCCAACGAAAGTACATCGAAATCCAACGTCATTTTATAGTACACAAATCTACGAGACATAAGACAAAGAGAGAAAAG
>Ga0307513_10003344_pt1 | contig 21794 bp, 15 predicted proteins | sample 15_EM_MG_FD_202174 | JGI IMG/M metagenome (GOLD analysis project Ga0307513, IMG submission 202174) | Populus trichocarpa ectomycorrhiza microbial communities from riparian zone in the Pacific Northwest, United States - 15_EM | ecosystem: Host-associated > Plants > Roots > Unclassified | place... | reverse complement strand
TAGTGATACCATATTGAAAATATGTTAGAAAGTACTTTTAGAGATGGAGAATCTGAATCTGAAGTTTATATTTAATAATAAAAAATAATGCTTCTTGTATACTCACTTTATTCCAAACTAGTTTAAATAGTATCTTATCTCCAATGATAGTAAAGAAAGTGGAAACCAACCACAAAAATCATAGTTTAAGCAAATAATATAATCAACTAGGTTGTGTATTTGATGTATAAATTGCTTTGGTATTTGTTTGTAGCTATTTAGGAAGGCAGTGTGACTGGAAAAACAAGGATAGTTAAATATCTATCTTAAAATCCAGACAGGGTGACAGCTGCTCATAGGGTTTATGTAATGTTCCAATACTTAGTAATCTACTTCAATTTAGTGATTCAAGATACTATATAAACCCCCAAGGCAGTTGGTGATGTCTTGCAAAGTTTATTCCCTAGTTATTGGAAAGTAATTTAGAGAGAAATACTACCCTTCCGTCTCAACCATTGAAGCTACACAGGCAGGATAAAGCTACAAGCTTCGTTATATGGTCTATTCATAGAAATAAACCTATGGAATAAGTTTTAGTGCACTTGGATATTGGGATTTAGAGATCTCACACCTCTACTCTAAAAACACAGCATTTTGCTTGTAATATTCGGTGTTGATAGAGTTGTGGTGGAAATTCTCTATATCACAATCCCCAAACATACTAAAACTTATTCCATATCTTTAGCTATATGAATAGACCATATAACACAGATTTTAGCCTTATTCGGCATGTGTAGCTTACATGGTTAAGGCAGGAGGGTAGTATTTCTCTCTAAATTACTTTCCAATAACTAGTGAATAAATTTTGCAAGGCATCACCAACTGCCTTGAAGGTTTATATAGTATCTTGAATCACTAAATGGAAGTAGATTACTAAGTATTGGAATATTACGTAAATCCTATGAGCAGCTATCATCTTGTTCGAATTTTAACATAGATATTTAACTATCCTTGTTTTTCCAGTCACACTGCCTTTCTCAATAGCTACAAACAAATACCAAAGCAATTTATACATCAAATACACAACCTAGGTAATCATATTATTTGTTCAAACTATGATTTTTGTGGTTGGTTTGAATTTTCTTCACTACTATTGTAAGTAACATGCTATTTGAACTGGTTTGGAATAAAGTGAGTATACAAGAACCATTATTTTTTATTATTAAATATAAACTTCAGATTCAGATTCTCCATCTCTAAAAGTACTGTCTAACATATTTTCAATATGGTATCACTACTAGTTGTGCAGATAATAAAATATAGATTTGGTGTTCCAGTGGTTGCAATGCTGTGCCACATCTAGGTGATGAGCCATTGCACGGTAAATTATGTTATGAGTAAAAATTGGAAAACAACCTCCTTCTCCTGACAGAAATAGAAAATATACACTCGTGCAAGATAACCAGTGGTTGTCTCCCGGCCCTTAACTGAACGTCCGAGTTTGTTCACCTCATTCTTGGAGGGCATATTCTTCATCAGCCCATAAGTTGATTATCTTTTCCTCACGTCTTACAGTCATATTTACTGCCTCCCATCCGCTGCCACTCTACAGCTTACCGAACGGTTAGTGAACCTGTCCAGCCTGCGGTACCTCACTTTCCAAACCGGACGATGCTGTAATCGCAGTTCGCAACCCAAGCGACGACTACAAGACTAGTGTGCTCAGTGAACTCAATGGACTCAGTCTGAGCATCATAATAGAAATCTGCAGTCGTGGGCTCGCCTTCTGGACCTATCAAGTGACCCAGGAAATGTCTGTGTTAGCTCCCTCCCTACAGTAAGACCAGCAGCCCGCCTCAAGACTTTGAGAACCTATCCTGGGTGATAAAGTTAATTTAATAAGCATTGAATATCGAGATATATTGTATAGAAGGGGTACATAGCCGGAAAGATTGTTAAAGAGGAAAACTTCAAAGTGATGTAGTATCAGAGCAACATAACCTTGCATGAGAGGGAGCAGATATTGTAACTAAAGGGTTAATAACCAAAACTGCGCCTAGTATAACTTAGTAATCCATTTACACAATATAAGGTATTTAATAATATTAAAAAACAATTCAATTTCATAATAGAAATTAATGACATAATACAAATAATTTGTAAACTATATAAGAACAAACATTATTGATAATAAGAAAATATATATATATATTAAAAAGCAGCTATGAAAAATGCAAACAATGTACAGAAACCCTCATTAAAACCATTGAGTTAAAACCTCTGGACATGAGGGAAAAATACTGATATGGAAAAAGAGCACTTTCACAGGATTTGCAGCAAGAGAAAATAAACATGAAAGCAAGACAATTCTACTATAAATGTACCATTCTTAACAGCCAGCTGTTATAATAATAGAGATTAGTATATCCAAGATATCTTAAAGCAGGACCTCAGGATATACAACATTTGATGGTATGTTGAAGTATTACTCGATAACAATCGAGTAAGTCCATCCAGTGAGGTTAGTCTTCACAGTGCTACATAAAGTTGGCTATGGGTGAATGCATCAGTACAAAGATGCACACCTACCTGTTTCAGAGACTAGCCCTGAGATTTATTCACAGTCATGGCAAAGCATAAACATACAGGAAACTGTTTGCGCTCAAGAATAAAGGGTCACTCCTCATTACTGGTGGTAAGCTTTATCTGAGGTAGAAGGTGAATCTCTCCATCCCATCTGCCACCTAGAATAGCTACCTGTAGACAGTTCAAGTTGCTGTTAATTCCCAATAACCTCAATCTAGTACCATTGCACATCTCATGCTTTGGACTTAGATTCCGGATAAGAATTAGTGGTACTCTAATTTTTAATCTGAGACAGAATTGTGGTATTGAGGCTAAGTTTATACTTTGCAAATATTCCACAGCATAGGGCTCAGAGTCAGCAGCTTCATGACTATGCTCAACTCTGTTGGCAGCCTTAAAGTAGTGTTCTATACCCGGGATCTCGTTCAAAAGACTGTTATTGAAATTATTCACCCTGTCATTCCCAAAAGCCAGAATTGCTCTCCCAATCAGCCAACTATGAGATGTAACAGCTTCAGTCAACAAGTCCTGTCAGTAGAGTTGATCACAGAAATTATCTACTGTTTCAACTCTACGAATATATGCAGGCATATTAATCTTTCCATACATGTTTGCATGATTTACCAGACTCTTAAGAAAGTCGATGAAGATCTGATTGGAATTGTTACCCTCAATCCTCATACTTGTCTTCAGTCTTAATACCTGCAAGCTATGCCACATAGAACAATGCTGGAGACAGGCTTGCACTGTAGCCTGCCTTGAACCTTGCGTGACAACTGGGAAGATTTGTGCAAAATCCCCACTAAGTACAGTAGGAATTCTACCAAACAGGTAAATCACTCGCATGACATGTATCATTCAAGGTCCAGTTGACTGCCTTGAAGCAGGACTTATGTTGCTTAGACACCTCATCTCAATTGATCAAACATGTCTTTCTGATTAGTTGGGCAAGAGGCGAGTTGCTTGTAATATTGCATCCACTATTAAGTGCATTGAATAGGGGAATCTTGAATCTGGGGTAAGCAGTGTGACCATCTGGTAACAATTGAGCTGCAATACCAGATAATTCAACACAGAGTACAATATTTTCTCTGGCACGTAGATAGCTAGATAGACAGTTATAAAGAACAGTCTTGCTGGTCCAGCTGCACCTTAATGAAAGAAATCACACCTCTAATTTCCCCCAGGATTTTGCTCATATTTTTCCACAATGTTTACTATCTCTTTGAAACAATTTTCCTGCTCTGGATTGAGCTGTATTCTTATTGTATTGCAAACTTCTTCTTCCTGTTTTGGATCATAGGCCAATTCTTCCTCAATCATTGGATTGTTTGAGGTAGGTTGTTGAACCACCCATGAAAGAAGTCGTTCTGGCAACCCGTACTCTCCCAATATTTTTCCAAATTCTTTCAAGTACTTTTGAAGAAGGTAAACACCATAGTTAAGGTCAATCCTACCTGCAATTTCCTCTGCTCCTGGAGGTACTGGAACTCTCCCAGAAGCCAAGATATGTGGAATATTATCACACATACATGGCCAAAATGTTTCCCATATAGCAAGTGGGTTGCTGATAGTTGTATACTGCAGGGCCAAAGCAAATAGATGTCGCAAAGCCCTACCAGTCATAAACTGAGCACCCTCTCTAAAAAGAGCTACCCACTCACCATCATCTTCTAATAATCCCAAAACAATACATCTTCGTTTAAATGTTGAATAAACCATACCATCAACTGTAGTCAGATTCTCAAAGCTTGTAGCTTCTCGAATAACAGTCAATAGCAGGCAGAGATAATATCTCTCACCTAGGAAGAGACTGGCTGAATACATCCTGCCCACTGCTGTCCCTTTTTGTCTCTTTTTCCATTCTATCTTGCCAATATAGACAAAGTGGTCAGGAAATTCATAGTAGAAGAATTGCCTGCCATCTTCATTCTGCGCATTATAAGAAAAGAAACTCATCAGACTGGTCACGGACCCCTCATTTAGATCATGAATGTGACCTGGATCATCATGTCCTGCATAGTAAACAGGCTGATGTCCAGGCAGATGTAAGGAAAGATGAGTTACTGGTGGCTGTTCATTATGTATAGCAAATTCAAACAAATGCCAAACTGCTTCAGTAGAACCTAAATAGCATCGATGCAGATAACGCCTGATCTCATTATCCTCATACTCCACACTGACTGTTGCTTTATCGCTACCTTTGTAAATGTACTTGTTAATATACTTCACAGCTTTTACTAAACCACAAACCTTGACATTAATGCGGGCGTTATAGCGGAAAGACAAGTTGGGGCTGTATGGTACAACTCCACCATTGTCAATCACTGCCGTAAGAGTACCTCCTGATCCAGGAACAGGTATGTCAAATGACCTGTCTGTATTCCTTCTCCGGTACTGGGGATACCCATTCTCAGCAATGGTAGTCTCTTCTGTCAATGCATGTGGATATCGTTTATGACAGCTTCTCACAACAGCCGGGTTTAGGTCCTTCATGCACGAGGAATTACCATTTCCCCTGACACAGTGTGTGTGTACTATTGTATTCTGAATGAGTTCTCTCGACTGTTCACCTATTACATCATCTTCAGTTAGAAGTTCAACAGATATAAATCTGTCAATATACTCAGGTGTAAGGAATTGGGCATCTGTTTTGAGAAACAGTAATAGATGAACATGAGGAAGTCCTCGCTTTTGGTATTCTATAGTCCAAACCCAGCCACGCCAAGGACCAAATACACACTTATGCTTGATCTAATTCAATAGATCACGTAGCTTGACATTGAAGACTCTAGCTACGAGATCATGGGGGGTCAATAGCTGTCTGACCAGGAAGAAGCTCATCTTGTATCTCAGCTCATTTTGGATTAGCCGTAAACATAATAAATAGTGAAGGCTTTCCAAAATGGCATACCAGTACCATACTATCCTTATATAGCTGCTACTTGAACCTGTCTCCACCTGTTAGAAGGTATCAAATCTCTAAGCACAAGCGAGAAAGGTATGTCCAAAGGTCTTTATCATAGATGGAGATCTTGTATAGGAAGGCTCAATATAAACAGGCATAAAAGATGATAAAGATTTTTTGAGTAATAACTTATTATATTGATAAGATCTCTTCACCATTGTTTGATGATTTCAGTAAAGCTCTGGAGGCACTTCGATATTTATATCCCTCGTCGATAGAGAGCATAGCCTACATCTAACTATTATACTAACTAAGTACCTCCTAACATATCCATAAGCTTCTGAACAGTTCGAACACCATTTGACCCTGAAAATAATCGCCCCACCATTGACTTCCGGACCGGAGACCTTCTGTATTTCTCTGGCGTAGCCCCACTTTCCAGCCAGCAGATCACACTCCTACTTCTGTCAAGAGGAATTCAAACCCGTCTGCATTCATGATAGTATCCTCAATATTGGACGAACAAAGTGGCTAACTTCGTTATTGGACCTGTAACGACTGCAGGTATGATTCTGCATCTTACTGCTTACAGGTTTTGGTCAGACAAGAGCTGACGATCGTACCAATGGTATTAATGTCTCATAGTCTTTCCTACTGATAGAATCCTCTTCGGTAGTCTCATGACTACCTCTAGTCTGGGTGGGCACCATCTCTTAACTCTAGGGAGAGGTTGCCACGAAAACGTCCGGTTACGTTGAAAGAAGAAGACATCATTTCCCGTGCAGTACTCTTGAAGTCTGTAACCGTATGCAACATCAACCATTTTCACCCGAACTACTTGGATAAGCCTGCCAAAGGCCTCCTGTCATATAGCAAATGGCATCCGGTCGGTCAGACAGCTGCGACCTATACGGTGTTATAAGATGAGTTCCAATCATAGGGGTCAGTGGTGTCAGGATGCAACTGCGAAGCCGTCTGCAGGCAACGCGCCATTCCAATGCCGGGACCGGAGGAGGGTGTTAGCTTCACAGAGTGAAGGTAGGGTACCCCCAGGGTATGCAAAACAGGGAGGAAAGGTTACCCCTTTCCGATATGCCTAACACCACGATTGTAACTTGATGGTAAGAGAATTCTGCACCCAACTTCATCCATATTCTCATCACCTCCGGGCAGTGCATCAGCTAGACCATTGTACAAATCAGTTCTAATTTTACCCTAATTTGTTCGAAGCCAGTTCAGCCTGTTCTGATCACAAGCTGTCCAGGCATCAACCATGAATTGCTGGTAGAGCCTCTTGGATCTCATAAGAGTAGCTGGCTCGTCAGTCCTGGTATGCAAGCAGAACCTGAAAAATGTACTCTGTGACATCCTCAGATTCTGGTGATTGCCACTCCCATCTTCAAGAATTCTAGCCTAGTGTCACCCAGGCTCCCTATAAGGGAAGAGAAGAATATAGTATAATGGCAAGTAGAAAGCATGATTAGAATTAATGATGGAGAATCTATCATTGGGGATTTCTCCTTTAATCCTTTCAGCTAGTACAATATCATGAAATCCTCCTCTGCCATATTACTCAGGCAGGATCATTGCAACTTCATTAGCTGTAGGCAAGTTCTCTCTTCTCATATTGGCCCCTGACTCCAGAATCACACTCAATTGAGGATCAAGAATAATATCCAGATTAGGTTCCTGCTCTGAAAGCTGGGCGAACCGCTCCCTGGCTGTATGATACAGCTGGACGAATGGGAATACGGTTTGTAGCATCCGTGTTATAGATGCTATCGATCTGTCATCCAGTTCAGTTGTCATTGCCGATCTCACCTGTGCAGCCTGAATGGGATCATAGAGATAGATTTGTGAGTACAGTGCTTCCCGGCCCGCTGGTGGAACCAGAGGACCTTGTTGGTCATAGATGGCACCATGGATTTGGAAGAGCTGAACGCCAGGGCCACGCTGTCCTGTACGGTCATCAGCATTGAAGCGTATGGATGTGAATGCAAAGAGAGTATTCCAGCGATGGAGATGCTCCAGAAACAACCTTGACTGACCATCTTGACTGGTCATCATGGTGTTCAGAGGTTCACACAAGGGCCTCATCCTCTCCACTATCATATCCCTATCATTGCAGCAGGCCACAAAGGTCCCTGCTCTAGCACGGATTCTATGTTGTAGTCTTGCAGCCTCCCAGTAGTGTGCCTGACATCCTCGACAACACAGATTCATATGTTCCAGACTGTGTACTATCCATTTCGAGTGGTGCTCAATGAAGGCCAAGGGGACAGATTCAATATTCTGCCTTGCAAGTTGTACTGCCTCTGGTACAGCAATCATATTTACTGCCCTACAGGCAGCTCTTACCTGCTGCCTTGCATTATTCGGCCTAGTGTGTGTAAATATAAATTAGTTAGCCTCCATTAAATACTAAGTCATACTAATTAGCTTGTAGGAGATTCTTACCAGGCATTCTCTGCAGGTGCAGCGTTGGGTACCGTGGGGGTTATTGTCGAATTTCTTTTCTTCTCACTCTTGCCGGCATCGACTATACCTGTGACTCACCATTTTTTCCTTTTTCACACGTATATTAAATTACTATTGGTTGAATAAAAGAGATTCATATCAGGAGTGCAATATACCGGGAAGAAATAGGGCAGAGTAGTGGTTGACTGATTTAGTAGTAGTGGCGAGTTGTTAATGGGTGTAACGGGGCACTCTATAAGAAGATGGATCCTAAGATTGCGACGCCACAGAAGACGCAAAGCAGAAGTAAGGATCAAAATAAAGATAAAGATAATTCAAAGTAGAATCAAGGGGTAAAACTTAATATCGTTAAGCCTGAAAGCTTCACTCAATAAGTTCTCTCGAGGATCGTTGGTTATCAGAATAGGGTATCTCTGGCTTTAGTTAAGTAGAATAATGTAAAGCCAGAGGACACCCGTCAACCATTCTGACCTTTCGCGAGCACCGTACTCAGCCCAGGGTTGTCCAACTCACGCACCTAGAGTGGGCTCACACTCGGAGGAAGTTGGACGGCTCGGATATTAACTATCTCCACAAATAGGAAGTGCTTGCGGTGATGTCTCTCCAACTACAGCGGCATGAGCGAAAGCTCTTTCCTATCGGTAGAATATGAGTGGCCGACCGACATGCCCACCGTTGAGATAATATCCATTGGGACTCACTGGCCCAGCGGTGGTTTCGTCCATACAAGCTAGACAGTCCATCGGCAAATCTACTTGGCTATACTAAGCTTCTAAACCTGGCTGCATGCTCCCACGATAAGAAATCTCGTGCGGCCTGACTGCATGGGCGCTACCGACAGTCAACCATTCGGGCCCTTCTTAAATCGTGATAAGACTCACACCTCTAGAGTCCACTAATAACCCATGGGAATGCTACAGTTCACGGGGTAGCCTGTGACTGGCTTTGGGGTGGTTGTCCTGGAAGCCTTGCAGCTTCCCCATTCAGCCCCAAATCCTCTACTGTTAACCATACAACTACCCGGAGGTCAAAGTATGCCCGTAGGTGGGTCCGAGGTGGTATCCAGGTAGCGCCCCAGGAGGCGGTCATTTCTTTTTCTTTTTTTTTGTAATCATGCGTTCATTGTTTTTAGGTACAAAAAGCCTCATGAAGCGCTAGCTATGGAGAGAACAAAACCTATAAATCAAAAACAAATAACAAAGGCAAGTCAGGGCACCAGTAAATATCGACCATTGCGCAGGTTTCTCCTTCGCCGGGCCCTCGGCCACATATAACAAGGAAAGCATAAACTAACAATTTAGTCGTCTAGAAAGAAAAGCCTACATGCGACAAAGGGGGAGAAAAAAAACCCGACTACCCTATACCTCAGCTAACGAGAAAACACGAAAAACCAGAGGGGGCAACCTGGCGGGAGAGAGAGAGAGCGGGGGGGAAGCAGAGGGGGTGGTGGGTGGGAACATCGTGGGGGGAAATCCCGTGGAGGTGACGCCTGTGAAGGTGGCGAGTATTTTTAGCAGCGGGGGGGATGACCAGATTGAGGCTTCGGGACCGATATCAGTAACGCCGTGGAGGAGGCGCGACCTGCTGTGTTGTCTCGAGGGGCAGGAGAGGATGGCGTGCTCGAAGGTTTCGGGCTCCACGCCACAGCGGGGGCAGGAGGCGTCGGCCTCGGGGGACCTCCAGGTCGGGTGGGCGGCCAGGTAACCTTTCCCGGCTCTCATCTGGTGGATTCTCCCGGCAATGAACTTGCCTAAGCCCATAAAAGGCCTTGGCGACAGGGCGGGAGGGTGCAGGTAGTAACCCGGTGTCGGGAAAAGGGAGGCCCACTCCTCGAGGAGTTTCTCTCTTATCCTTTTCTTCAGGGGTGAATAGGTGTTGTCCATCAGGGACTGGGGCGGGAGGGCAGGGGTCGGGGAGACTAGGTGGGAGTTGATCATGGGCAACCTAGACAGCCCAAGTGTGAAGGGTATCGTTCGGTGAGCCACCGCGTCCACCGGAAGGTGGTTTCTTATCGGGGGGACAGGACGGGTGGGCTTCTTCCAGTGTAGGGGGAGATAGACGGATGATAGGCCTCTGGTCACGGCCCTCGAGGAGTCCAGCGCTCGGTGCGCCGAGAGTGATGGGAACGCGGGGTGAAGGCGGGCTGTGGCCGGGTTCACCCTAGGAGGTGAACTGACGATCCTGAGCGCCGCAAGCCTTTGCCGGTGGGTGATCAGGAGCGAGACGGGTGGGAGGCACGACTCCACCGAGAGTATCCCGGTGGGCATAGCTGAGAAGCAGTTTGTGGTCCACCTCTGGACCTGTCGCCAGAATGAGTCGAGGCGGGTCGTCGTGCCCACACTAGGTGTGAACAGATCCGCGCCATAGAGTAGGATGGGGGCGACCAATGAAGTCGCCAGTCTGTGGCATAGGTAGGGGGGGAGGCCCGCTCCGGGTGGGCTGAGGCGTCGAATCAGGGCGAACGCACCCTGGGCCAGGGCCAAGCGCCGCGAGTAGTGTGCAGCGGGGTCAAGGGCTGGAGTGAACCAGTACCCGAGCCACCGAACGGAGTTGCTAGGGTGGAACAGTTCCCCCGTAATTTGGATAGGCGAGGCGCATTTTGGCGAGTTCCTCAGGCTGGGGGTCCTCCAGTGTATCAACTCCGTTTTTGTAACCGAGAACGAGACGCCCAGGTGGGACGCCTTCCTTTCGAGCTTCTCGAAGAGTTCCTGGAGCCGGCGAATCTTGCCACGGTAGGAGAGGGAGGCTACTGTGAAGGCGAACTCGTCCACATACGAGATCATCAAACCCCGAGGGATCCTGAAATGCAGTGGTGCCACGTAGAGGAGGAAAAGGAGCGGGGAGATCGGTGAGCCCTGAGGTGCTCCGACGTTGACGGGGGCTGGGGTGCCTGGGGCCCCTTGGAATATTAGGGTGCAGCTTCATTCCCCAAGGAAGGACGAAACCCAGGAGACCAGGTAGGGGGGTATCCCGCCTTCCCTCAGGATCCGGGCCAAAGTGTTGTTGTTGACGTTATCGAAGCCTGCTTTTATATCCAGAAACAGGGAGGAGACCTTAAGACGGGGCCTCTGCAGGGTTTTGACATCGTTGGTGAGGGTGAGGCACGCATCGTAGGTACTGAGCCCAGGGAGCGAACCGCATTGGTTGGGGTGCAACAGCCCTTTAAGTCTGGCCGCCGCGAGTGGGCGGGGTGCTATGATCCTTTCAAGGATCTTTGATATCGTTCGGATCAGGACGATTATCCTGAAGAAGGAGGGAGATTCGTAGGAGGGTTTCCCTGGTTTGTCGAGTACCACGCCATTCGAGCCTTTTAGCGATTCAGGGTGGTACCCCAGGAGGACCAGCGGTGCAAGTAATTGGAGGAGGATTGAAGGGTTGATTTTGTTGACCTGTTTCCAGGTAGAGTAGGGTATCCCGTCCGGGCCGAGGGCCGAGGTCGGGGACCACTTGGAGAGGGCCGCAGCTATCTCTTCGGTCGTTAGGGGGGGCGCCGACTTGTGGGGCCTAAGCCTAGGCGGCGGGGAGAAGGGTTCCTTAGGGGCCCCAGGAGGCGGTCACCCTCACACCCCTTATAGATCCTGCGAACACCTTCTGGTCGGTTGGACGGCCACAACTCATACGGTGTTGTGGGAGCGTTCTTATGGATCTCACGTTATTAGGAACTACACAACTACACAGCCGTACAGTGCTGTTGCGCCGTACGAACGCTGGGGCGGCAGGGGGGTGTTAGGAATATCCCTTGAACGTTACAGGAGGTTCGGACCACTCCTGCTCCGTCAGTAGTCCATTTCGTACCATACGAAGCGCCCCTATGAACATCTGAGAGCCCCACTATGGTGGGATGACTTCCCCCTAAGTCCGCAGATGTCTTTGTCGGTGAAGGTACGGTAACTGGAGTACCTTAGTAGGGTAACTGGGTCCCTAAGGTAAGGTAATCATGTTTCCAAGGTAGGGTAACTTTACCCTGTCATGCCTTTATTCCCTTTGGGAGTCCGTGCAACCATATATAATGTTACCCCGGAGACCCGTGCAACGTTTACTCTGTTTCCTTAACTTTACCCGAACATGTTCTCCGAAGGTTACCCTGCCTCGTAGGGTAACTTTGGCCTACCTAGGTTACCCTGTCTAACCCTATGTCACCAAGTCACTTTGTAGACACTTGTACCAACTCATGTCTACCGGTAGTATCCTAAGTATACTGGCCTATCCGCAATATGGTTACCACTTGGTAAGCCATACGGGCTTGAGTCTAGTCCACTGTAGCTAACTATCTGTAGGGTCGTTACATTCCCCTCAACCGGCAACCCCTACTACCAATCCCCTGGTGGCTGCCCTCCCGGTAGTCGAACCAAGAACCACTCTGATTGTAGTAGAAGACGAACGTCCCTTTGACGTCGCTGCGTCAACTCCTTTGCCAGCGACACCTCACTACCCAACGGCCTATGCTCCGGCAACAGTGCCGGCGGCTCCGGCAAAACTCTCGTGTAATGCTGGACGGAGCCGATTTCCAGGGCCAGCAGCGCAGTTGGCTACGGCTTATTGTTCTGCTCGTTGTAGGATCAAGGGAGAAGGAAGTGAACTCACTTGGACTCATCGGGTACCTTGTCTACGAAGCGAGGGTGAACCTATTGTACTACCCCCAAGTCCTGAGCCACGACCTTCAAAGTTGAAAAAGATCTGTTGCCCCTATTGTGAGGCATCAACGCATATAGCGTTGGACGATTGTTGGGATTTCGATAAGAGGTTCCCAACCCGACAGAATACCACCAACCGACCTCCTATATCTTCGACTATATCAATACCCCGTTCCGATAGAATGGATGAAGATAGTGAGGAAGGTTCATGGTTTAGTGGGTATGATAGGCGTAGGTCTACTGGAGGTGGAAATACCGAAGGTAATGGAGGAGACGGAGTTAGAATTCCACCAACGGGTGGTAATGTCGCTGGTGGAGGAGACCCCGGTGATTCCGACCTCTCTTCCGATACTGACAACTCCGACTCCCCAACTTTTGATCCGAGCAAAATCCTTGGTAGTCGAAAGGACCACTGGGATGAGGCAAGGAAGGCGAAGGAATATAAACGGTTAAGGCGACTTCTGAAACTTCGCAAGAGACAACGGAATAGCAAGGGATCCGCTCACAAGCCCACGAAGCCCGAGCGCCTTGGGGTAGACCCTTTTGACACTGACCCTAAAGACGTCCAACGTTTCACACAAGATGTCTAGATTAAGCTAAACTATTTGAGAGAATCCCTCATGGGTGATATGGATAAAATTAGCCTCGTCATTCGACTCCTTCGTGCCGGAGCCAGAAACTGGTACCATAGCATCCATGTCTATATCAATGAGAATGCAGCCATCCGTGACAAGAGGCTGTTTGACCCAAATAATGTTCTTCGAACATGGGAAGGCTTTCGCAAGCGGTTGGTATCCAGTTTTGGTGGGCACTCAGATTGAGATCGTGCTCTTCGTGACTGGAATGGTTTATCCATGCAGCCAGGAAAGATTGATCTGTTCGTAGATGAACTAATCCGGCTGGCAAACGAGTTGACATATGGTGGGGACTATGTGAAGGATAAAGCTCGCGTGGGGATGAGAACTGATATCCGTAATGCGTGGGCTATGAAGACTCCACACCCCGAAGACAATGTTGACTACTTAAACCTTCTACCAAATACAGGTCACCAGTTAGAAGATGTCGCTTGTTTCAACCGTACTGTTGTCAGAGCAAAAGACTCCACTTATCGTGACAAGAGCGACGATAGGCATACCTCCACGAAGAAGCAGCGGAAGGAGAGAAAAGGTTTGGGCCCTTGCAATCCCAAACCCACCAACCCAGTGCCACAGTCTTTCCAACCGACAGAATCAGAGCATGCAAAAGCGCATAAAGATATAGCGCAAACTCTGATCCATTGTCGCAAACGGTTGAACCAATGCTCACGCTGTGGAGATCCGAACCACTTCTGGCACAAATGTCGTGCTGCCACTCTGGTTGTCGCCTCGGCCAAGCTTAATCGTAAGCGGACCGTTAATGAGGCCGGATACCAGGACCGTGCTTCGATCCCGAAAGCAAGACGCATTGAGGCTCCTCCACCTGCTGTTAAACGAGTAGAGGCAGAGATTCACCGATCGGCTCCTCAAATACTCGACGTGGATTCGGATGCGTCGGACTAGGTAAGTCCCCGCCGCTATCCTTTAGTTTTAGAAAAGCACTGACTCCGGGTCCAAGCCCAGATGGCATGAAGGACGGAGATAGAAGATGCGGACCGTATGTACCTCCCTCAAAGAACTTACAAGCTGAAACCCACATGGGCTACAGAAATGACCATGTGGATTGGTTTTCTATCGGAGGTTTTGGAGATGGTTACGGTTCTTTCTTTGGTGTTTATGTTGATTTCGTTTCTTATCTGATTTTGCGAAAAGTTTGCTTTATTTTCATAAGGAAGGAAATGGTGTTGGGATTAGGTTTCAAGTTATAAGGGTTATCTTTTGATTTCGTCAGGCTGGACTTGGCATAGCAATTAAAGTTATTCTGCAAGTTTACCTGAGGAGCATTAAGGACCCGAAATCATGCTGGCGTGATAGTAAACCCCCAAGCTATTTGAAACCCCGTAATTGTACACATTTGATCACTACTCACGACCCGCTGTGGCCGCTCTTGTGTCCGAAGGCAAGTGATACTGAGCAGTAATCCCTAGAAAACACCACCACATACCTGATACTAACCAACAATGTTTAGCGACGAGAGACCCGCTAAGCGGTCGCGGCTTGCAGGCCCTCTGCCACACACTAGGTTTATACATGTGAAAGTAAGGCTCGAATGGAGCCACAATGGGAAGAAACAGAGCGAACAGGCTCTTTTATTGTTGGATAGTGGCGCTACAGGCGCAGTATTAAGTAGCGCTTGGGTTAGCAATGCCCAGCTACCATGTATACGTCGGAAGACTCCGATACCTATTTCTGATGCCAGCGGGAATCACATGCCTGGCTCAGGTCTCCACTATACGAAGAAAGTTGATATGTCAATAGGAGACCATACCAATACGATGAGATTTGAGCTTGCTGATATGCCTCCTGGACACCTGGACGGTTATCTACCGATGGCGTGGTTAAAGGACCACAACTCAGATATCAACTGGGAAAGGCGAAGTCTGAAGTGGCGCTCAGAGTATTATAAGACCCACTGTCTCCGAAGCAAGAGTCAAATAGAGTTTATTACCTGCGAAGAACTCTTAGCTGAGGATCCCAACAACATGTTTGTATGTGGGATGCGCCTTTGGACTAGTGAAGATGGAGAAGACATAAGTCTTAAGCTGCTGCCAGAATACGAGGATTACGCTGACATATTCAGCGAAGAAAAGATCAATGTCTTGCCAAAGCATACTGAGTATGACCACGGCATTGACTTGGTCCCAGGCTCTGACTTGCCCAGAGACCACATGTACCCGCTCACTGTTAGGGAGCTACAGGTATTAAAGGAGTACATCAATGAGATGGAACAGTCCGGCAAGATCCGGAGGTCATCATCTTCGATAGGTGCTCCCATCCTGTTCGTACCGAAGCCTGATGGAACACTTCGGTTATGTGTTGATTACTGAGGGTTAAATAAGATTACTATTAAGAATAAGTATCCATTACTGTAACAATCCTATTGGTGAGCGTGTATGCAACAGGCAACGACAGTTGTCTCCTGCGTATGCGAATCTCGTTTTCTTGCACCAACAGGTAGGGGAGTACGATCTCCTTAGATAGTACGGAACTGGCTTGCTCGTCTTGGGTGATTCGTGAGAGGTACTATCTTTTCAGATAGTAAGAGGGGTGGATTGGCGTGCTTGATAGAACTATCACAATAGTCCTATGTTCGGGCGGCCCGTCGAGACTATCACAATAGTCTCCGGGTTCTTAGAGCGTAGGCTCTCGTAGATGAGGAGTGTATGTAAAGAGAGTAAAGCGTAATCGTATTGCAATATCTGAAGTATCGAAAAGTACTTAGATGGTTGCGTGAAGATCCTATCTTTTGGTTGTTGTTGTTTTTTTTGTTTTTTTTGTAATCATGCGTTCATTGTTTTTAGGTACAAAAAGCCTCATGCAGCGCTAGCTATGGAGAGAACAAAACCTATAAATCAAAAACAAATAACAAAAGAAAGTCAAGGCACCAGTAAATATCCACTAACGCGCAGGTTTCTCCTCCGCCGGGCCATCGGCCACATATAACAAGGAAAGCACAAACTAACAACTTAGTCGTCTAGGAAGGAAAGCCTACTTAAGATAAAGGAAAGAAAACCCAAAGTCCCTAAACCTCAGCCAACAAAAGAACACGAAACACCGAGGGGGGCACCATGGGGGGGGAGAGGGAGAACGGGGGGGAAGAGGGGGGGGTGGTGGGCGGGAACATTGTGGGGGGGAATCCCGTGGAGGTGACGCCTATGAAGGTGGCGAGTCTTTTTAGCAGAGGGAGGGATGACCAGAGTGGGGCTTCGGGACCGACATCAGTAACGGGGTTGAGGAGGCGCGACCTGCTGTGTTGTCTCGAGGGGCAGGATAGGATGGCGTGCTCAAAGGTTTCAGGTTCCAAGCCGCAACGGGGGCAGGAGGTGTCGGCGTCGGGGGACCTCCAGGTTGGGTGGGCGGCTAGGTAACTTTTTCCGGCTCTCATCCGGTGGATTCTCCCGGCAACGAACTTGCCCAAGCCCATGAAAGGCCTCGGGGACAGAGCGGGAGGGTGCAGGTAGTAACTTGGGGTCGGGAAAAGGGAGGACCATTCCTCGAGGAGTTTCTCTCTTATCCTCTTCTTCAGGGCGGAATAGGTGTTGTCCATCAGGGACTGGGGCTGGAGGGTGGGGGTCGGGCAGACAAGGTGGGAATTGATCATGGGCATCCTAGACAGCCCGAGGGTGAAGGGTATTGTTCGGTGAGCCACCGCGTCCACCGGCAGGTGGTTTCTCATCGGGGGGACAGGGCGGGGTGTCTTCCAGTGAAGAGAGAGGTAGACTGATGATAGGCCTTTGGTTAAGGCCGGCGAGGAGTCAGGCGCCCGATACACCGAGAGCGACGGGTAGGAGGGGTGAAGGCGGGCCGTTTCCGGGTTCACACTAGGAGGGGAGCAGGCCACCCTGAGCGCCGCCAGCCTTTGCCGGTGGGTGATCAGGAGGGAGACGGGTGGGAGTCATGACTCCACCGAAAGTATCCAGGTGGGAGTTGCCGAGAAGCAGTTTGTGGTCCACCTTTGGACCTTGCGCCAAAATGTATCGAGGCGGGTTGTGGTGCCCACGCAAGGTGTTAACAGGTCCGCGCCGTAGAGTAGGATGGGGGCAATCAATGATGTCGCCAATCTGTGACATAGGAAGGGGGGGAGGCCCGCTCCGGGTCGACTGAGGCGGCGAATGAGGGCGAACGCGCCCTGGGCAAGGGACAAGCGACGCGAGAAATGTGCAGCGGGGTCAAGGGCCGGAGTGAACAAGTACCCGAGCCACCGAACGGAGTTGCTAGGGTGAAACACTTCCACTTTGATTTGAATAGGTGCGACATACTTTGGTGAGTGTCTCTGGCTAGGGTTTCGCCAGTGAATCAGTTCCGTTTTTGCAACCGAAAACGAGACGCCCAGGCGGGACGCCTTTCTTTCGAGCTTCTCGAAGAGTTCCTGGAGCCGCCGGATGTTACCATGGTAGGAGAGGGAGGCTACTGTGAGGGCGAAGTCGTCCACATATGAGATCATCAGACCCCGGGGGATCCTGAAATGCAGTGGCGCTACATAGAGAAGAAAGAGGAGCGGGGAGATTGGTGAGCCTTGGGGGGCGCCGACGTTGACGGGGGCTGGGGTCCCTGGGGCCCCATGGAAGATTAGGGTGCAGCTTCGTTCCCCTAGGAAAGACACAACCCATGAGACCAGGTAGGGGGGTATCCCGCCTTCCCTAAGGATCCGGGCCAAAGTGTTGTTGTCAACGTGGTCGAACCCTGCCTTTATATCCAGACACAGGGAGGAGACCTTGAGGCGAGGCCTCTGCAGGGTATTGATGTCATTGGTAAGAGTGAGGCACGCATCATAGGTACTGAGCCCAGGGAGCGAACCGCATTGGTTGCGGTGCAACAGCCCTCTAAGCCGGGCTGCCACGAGTAGGCGGGCTGCTATGATCCTCTCCAGGATCTTTGAGCACGTTTGGATCAGGACGATTATCCTGAAGGAGGAGGGTGATCCGTAGGAGGGCTTCCCTGGTTTATCGAGTACCACGCCGTTCGAGCCATTGAGCGATGCGGGGTGATACCCCAGGAGGACCAGCGGGGCAAGTATTTGGAGGAGGATTGACGCGTTAGTTTTGTTGACCTGTTTCCAGGTAGAGTAGGGTATTCCGTCCGGGCCGAGGGCCAAGGTCGGGGAGCACTTGGAGAGCGCCGCAGCTATCTCGTCTGTCGTGAGGGGGGGTGCCGACTTGTGTGGCCTAAGCCTAGGGGGCGGGGAGAAGGGTTCCTTAGGGGGGAAGAAGTGGTCCAGAAGGACATTGTTCATCTGTAATGGGGTCTCGGCCCCTGGGAGGGACGGGAATCGTGGCTGGGCACGCCCATAGGCGAACCTCTTAGCCGTCCAGAGGCTCTGGGGTGTAGCGGCCAGCACAAAGGAGGACCAGTGGTTGTTCTTGGCGGCCTTGATTGCCCTGAAATACCCCCTCTTGGAGGTGCCGGCAATATCCCGCATGTGTGGGGTGTCGTGCTTTCTGGCCGTTCTGGCGGCTTCGTGATATTCACGACGGAGGACAGTCAGGTGGGGGGTCGACCAAGGTTTAGAGTGATGGGAAGGTCTGGACACCGGGGTGTATTCCTGGAGGAGAGCTACAAGACGGTTTAGCGATTCTGACATCCACTCGTCCAGTTTCTGGGGGGTAGGGCACGACGGTGCGGCCGGGACCCTAAAACCCTTAATGATCGGGTCCAGGGTTTCCCAGTCTGTGTCTGCCCATCGCGGGCGTGGGGGTTTCTGGTTCAGGGAGGGTGTGGCGAGAGTGATTGTTATAGGTATGTGATCGGAACCCGTCGAGGGGAGGGATGCTTCCCAGCTTCTAACCAGGGGGAGGAGGGAGGGGTTTGCAAAGGCGAGGTGTATAACCGAAGGGCGAGCTTTGCCCACTAGGGGAAACCTTGTATACTTGCCTGGGGGATTGAGGAGGGCGAAGCCGAATTCTGCCGCTTTTTCGAAATAGGGAGTCGAGGACGAGATCTCCCGAGGTGAGAAATGCCACAGAGGGTCCGAGAAGGGGTTCTGGATGTTGAGGTCCCCTACAACTAGGAGGGGGAAACCGAGATCGGGAAAAAGAACTTCTGGTGGGACGGAGTGAATCCTGTTGTCAACAGTGTTGGTGGAGTAGGCGTTAATAACCCTGAAGGAGTGGAAGGCAGTGCCGAAAAGAGGCTCATTTGAGGAGACGTCGAGGGTGAGAACATCGTCCTCTCCCGTAAACCTGGGGAGCACTGTGTAGTTGGAAAGAAAGAACATATGAACGTAGGCGGCCACGCGTGGCTTCCTAACCGGGGGAAAGAAGGATTTGAAACCATTAAAGGAATGAAGGTGAGCCTTATTGACAGGTGGATCCTGCAAAAGGACTATCGAAGGGTAGGTTGTTGCTTCTCCAAACGACTCAAATAAAGAAAGAAAAACATTCCGGCTCCCAAGGCAGTTATGTTGAATGATGGAAAGAAGCACAGGGGGAGGGGCCGGCCCTTGACCCGGGGGAGAAGGCATGGGTTGATTATTCATTTCCGGGACGAACCTGACGAGTAAAAGGGGCGGGGGAAGGGCTTGGCTCCTCCAGGGGGAGAGGACCACCGAAACCGTGAGTAGTTCCGGGACGCGTAGAGGGCCCAGCTGGGGGAGGTCGCCTAGGGGTCACTAGGTCCACCTCAAGGGGACCCTTCCCGGACGAGGGAGTAGTGGGTGCTGGGCCGCCATCGACCGCCAAATCCATGGGGTCTTGGCCCGTTGGGGCGGGGGCCGGAGAGCCGGTTCGGGAGGGGACAGACGGGAGAGGTTGAGCTGGACACTCTCTGAATGTGGCAGTGTGGTCATTACCGCAGTTGCAGCAATAGGGGGGCGAGGTCGGACAACAGGATGGGACTTGCTTATTGTTCCTGCTCCTGGGGCAGGTTGGATTCTGACATCTGTGAGCCGCGCGAGTATGGTGAAGCGCACAAATGGGGCACGTGGGGTGGGTGGCGGGGCATCGTTGATGGGCGTGTCCGTATCTCCAGCAGTTCTTACACTGGGAGGTTCTGGAGGAGGAGAAGGCAAGTTCGACCTTGCGTTTCTGTGAGAGGATGACGACCCCTGATGTGAGGGCCGAAACGTTCTGGGGGTCGACGGTGATAACCAACGAAGTGGCCTGCTGGGTCTCCCTAGAATCTCTGCTAAGGTTAAGGTACCTGGCTGAGAGAATCTGAGTCGCTTTGTCGTTGAGGATTGCTTGCCGGATATATGGGAAGAGTTCCTCTTCATCTTGAGGGAGGAAACGTAGGGGGAGACCGTGGATGGCTAACTGCACGGCTGTGGGGGTAGAACGAGGGTACACCAGGGGTTGTTTCCTACCGGGAACGACTGGTTTAGCGCCTTGGTGAGGGAGGCAAAGTAGGGGGCGCACGAGGCGGCGGGGGTGGCCTTGTTGGTGACAGTTAGGGAGACATAGCCTCGCGGGTTGACAGTGGCAGAGAAACCCAAGGGGAGGAGGCAGTTTGATTCGCGGAGGACGCGAGCAGCGATGTCGGGAAAGGTAGCGGCAATAGTGAGAGCGTCTGGGTGAGGGGAAGGGGACTGACGAGGAGCAAAGAAGCGTCGTTGGGCACCTGGAAGGGAGGGAGGCCCCTTTTTAACAGGAGGGGACGCCGCACTCGCAACAAGTTGGGGGGAAGGAGGCTTCCCAGTTTTGCTTTAGCCCTTGCCGCCCGAGCCTGAGCCGGAGGCAGCTTGCATGTAAGAGGGGGAGGATGGACGTCAGGGTGGAGGTGGCCCGGGGTGAAGGAGGCCACGTCGTAAGCCCCCCTCCGGAATTCACCGGCCTCGTATGAGTGTGGGTAGAGCCTGGCGTACTTCTCGGGGTCACCGAACGCCTTGCCAAGTCTCGTATCGTAGAATGGTATGGGGTATTTAGGGTCGTCAGCCGCGGCTGAGGGAGGTGTGGATGGTGCACGGGCCCTTTCTTTGCAGTTCCTCAAAGCGGGGGGGCTGGCAGTTAGATGGGGTTGGGGTGCTTTTGGTGGGGGGGGGGCAGGTGCCGGGGGGGCAGGGATCGGGCCTGACACTCGATGTGACAGGTCACGTATGGATGCTTGGAGATTGGCGATACCCGGAGCGGTTTGTTGTTCCTGGGTGGGGGGAAGGTTTGCGAGCTGAGAGGAGATGTCATGGAGCTCCTCCCTGAGGATCTCGTTTTCCTCGGAGATGGTTGCGACCGCCTGGGTTACCCTGCTCAGCTTATGTGAGACGGTCACCAGGCCCTGGACGAGCTGGGAGAGGAGAACGATCGTGATGGACTCGATGGGGAGGGTGCCGGCCTGTGCGTCTGGGCTGAGGTCAGGGAAGTCTTGGTTACTGAGCCGGAGGGCGCTCCTTGCCTGAGCAAGTTGCCTCATCATGAACTCTATGGGGTGATCGGTCGATGGTGTTCTTGAACGTGATGGGAGGGGGGAGTTGAGGGCCGAGAACCTACCGAAGGCCTGGTTCCCTGGGGGGAGATTATGGGGGTTCGCCATAGCTGCGAGTAGGCGAGGAAAGGTGGGAGAGGGGTTTGATCCGGACGCAAAGCGGGGTAGAGTTGAGATTGTATGTGAAATGTAGGGGGGGGGAAGAAGGTTGCGAGAAGCGTG
>Ga0307513_10003343_pt1 | contig 21801 bp, 27 predicted proteins | sample 15_EM_MG_FD_202174 | JGI IMG/M metagenome (GOLD analysis project Ga0307513, IMG submission 202174) | Populus trichocarpa ectomycorrhiza microbial communities from riparian zone in the Pacific Northwest, United States - 15_EM | ecosystem: Host-associated > Plants > Roots > Unclassified | place... | reverse complement strand
TTGTATTAGATTATTGCAGCACGAAAAAAGGAATTTTGTCCAACCATCATAGCCAGTCATGTAGGCCACTCCAAATCCATCTGGGACGACCTGGAGGACACACATTTCAGATGGTTTTGTCTCCATGAGATGGTGGACTTACCTCGCCCCAGCCATATACTGGGAAGTGCTTTGAGAAAATGGCCGAGGTGCTTAGGACCCAGTATGACGACCTCTTAAACAAGGGGTCATCATAAAGTTCGGGAAGCCCCTCGCCTTCCTTCAAGAGTTTTCTAAGACCTGAATTGGGGATCAAAATTGAATTGAAGATATAACTGCTTCACGCGCTATGCTTACCAAAAAGATGACGATCGATGCCTTGTCCCTGACCACCTGCGTTCGCAAGACTGATGTGTTTCTTGGTCGCATGGTCGAAGAGTTTCTTACGAGTCTCTGGGGTTGCGTTCCGGTCATCCATGCTTTGGACCCAAGCGTAGGCTTCGTTTGTCACAACTCGGATTGTTTCGGTACGTCCCTTGAAGAATTTACGTGTCGATGCAGCCTCATATGTGCCACCGATCCTCTTTTCTGAGCCAATGAGTCTCCTGTAGGCCAATTGAATGATCATCTGTGCCCAAGAGTCGGGGGAAACACCGAATGCCTTGATTGCAGCCTTGCCATAGGAAGTAATATGGAATCCAAGCTCCTGGCTTTCCAACAGCTTTGCAGCAGCTTGGTCGGCGCTGCCTATCGCCTTGGTAATTGCTGGAGAAACCACCCAGTCAAGTGGGGTGGGAGAAGCGGCAAGAGCATGGCCGCGTAAACCATGATCAAAGGCTGGGTCATAGAGCATGTCGAGAACCTCGTCACACATGCGAGCTGTAGGTGTCCCATCCATGACCGAATGCTCTCCCATGAACCCGGCGTATCCGTTGTCGAAAATAATAAACTCGAGTGGTTTATCCACCCACCGGTTTCTTAAACCAACGGGCACTCCGCCAACGACATCACCATGCCACAAGGCGCGACTGTGGTGAATGGGATCTTTTGGGCGAGAATTATCGAGACATATTACAAATGCCGATGAATGTATATCCTCAAGAACTTTTGCGTTGTGAGGGTTCGAGGCCAATTCTGCGTAGTCCTGCCCAGATCCTCAGCTTAGCATTGATTTAGCCGATAGGTCAAAACGTACCGTAGCCCAAATATCGCGATTGGAGGCCGATAAAACGCCAACACCGGGGTATTCTTGCAGGGTATTGTCATAGATATATTGAATTTGCCTATCATTGTCCGTCAATAAATATGTGCCGCTCGCTTGAAGAAATAGGACATACTTCTGTATTTCCTCCGTGCTTAAAATCTGGCCTTCACGGGTGACTTCGACTCTCCATGGACGATTCTTCCTGAAAACTACGATATGGCCTGAATTACCCAGATCGCCTGGATCAGAGTAAGATACGCTCCAGTCGAATCCTTCCCCTGGAACCCGGCAGCAATCAAACATCCAGCTGCGCCGAAATAGATCAAAAAGCTACAGTTCCAAGGTACGGGAAAACCTACCGATAGGTATCCATGCATAGAGGCCCATTCTTCGTCGACTCTGGCTTAATTAATCCCTGCTTGAGTTGCTTCCTGAAAATCATAGTAGCCCTAGCTATACCAGCAGCCCTGGCCGCAGGTGATGAAGGCAGGTGGGATGGTGGTTGGTGGAATCCATCTATCAATTTCAATTTTATATAGATATGAGAGGTAGTCATAAACAAGGAGCTTTGAGCCTTACAATAATAGGAGACATTGACAACGACCTTGAAAATTAGAAATGTAAATAGCCATAAATCCGTAAAGAGTCACACATACAGAGTCCCGATAACCCAGGTATCCGGTATCATCCCACCATTCTTCTAGCCAGTGTGGACGTCCGGCAGCATGGTGCAACAGACGATCGTGAAGCTCGCGACCTTTCCCAGTCTCGAAACTGTCAATCTTCTTCACAACAGAGGCATATTCTGACTCTGACCAAGCCATGGGTTTCAAACTTTCCTTTAAGCGAGCCAAAGTATCTTGAAGCTTTGGAATCGGGAGCTTCGGAAGGTTTTGTTGAGCACGAAATGTGAGTGTGCCAGGCAATGGTTCCGGCGCAGCAGCTTTCCAATCAACGGGTCGACGTTTCGTCATTGCAGTGGATAATTGCCTCTGCGTAGTGCGTCGAGGGATTGTAAAGAAGGGCCTTTGCGACCTACGTAGAAGCATCCTCAGATGCTAAGCACGGGTTCGGAGGAAGGGATTAACACATGATTATGTATGTAAGTACATTGTAGTCTGCATCAAGCCGCTCGGCGCTCGGTTTTATAAGCAACCGAAGTTTGCCACAACCATACACACTGACATCCATTTCGCCTCAATGTTTTGTCTTACTTCTCTGCACACCGGCCTTTCTCGGAGGGATTGGGCTCCATTATTAGGGGGAAAATCGTATTTGGTGTGACGCAGACCGAAATGCTGGAACCCATTAGTTGGTGTCTAACCGTGACCACGCAATCATGTGCAAGCTGAGAACGTGCCATGAGAATAAGTGGTTTATAAGTCTAAGCGCCCAAAGGAAAGGTAGGCAGGTTTCCATCATCACTATCATCTAGAAGCGCTAAAGACTCCTAAACCCAAGGAAAGGGTCGCTTTGGGCTTTGCAGCTATGGATCAACTCGATCGAGTCGATCTGAACAAAATCTTAACGCACATCCTTGATGGGAAACAACAGATTGTATCGTACGCTGGAACCAGCCAGTATCATGTGCAAGACGTAGGGAACCCTGGATCAGAGAGGACCACAATTTCAGCTTGTGGACTTATCGCCCTGAATTGTGCAAGAACCGTATTTCGACTTCACAGAGAGGCTAACCGGCCCCTCCCGGTCGACACTGAGCGCGAGCGCGATCCCGTCGACCTCATCCGTTCTGTTTTATCTGAGCAAACAGCAGAGGTACGAAGTGGCGTTGGCCTCATTCGTGACGTAGCTGATTGTAATTCTGTAGGAAATCATATCTATATCGTCTTCGTGGCCCAGCACCGAACATCTCGAGATCGATGATATCTTGGATATTCCAGTATTCATGAATGAGTTCACTGTGGCAGAGACCTTTTATAAGCAGTGTCGACTTTTTGAATTTTCGCAACTCCTCCAGTAAGAACATCAAGTGCCTTCATCAGAAAGAATTAATCATAGTCTTCATGATGGCAGAAAGACGGTTGATACCAGGAGGGATGCCAGCGATCCTGTCGCTGTGATCATCACACGTCCGCCAGAAATTGTTGTCTGTCTGATAATACCCACATCCTTGGGCAACTTCTTCATTGTATTCGACTCCCACCCCCGCCCATTACATCCTTTCGGATCTGGGTTCATCATCAACTCCTCCCTCGAAGCAACATCTAGGTATCTGGACGAACTTCTTGCAGTCGACCCGAAGCTTTTCTCGGATCGCACCATACGATGGCAATCTGATTTACTCACAGAGTTTTCAGGTCACATTTTGGTTCCAAGGAAAGCCTCTCCCTCGGATAATCTCGACGAAATTTTGATGGCGGCAAGCATGACCATTTTACAACTTAAAGCAGACAAAGCAGATTCCCGACGGCAAAGGTTATCACATGAGGAGGAGAGGCAGGATTTGGTCAAACAAATTATCAGTCTTGAAAGGCGGCTTGAGGGATCTCTCGATCGCAAAGGGAAAAAAAAGGCGACTAATGATGCATGTTGGGCTCTATCTGAGGACGATCCTTCTTCCAAGAAGGTCAATAAGTCACCCAGCTCGAGACCTGGGCAAGGCTCAAACCGTGGTTGGGAGGATATCCATCTAAATGGCGCTACAGGTGGAAAACCACATAAATATAACGACGAGCCATCAGCCAGCTACCATAACGAGCCATTGTCTAACCACTATGGCATGCTAAACCCTTTTTCATTGTGGTCGATGGGCCACCATAACGACCCAAAGAAGACACCTGGAATTAATTTGAATCACGATACGCAAAACCGCGAGCTCGTCGAAGAGCTCAGGGAGTCGAAGCTAAACTCTTTTTCATTGTGGTCGATGAGCAGCCATAACGACCCAATGAAGACACCTGAAATTAATTTGAATCATGACACTCAAGACCGCGAGCTTGCCATAGCGCTCAGAGAGTCGATGTATAGCGAAACAGGAAGAATACCTGGGATGGACTTGAATCCTGATGCGCAAGACCGCGAGCCCACCAAAGCGCTAATGGAGTCCTATAACTGTGACGTTATTAAATCGCCTGAATACTCTGCCTTGGATCGACAAATGGATCTGCGCGATCCATCTCCGCCTCCCATTCCTCCAATGCAGGTGCGAGTGGACGTATCCGACGTAGAAAGTTCGAACCTAGCTAGGGAATTGCAACGGCTTTACGATGAGGAAGATCGACAACTTGGCGCCGTACGAAGTGCCTTGGGTTCATCTCCGCCTCCCATTTCTCTAGTACAAGTGCAAGTGGGCGTATCCGACGTAGAAAGTTCAAACTTAGCTAGAGAATTGCAACGGTTTTACGATGAGGAAGATCGACAACTTGCCGCGGAACGCAATGCCTTGAAAAAACATGCGCAAGTCGAGTCCTTCAATTGTGGGATTTGTTTCGAAAACCTTCACCGCGAGAACATTGCTCAATTTGCAAGCTGCAAGCACCGTTATTGCCGTAGCTGTCTCCGAGAGCATGTCAGTTCTACACTGGAACAACGTCGATATCCAATTATCTGTCCTGAATGCAAGGCGAAGAAGGTTCCCAACCCCTCAGGTTAGCAAAGAAAGATTATGATTACTGATTACTTCTCTCATCTAACTTTTTTCTTCTCCTTTTGCTGTATTAGAGGTTAATGAAGTTATGTTCCAATCACTCGGCGCTAGTCTCGAGGATCTCCGAATTTTCTACGAATTACAACTCGTCGCCCATTCGGTTACACTCACTTGTCGAAGGTAAATTACGACTTCATATAGCTGTTTATTCGCCCAGCCACACTTACTTCTATTATAGATGCCAACAGACGATGAATGTCGACCGAAGCGAGTATCAAACCACCACAATAATCACTTGTCCGTTGCCTGGGTGTAGTCATACCTGGTGCAAGGAATGTCAACAAGAAATTGTTCAAGGGGGACCAGAGCACTCGTGCGATGGTGTTTCCGAGCTTAAACATCTCATGGAGAAGAAAGGCTGGCGTCGTTGCCCGGGTGAGTCATGGTACACCACCTGGACACGACCAAGCTGACGGCAGGATGGTTTCCCATGCAGGTTGCGAGACACCAATTCAAAAATCTTCTGGATGTAATCATATGACAGTGAGCTTTGTTACAAAAATACGAAGGGAATGGTTTATCTAAATTTTGAGGCAGTGTTCTTCCCCGGGTTGTAATACGTGAGAATCATTTTGTTCGATTGTTCTCCGGGCATATCTGAGTGATACTCATGGCAGCAACTTTTGTTATGGATGTGGCAAGAAGCGATGCAAATGCCATTCTTTTTTTTGAAAGTGTCGTTGGAATAAATGACATCGAAAACTTGATATTGCAGCCCAGTGCACACCAGCTACTACACCCAAGCTACAGTGTTAGTGACAATCTTATTTTACTTAGTTGCAGAATGTTATGTACTTATACTTATGTCGCTCGACCTTCAATTCTCAACCTATTATCAACCAGGATCCATAAATCAGGATGATGATCGCAGAATTATCATGGATCAAACCAGCTTTTCAGTGGTCACCCCATAAGATTTGTCCATGGATGCTGTGTGTGGAAGACAGCAAGTTATATATCGTACTCTGGCAAGCTGGCACATGAGGCGATACCGAGTCCAGGAAGGTGAATAGCTGGTGCAACAATTTCAGCATGTTAGCCACAGGAAAAGCGCTCAACGCCCTGGTTTTGCAGGAGGTATTGTTGGCAATGGAATAATCCTGGTCATGTTTTGAAAAACATTCCATAGTTCAAGAAGGTAGTATGCACTAACTCACCGCTTCTAGATCTTCGTAAAATGGTAACACAAAAACGACGATCAGAATCTAAGGAATGGGACCATAGTGTTTCAGTGGTCATTTCGAAAGAAACCTTGCACTATCTTTTTCAGTTGACCTTCCCACAGGGTGGACTGGCACCGCTCTGGGTCCACAGCACCGTACGAAAAACAGACGATTGTGAAGTTCTCGACCCCTCCCAGTCTCGAAACTGGTAATCTTCTTTATAGCAGAGGCATATTCCAAGTCTGACCAAATGATGAGTTTTTGAAACTTTCTTGCAAGCGAGTAGCTTTGGAAGGAACAGGAAATTGAATCGGGAGCTTCGGGCAATGGTTCCGGCGCAGCAGCTTTTCAATCAACGGGTCGACGTTTCGTCATTGTGGTAGATAACTGCCTCTGCGTAATGCGTCGAGGGATTGTAAAGAAGGGCCTTTGCGACCTGCAGAAGCATCGCTCACATACTAAGAGCCGCTCATGGTTGCTTATGGTTTCATAAGCAACCCAAGTTTGACGCAACCATTGTCAACCCACACCTCGCCTCAATTTCTCGTCCACTTCTCTGCACACAGATATCTTTCTCGGGTGAACTCCTAGACTGTACTCTATTAGTGGGGAGAATGGTATTTGGTGTGACGCTGACCGAAAAGCTGGGACCAATGCATGTGGTTGGTGTATTGCGGTGACCACGAGGCCAATCATGTGCGAGCTGAGTATAAGCCTAAGCGCCCAAAAGAAAGAAAGGCAGGCTTCCATCACTACTATCATCTCAGGACTCTAAACCCAAGGAAAGGAACGTCTTTGTGCTTCACAGCTATGAATCAACTGGACCGAGTCGATCTGAACAACATCTTAACGCAAGTTCTTGATGGGAAACAACAGATTGTATCGTACGCTGGAACCAGCCAGTATCATGTGCAAGACGTGGGGAACTCTGGATCAGAGAGGACCACAATTTCAGCTTGTGGACTTATCGCCCTGAATTGTGCAAGAACCGTATTTCGACTTCACAGAGAGGCTAACCGGCCCCTCCCGGTCGACACTGAGCGCGAGCGCGATCCCGTCGACCTCATCCGTTCTGTTTTATCTGAGCAAACAGCAGAGGTACGAAGTGGCGTTGGCCTCATTCGTGACGTAGCTGATTGTAATTCTGTAGGAAATCATATCTATATCGTCTTCGTGGCCCAGCACCGAACATCTCGAGATCGATGATATCTTGGATATTCCAGTATTCATGAATGAGTTCACTGTGGCAGAGACCTTTTATAAGCAGTGTCGACTTTTTGAATTTTCGCAACTCCTCCAGTAAGAACATCAAGTGCCTTCATCAGAAAGAATTAATCATAGTCTTCATGATGGCAGAAAGACGGTTGATACCAGGAGGGATGCCAGCGATCCTGTCGCTGTGATCATCACACGTCCGCCAGAAATTGTTGTCTGTCTGATAATACCCACATCCTTGGGCAACTTCTTCATTGTATTCGACTCCCACCCCCGCCCATTACATCCTTTCGGATCTGGGTTCATCATCAACTCCTCCCTCGAAGCAACATCTAGGTATCTGGACGAACTTCTTGCAGTCGACCCGAAGCTTTTCTCGGATCGCACCATACGATGGCAATCTGATTTACTCACACAATTTTCAGGTCACATTTTGGTTCCAAGGAAAAACTCCCCTTCGGATAATCTTGACGAAATTTTGATGGCGGCAAGCATGACTATTTTACAACTTAAAGCAGACAAAGCAGATTCCCGACGACAAAAGTTATCACACGAGGAGGAGAGGCAGGGGTTGATCAAACAAATTATCAGTCTCGAAAGGCAGCTTGAGGCATCTCTCGATCACAAAGGGAAACAGAAAGCGAGCAATTATGCATTTTGGTCTCCTTTTCAGGGCGATCCTTCATCCAAGAAGGCTAATAAGTCACCCAGCTCGAAGGCTGGGCAAGGCTCAAAACGTGGTTGGGAGGATACCCGTCGAAATGGCGCTACAGGTGGAAAACTACCGTACCGCCACCAGGGCTGGCATAAATATGGCGACGAGTCACCAGCCAGCTACCATAACGAGCCATCGGCTAGCCACTACGGCGCATTAAACCCTTTTTCATTGTGGTCGATGGGGAACCATAACGACCCACAGAAGACACCTGGAATTAATTCGAATCACCATACTCAAGACCGCGAGCTCGTCAAGGAGCCCAGGGAGTCGAAGCAAAACTCTTTTTCCTTGCGGTCGATGGGCAACCATAACGACCCAACGAGGACACCCGGAATTAATTTGAATCACGACACTCAAGACCGCGAGCTTGCCATAGCGCTCAGAGAGTCGAGATATAACGAACTAAGAAGAATACCTGGGATGGACATGAATCCTGATGCACAAGACCGCGAGCCCACCAAAGCGCTACCGGAGTCCTGCAAGTCGGATGTTATCAAACCGCTTGATTACTCTGCCTTGGATCGACAAATGGATCTTGACGATCCATCTCCGCCTCCTACTCCTCCAGTACTGGTGCGAGTGGACGTATCCGACCTAGAAAGTTCCGATGTAGAAAGTTCCGACGTAGAAAGTTCGAACCTAGCTAGGGAGATGCAACGGCTTTACGATGAGGAAGATCGACAACTTGCCGCGGAACGCAGTGCTTTGAAAAAGCATGCACAAGTCGAATCCTTCGATTGTGGGATTTGTTTCGAAAACCTTCACCGCGAGAACATTGCTCAATTTACAAGCTGCAAGCACCGTTATTGTCGTAGCTGCCTCCGCGAGCATGTCAGTTCTACACTGGAACAACGTCGATATCCAATCGTCTGTCCTGAATGCAAGGCGAAGAAGGTTCCCAACCCCGCAGGTTAGCAAAGAATGTTTATGATTATTACTTCCCTCATCTAGCTTTTTTCTGCTCCTTTTGTTGTATTAGAGGTTGAAGACGCCATGTTTCAATCTCTCGGTGCTAGTCCCGAAGATCTCCGAGTTTTCTACGAATTACAACTCATTGCCCATTCGGTTACACTCACTTGTCGAAGGTAAATTACGACTTCATATAGCTGTTTATTCGCCCAGCCACACTTACTTCTATTATAGATGCCAACAGACGATGAATGTCGACCGAAGCGAGTATCAAACCACCACAATAATCACTTGTCCGTTGCCTGGGTGTAGTCATACCTGGTGCAAGGAATGTCAACAAGAAATTGTTCAAGGGGGACCAGAGCACTCGTGCGATGGTGTTTCCGAGCTTAAACATCTCATGGAGAAGAAAGGCTGGCGTCGTTGCCCGGGTGAGTCATGGTACACCAACTGTACACGACCAAGCTGACGGCAGGATGGTTTCCCATGCAGGTTGCGAGATACCAATTCAGAAATTTTCAGGATGTAATCATATGGCGGTGCGCTTTGTTACAAAAATACGAAGGGAATGGTTTATCTAATTTTTGAGGCAGTGTTCTTCTCCGGGTTGTAATACGTGAGAATCATTTTTGTTCGATTGTTTTACGGGCATATCTCATGAATACTCATGGCAGCCATTTTTGTTATGTATGTGGCGACAAGATTATCCAGTCGGTAGGGCCTGGAGTAAGTGAAGCTCTTCAGACCCATTATCGCAAATGCACAATGTTCGACCATGGCACAGCGACTGACTCGGATGACGATTAAACGACATCGAGAACTCGATGTCGTAGCCCAGTGCACACCAGCTACTACATCCAAGCTACAGTCCTAGTGACAATCCTATTCTACTCAGTTACAAAATGTCAAGTACACTTACTATAATAGCAAAAGCGGATTATTGTCCAACGTCGCTCGACCCTCCGAGTCAGTTCTCGACATATGTATTATCAAGCAGGATCCATAAATCGGCATGCAACAATTTCAGCGTATTGTTAGCGCGCTGAATTAATATTGTGCGAGGACGATCTTTGACTGGCACGAATGGCAAATAAAAATGCTCTGGTCCTGCCTGAACTCATGTAAGAAAATACTTTCCCCACATGAAGATAGCTCAATGCCCTGGTTTTGCAGGAGGTATTGTTGGCAACTCCTTGGAACGGTACCGGTCATCTTTACATAAAAACGTTCCACAGTTCAAGAAGGTAGTTCGCCACTTCTAGATCTTCGTAAAATGGTGACACAAATACCAATGTTTAAATTTAATATGGTGACTGCAATCTAAAATGGAACCTTAGTGTTTCAGTGGCCATTTCGAAAGAAACCTAGCGCTATCTAGATGATCTCGCCACAGGATGGACATCGCTCTGGGTCCTCAGTACCGCACGGAATGGCTGAACTAAGACCGTTCGTTGGTTCGGATTTAGATCTTGCAATGTTGTTGCAATGCAGATCTTCAATGGTGAAAACAATACGCGGATCTCTGAGAAAGTGTCGGTGTGCCCATTTGGAAGACTTGCGATATCCCAAATATCTGTCCAATATGTAAGGCAGAACAGAACAAATAATCTAGCAGGTAAAATGATGTCGAGGTTATTTTGTTTTATATTGTTTTCCATAGAAATTGACGATCCCAAGAGCGTTGGAGAAGGCTCTTGGATTCACACTCCAAGATCTTCAAAATTCCGGCGAATCATAGATTATCGACTCCCTCCCCAGGTAGGGCCTGCAATTATACTTAGCCTAGGACCAATTCACTGATTTTGTCAGAAAGAATAATGTCTTGATAAGTTTCTTCCAAGAAGTGAGTGGGCCTCCGTTCGAACAGTGTTGGCTGGATTTTCCTTTTAGACATCGACCTGGGTGTTTATCAGATCTGCGCGCCTACGCACGCGATGCAGGAAGTGCAGGATGGTCATGTCGAGGATGAGAATAAGACAGAGCAGTGAAGGATGGCTTACTAGTAAACAAGTAAAATTGATATCATCCGGCTGACGAAGGTGCTGCGGAAGATTGGTGAACCTCCAAGTCCGGACTCCGAACCTAATATGACACCCCATCGCTGCCTTCCAAGCTCCCAACCCTCCACTTCCACAGCTTGAACACATGTATAGCCCACCCGATAGGCCTCTCATCGTCAAATGTACTTTTGATAAATGGCATAAGCGAATAACATTTAGCTCGGCACGGAATTGTTCGTACGATCTACTGCGTCGAAAGGTACAGCCATCTGTTCAGTTGGAGGGACTTGCATTAACGGATCCTAGGTTGAGCAATGCTTCTCGCTCTACGCTGCTTCATATGCCATTTCATACAAGGATGATGATGGAGAGATTACTACTATTGCCATGGACAATGATCTCATCGAAGCCATTCAGTACTTCCAAGCAGGCGACGACGCACCTTTATCTTCAGCGGCTTCCATCCTATCAGGTAGAAGCTTTGGCGCCCGCAAAATCACGCTTCGGGTCAACATCACCGTCGATTACGATGGCCCTAGTCTATCAGACACTTCATCATTGGCCAGCTTAGAAGACTTTGCAGGACGGAACAGGAGTCAACAATCGTTCTCATTCGGCTCACCCTCAGTCGATCTTGACGATGACTCTGTTACTGTTAGTTCCAGGGACCCTGGAACGTCGTCTTCACGTATTGGACGCACACTTGGTGAACCCCCGAGGTCCTCAATTGCGAAACAGACTAGTTTTACTAATTCCGACAACCGGAACACTTCGACGGGAAAAAGCAGTCGAACTCAATTAGATAACGGGTTACCAATAGAGGACCGCTCGTCCCACGGACCCAGCAGCTTCAGCTTAGTCGAACACAACGAACTAACTGCGGCTGCAGAACGGTTTCCAGCGGACCCATCGGCAGTATTTGAGAACCTCAAACTGGCCGAAACGCTACAAGATGATTCTTCGAGTGTGGATTTTGACTCTCTGGCGGCGAGCGAACGTGGTGCCGCTTGGTTGCGAGACCAAAACGACAGAGCAATTCGCTCAAAGCTGGGCGCGTTACCTGCGCCTTCTGACTCTGACGAGTTGTCGCTTTCCCTCAACTCCCAGGGTGATTCGCTCGATGGCGATCTCGCCCTCGAACGCGATCCCAGGGGAAAGTATTATTATACATATACCTCAGGATCTTTGTCGCAATTTCAGGGATCAGGGTACGACGAGGGCCAGAACGGCAATACGGAAGGGGATGTATATGTAAACAATGTTATGCGCGGTCCACGCCCGACGTCTATGCAACTCAACTGGCTGGCTGCCCAGCGAATCGAATCAGCAGAAAATAATAGGCGGATAAACAGCGACCTTCGTTCACTTTCTATCGAGGAAGAAATTCCAACTAACGTACCCCACCCAATCGACGACGAGATTCTCCCGTTCCTCCTTGTCTCCGGCCCATCGCCTGAAATCCTAACCGACTGTTCAAATTGTGGTCTTTTGCTGGATGCCATCAAATACGTTTGTTCTACATGCGGAGAAAAGGCCCCTCTCAAGGAAATTGCGTCGGCGTCAGAGAAGGGGAAAGAAAGTGATTCACCGATATCTGCTTTCACTTATCCGCCTACATCACATATTTACCCACCCGCTTCACATACATTATTCTCCAGTCCAAATTCCAGTTCGTCACAAACTTATATCGCAGGTTCCGACTCACAACGCTACAAACCATTGCCCTCTATCCCATCCGTTCCTTCTCTGCCATCTCTTCACTCCCTTTTTGGTGGTTCCCGAACCCAATTAAATGCCCCAAGTTCTCCTATGTCTCAAACTTCATCGGGCTATGAACTATGTTCAGCTTGTCTCGAATCCGTTGGAATCAACCACGCGATTGAAGCAGGCCTAAGCGCGCCTGGTTCTTCTCCAATCCTCAACAGCTCCATTTCCCCAGTGTACGATGACCCACAACGAGCGTCACAGTGGAGACGAGCAGCCCCGAAGAAGGGCCAACTTCGACACGCTTATCGAGAAAAGGTATGGGGTCATTTGGGTTGGGAAGACGTCGGTATGTCCTACCTTTTTAAATTAAAAACCCACTTTGATCATGGTTTTCAAAAATTTATAGTATTAGACGAAGCACAGATATCACAGTGCTCTACGTGCAATGCTCTCACTGGGCGAAAGCGGTATAAATGCGCCTCATGTTCGAAGATGCATCTATGTCGACTTTGCTACAGGTTCGTACCTGCTTCTATTCGTCACAATTCCTGTCGTAACTCGAGTTCCCCTTGTCAGTCATGTTCATGAATTACATCCCTCACATGCGTTCCTTATTGTCCCCGATAAACCTGTGGACATATCTGATGGCACTGAATGCAATCCTATTGCACCACCTGATCAGCATGAAGAACTCTGTTAGTAACCTAATTCTTCAGTCCACGGAAGCTTTCTTAAAGTACTTTAGCTCTGAAACACCCCGGAGTCAAATGTGCACAGTGAGTTGACCATGTATAATTGTTCCGTTTTCTTTTCTCAGTTTGCAAAAGCTGCCTTCTTGACATTGTTGGAGCGCGGTTCCACTGCGCGATATGTGATTTGGTGGATATCTGTTCCAACTGCGAATCTGCGGGTTTGCCCGGAAACCTTGATTCCGCCGATGGAGGGCACAATTCATCACATATTCTGATCAAGGTGCGTCTACTATTGGCAGACGGCTGCGATTATCCTCATACCTTCCCCTCAGATTCCTTATCCTTTGGAAACCACAGAGGTCGGATTTAATGGAACGAAAACTATTTTTCATTCTTATCTTTTCGTTTTCATCTCAACAGCTTCAAAACGCGAGCCGTCGGGCTTTACACTTGTGGACCGGGAGAGATGCAGCCAGTGTCGGGTTCTCTGTGCCACGGTCTAAAGCAGAATCAGAGATATCGTCATACGCGCAAACTTTGATTGGCAATGGGTCAAGGGATGGGCTGCCATACTCTCCCACTGATCATCGGCTATTCTGCAATGGTTGTGGCCACGTATGTTATTATTTTTATTCCTCCAACATCATTATAACTCAAATCGCGCTAGCTAATCGTCGGGACCCGCTATCAGTGTGCACATTGTCCATCAAAACCGTCTGCGTTTAGTTTGGTATGAGTTCCTCAGACTTTGAGTGGCCAGTCGCAATAAATTTTCAAAATAGTGCGCCAGCTGTGAAACTCGGTCCTACACGCTCCATGATCCAATGCATATATTCTTCAAACTCCCGAGACCAGTTTACCGGCCATTAGAATCACCTTTCCCTCTGTTGCCACCTTTGTATGTATTGACCTCTGAATTCTGGTTTCCTTTGTCAATTCTAGTTTCAGATATAAAATCCCAGCGGGCCCTCCGCCAAATGCTCCAAAATCCAATGATCCAAGAGGTTGTTACAATTGGTTTTCATCTTGACAAAGGAAAGAATCAGACTTACACTTTCTTTATAGCTTATCTTGGTTCTCTTGTGAATTCCGCCGCGATCTGTGATCGTTGCATGACCTCCATCGAAGGCGAATGGTTCAGATGTGCTTATTGCGCTTGTGATTTATGCGATGCCTGCGAGGAGATGGACACCCATGATGATACCCATGTTTTTATGGTTTTCAAATCTCTCGTGAGTGGCTGAACAGTTCTATAAATTGCAATTGGTCAAATTTTATGCTCTCTAGGTTGACATGCAATTATTCAAGTACGTCACATTCTTTCGCCGGGAGCTCAGGCAACTAACAAGTTAAAAACAGAGGCTTTGCAAATCTCCAAAGTCCTGAGGAAAGTCCACCTGTTATCGCATATCCCGTTTATCGTTGATTTATCCAGACACATGTATTGTATATTCCTGTAACTTGAATGAGAGTTGTATTATTTGCAGTGAACCAGAGTTACGGGTTAGTAGGCGTTTAGCTTGTCCTGTGGGTGGACTAGCCCTTTTTGAAGCCTAACAAAAGGGTCAACTACGTTTTCTTCACATATTCCATGAAGAACGCACCTAGTCTACGGCGTTCGTAGAATAGGTCTGTCCTACTGGCACCAAGGTTGACGATCTTGGGACAGCCGTCGCGGTCTTTTTCGAGCCTCGTGCATTCGGCGCAGTAGTAAGCATCAGAAATACCTGACAATGTTCTAGTAGATGCCATAACATGGGAATAAAGGGACTCACCAGGAGAGCCACAAATAATACACCGGCCGCCATAGGTACCAAAATTGCATTCATCACATATCCGAACCAGAGTTTCTGGCCTCACGTACGAGTCGCAAACAGGGCTGAAACAGGTCATTGGAAAATGAATCGACAAGTACAGTGAAAATTCGTACCATTTCCCGTCACACTTTTCGCAGAGACGGCCGATTGCTGGAAGGAAGAGTGAGGAAGTAGAGAGTGATTAGAACGTTTTACTCACCAATCCCGGGTTGCCTGCGACACATAATCAAATCTGCGATGCACAAGTAAGAAAAATAGAATACATTCAATTTTGGGGACGCTTACCAGGATGATGCTTAGACATGATGTAGTGAAAAGGTTGGTCAAAGAGGCACTTGTGTGGTCTACCGTAATTATAATACTATTAGTAAGCAAATTCCGTCGAAGAAAATAAGTACAAATCTAATGCCAGTGCTCCAGAGTTTCAAAAACTATATTGAGAATGTATGCAGAAAAAAAGTTATGTAGTAGTATACGTGATAGGTTCTAGGAATGGACACAAAACCGGCGGAATGGGAAGACAATAGTGGATGAAATTTTTCATGAAAGGTGGAAGCTTCCTACTCCTTCCTGCATGGCGACCTTCAATTTTTCCCTCATCACCAATTTCGAGCTATACTCTGGAAGTTTAAGGTAGTTAACACAAGTCATCACGCTAGGGAGGTAATCATCAGCAGACAATGGCGCTTCATGAGGCTTGCGAACGACGGTCAGAGACGGATTCAGTCCTCGGAAGCCTGGTAGCATGTGTCAGCTAGGAGAATATTGAAAATGGGAAGCACTCACCGCCTATCGGTAGTTTGGGGCTGCCAGTAATGAATTGCAGATATGCACGTCGAGTTGAGGGCTCGAAGTCTGACATAATCTCGACAAGGTTTCGGATGGCTCGACTTTCGACATTGAAACCGTGGTCCGCTTTCAATGCCTCAGATAGCGCTAGAGAAACATTAACATGTAACTCAAGTTGAGGAGATGAGAATCCTTACTCTCGATGCTCCAGTCTTCGTCGGAATTTCCGAAGAGCATGACCAGCTCGTCCGCCGAGAAAGCTCGGAGATCGGTAATCGGGAAGACTTTCGAAAAGCCATCCCTGAAGGCTTTGGCTTGTATTGCGGCTCCTTTCCCAAGGATCGCATCCAGGACCTCAGCGACGTATTCGTTCACATTCTCAGAAGTTACCAAGATGTCTCTTCCGTTGGGCTGGTAAACAATTGAGTAAGATTTTTGGGGATAGAAACCACTGCACTTACCCGTAGTTCGATATCGTAGCCAGGAATTGTAAAGTCGAGTGCAAGATCCTCGATGTTAACTCTCTCGATCTTGGCAACTTTCTGCGACATCTGCAACACTGCATTAGCGCCCCGAAAAACCCGAGGTGGGGAGCATAACGTACTTTATCCTTGAATGTATTGTTGTCAAGCGCTAGACTTTGGACTTGAGCAAGAGAGTTTGCGAGGTCAATGTCAACCAGCTGGACGAAAGGTCAAGTTCAGTAATTAGGAATTTCAGAGACAAAAACTGACTTTGAGGGTAGCGATTGTTAATGGAACCTCCTCTCCCAGTACCAGTTTCAAGAAAATTTTGTTAAATGCCAGATCGATGATTCGCGAATCAAGCATTGCCTTCGCAACAAATTGACCAATGACGCGTAAAATATGAGTCCGTTTCCTACAGAGATGTCAATTAATGATGAGAGAGAATGAGCTCGAAGGGGCGAGACGTACTGTCCACCGTCGGTTTGAATATCTTCCCGACTCAGAGGCGCTGGGTAAAGACCGTTGGGATGATCCACATATAGTCCAGGTCCAGAGGCCTCTGCGTCCCTCCAAAGCTTCAAGTCTTTCCTCGCAAACTCCTTTGAGACCAGTGAATAGAACTCAAGGGTTGGTCCCAGCCCCGTGCCAACTTCTTCAAAGTATTCGACCTCAAGGATAGAAGATGAGGAGCCGTAGAGCTCAAAGACTTTGACCGCTGATTCAAGGATATGTTTGCGAGAAATCCGGACTTTTTGTCGTTGCAGACGTCCTAGGAAGCCGATTCCTTCGTCTCTTCTGGAAGAATCCTGTCCCCGATTTTGCTGGCTTTGCCACTTCAAGATCAAGCGAGCATAGCCGAAGGATGTTGACTGTAGGAAATTGTAGCGGGTTGCAAATGGGAATAAGAATGGGAAATGTTGAGGGAGATCGAGAGCCCAATCAGGTAGACAAGAGCTAGCAACAATCATGGGCTCCTCTAACTGTCTCGTTAGCTTGGCCGTTAGTTTGTTGTTTACAAATGCCGAATCAGGAAGATTTCGCTTTTCGCTGGGGAATGCTGCTCGTTCAGCCTCGAAGGTGTTTAGATGGCACAAAACACGCAGCAGGCGAAGAATTTTTGCATGAGGGGCGTCATCGGGAAGCGATGACAGAGTTGGACTCTGGGACCTTTTCGCTCCGAGATCGGTATCTGCCCGGTCTAACAGAAATCAGTGATAGCCACGATAGGTGATTATTAGGACCTACTCTCAGGACCTGGTGCGGGGCCGGAAACTTTCTTGAACTTGATTGTGTAGACACCTTGCCAGATCATGTTGAGAGGCATCGCACCAGCCTTCTTCCTCATTTCATGCTGATGAATTGCTCCATAAATGGTCAGGTCCAATGGCAGAATGTGGTCGTCCATGGAGAATTCAAGATGCCAATCTGTGGGTTTAGCCTTCAATGCAGCAGCGTAAGAGCCTCGGGTAGACAACGAATTCCTTGTCATCGCTAGCAGCCCTTCCCTAGTTTGGGCATTGGGTGTTGTTACTCTCGTCCCATCGGGTGTTTGGGCTTCAATTTTGGTACCATCTATACTAGAAATCAGCAACGTTTCCAAAAAGAGGTAAAGCACTACTTACCGTCCACCACTGAAAGTGTGATAGTCTTTTCTGCGACTGGTCCATCATGATCAACTTCATCATCAAAGACCTCAGCATCCACTTCTTCGTCATCAGTAAAATCTGCATGAAGCTCTGAGTCCACGGCTGTATCACTAGGAGCAGGTTCAGCAGAAGGCATAGGATTTAGGGGAAGTTCTAGAGAAGGAGTGAAATTGTTATTTGCTGGAACATCCGATCCAGTGCCAGACGAAGATGCATCTGCGTCTCCTGACGAAGGATTACTCCCCTCGGCGCCTGCCAACAAATTTTCTGTTGAAGTAGAGACCGCTTGTTTAGCGAGACGTTGGCTGCGACGACGTTGAACAGTCGGAGACGAGGCGGCTGCACTGGATTGCGTTGGCACACTCGAACTTGCAGGGGCGGATGTTTCTTCACCGGATGGTTTGGAGGAGCCGACGAATCCCGAGGCAGCCAATGCCGCAAACATTCCAGATAAACGAGAGCTGCCGCTCAAGAGTCCAGCAACTCGGGGTCGGAGATAGTCGTGGAGAGCCTGAAACGTCGCAATGGCGTGAATGGACACAACAATATTGTGGAGGTTCTTTGGAATGTCCGAGTCATCCCCGGCCACAAGACGAAGACGAAGTTGCCGGGCAAGTAACGAAGGTGAGCTACGTTTCGAGTCTGCAGGAAATGGTCAAGAGAGATTCTGGATACAATAAATAAGATAAGGGCTTACCATCGCTGTTTTGAGCTACCGTGATGACCTCGAACGACTCCATTCTAGTAAAGCTCTCTTGTAGCTTCTTGACTAGGGTTGCAAATGGAGTTTGGCTAGCATTCAAGTTTTTGACTCTTCTGCTAGCAAAGGCATCTAAGAGGATCTCTTTGCGCCTCTGGAGGCTCACTGATATAAAATAAATCAGAGAAAAATCAAGTATACTTCGGTATTTTCGTACCAGAACGAGTCTCATCTGTAGCAAGTTGTAGTAGGCCATCAACGACACCGCTCTTCAGTAGCTCGAAGCTCGAGACCGAGGTGTGCGGTGACGCAAATAGGTTGGCAAGTTCATAAAGTGCTGCAGAATATTCCTGGTCAGAGGCATTCGGGGCAGAGATTTTTTCTACAACAAGACGAAGGCTCTCGAAGGCACCGTTTTCGTCCACGCCCTCCTTCTCCGACAGGTACTTGAACTGAATCACACGGGCACGAAGTGTGATAGCATCTTCAGGATCAAGTGTCGTCGAGGAGGCCTTTTTATACCCTGGAATGGCGACTGGGGGATTAGCTGGTGCAGTGTTATCAGTAGGTTCTGAAGTTTCTTTCTCTTTGGCTTTCGCAGTGATGAGAGGACGTTCTGCCAGTGCCTCAATTTCGTGGGAAACACCTTCTCTGTGGAAAGTAGGTTTATAGAGCGACGGCAATTTTCCGAGAAGCAAATCAACCAATTGGAGGGCACCAATGACAAGCGAAGGATGATCTTTTGAGGACAAAACAGAAGATGCAAAGCTTGCCACAGGCACATACTACAGAATTTTCAGATAGAAAACTGTTAGACACGTATGCCAAGGATTATTATGTATGAACTAACCAATAGGACTGACTTCAAACCATCTGAGTCAAGGAAGCTAACAGCTTTCAGCAACCCTGTCAAAGTCTTTATCCTGACTGGGGTGATGACGCTTGCAGCGTAGACGTCGACGAGGATTGGCACCAAAAGTTGCATAAACCTGCCCACAACTCCTTGTTTTGATCGAAGCATCTCTGTCCGGTCTGGTGCCGCCGTTGTGGCTTCAACGGCCGGAAGGGCAGCAGAGCTATCCATATTGTCTTCGGCATCTTGGGATGGCGTCTCAGGGTTCGTTGCAGGAGGAAGAGCTTCATCAGTAACCGGTACAGGAGCAGAGACAGCAGAAGGTTCAGGATTCGGAGTCGATGCCTGGGCAGCCTGGGCTAAACGAGCGGCTGCTCGGTCTGCCTTGGCCCTGGCCTTTACCAACCTTGACAATGACTTCTCTGTGTATGCTTTATGGTCGAAAACACCATCTGATGATGATTCCTTGTGGTTGAGAGGATGTAAATGTGGTGAAGTTGAAACTAACTTACCTTTTGGCAATGGAGGAAGCAATTCCGAGACGAGGCTGAGAGCTTCTTCGACTTGCTCTTTCGGTCTGTGCGCAAGGTTCTCCATGACGGTCATGTCTGCGAGCCCTCCTCCGAGTCCTTGCCCACCGATGGCATCTCCTTGATCAGAGTGATTTTCTGATGCAGAAGGAAGAACCCCAGTCAGGATTTGATAGAGTGTGTCGGCGATATCAGCTTCCAAAAGCGCCAAAGTGATTGTCGGGCTGGCACGAGCGGAGGTTGCCAAAGCTCGGAGTAACAAAGTATATGTGTTGGAAGCGATCAGCGGTGATCCACCTGCTGGTAAAAGAAGTTGGTTAATGGCCCTGATAAGGTCGGTGTCCACCAAGGACTCTAGATTTTCAACTGATGATCGATGGTATGAATCGATGACCCGGATGACGGATAGACACGCGAATTCAACCAAACGTTGATCGGAGTAGGCGAGACAGTTGCGGATGATGGGCCACACACCCCGAATCATGGTGAAATGTTCAGGGGATACATTGCGACAACAATTTGACGCTGCCTGTAGCGCCGTTCTTTGAACCGCAATTGAAAAAAAGTCCAGGTAGTTCAGCAATGCGGCTAGACCCCCTTCGCGGACAATTGAACTAGGAAATTCTTCCGAGATCTTTTCCATGGTCTAAGCGAGTATTATGAAAATCACTGGGAATCAAGGGGAAAGAAAGGCTTACGCTGAGGGTTTGCTCTGCGAGATCGATGTACGAAATTTCAATCAACTTACTGCAGAGAACTGGAATAGCACCATGATAGACGACGGTGTGAGCCACGCCTGGTAGGGCTTCCATGAGGTTTGCTAAACATCTGCATGCCAGAACTTGGGCTTCCAAATTGTCATCTCCTTGGGCTGCACCTCCGGAGCTCATGGCAAGAGCTGCTGCCAAAGCCGCGTCGTTGTCCCGATCCCCAGAGTCTTCGTCTTCGTCCTCGTCCTCATCCGCACCACGACCACCCAAGATCTTCACAAGTTCCCTAACAAATTGTTCGACCGGGAAGGATCCCGCCAACGTGTCTTCAGTACTGATACTCAAGAGTTCGCTCAACTCTTGGAGCGTGAGCAACCTTGTCGTAGGATCGGCAGTAGGTTTGATGTTATTCAGCATGGTTTTCAAACGCGAAGATAGCGACATCATGTAAGACCCGAATTGACGATAATCACCGAATATCGCCATCGCTGTAGCTTCGTCCATACCACCTGGAATCGGTCCTGCGTCACTTGAAGTATTTCTGGGTATATCCCCTCCCCCGTTGTCGCCGTCACCCTCGTCATCGTCATCGTCATCATCATCGTCGTCGTCTTCGTCCCTGACCACACCTTCCCCAGTTCCCTTATCTTGTTCTTTGGTAGGATCTTCTTTGGTTTCACTTTCTGGGGCCACTTTTTCCTCCATATTCTCTTCAACGTCTGAATCACCATGCTTGGTATATTCTGCGTCTAACATTTCCACATCCTCGCTTTCAATACGAGAGGTGCTCGCAACTGTCATCTTTGATTTCAAGGCCGCTTTGCCTTTGGAAGTCGATGTGCTGAAGAAGGATTAAATAAAGCTAATAGATGTAAGAGTATATACGAACCGAGATTTGCGTGGCATTTCAGAAAGGTGGGTAGGTGCGGTTGTAGATCGTAGTGAGTAAGCCGAGGTTCTGGGGCGCTTGGTGGAAGGGCCTGCGATGTCTTCGTCGTCTGGTTCTGGGGCCGCGCGTTTCTTGCCTTTGATATC
>Ga0307513_10003342_pt1 | contig 21805 bp, 32 predicted proteins | sample 15_EM_MG_FD_202174 | JGI IMG/M metagenome (GOLD analysis project Ga0307513, IMG submission 202174) | Populus trichocarpa ectomycorrhiza microbial communities from riparian zone in the Pacific Northwest, United States - 15_EM | ecosystem: Host-associated > Plants > Roots > Unclassified | place... | reverse complement strand
CCATTCTCCGCCTTATACCCTCCACTTTGTGAAGGAAATGGGCCATAAATTCATCGTAGACACCGTCTTGCACCAGAATCCGGGTGCCAGAAACGCAAGTCTGTCCAGACGCAACGAATGACGCGAATGCCACTCCATTGACAGCACTTTGAATGTCCGCATCATTGAAAACGACTATAGGTGCCTGTGTTATAATACTTTAATGTGCATTCCATCCATTTCTTTGCACCCAGTAGACGAACCTTGCCACCCAGCTCGGCAGTGTACATAACAAGATTTCTCCCGGCTATGCTTCCTAGGGCCCGTCCAGTCTGGGTGCCTGCCTTTTGATAAAAGTAAAATACGAATTACACCTCAGTAATCGGAGAGACAGGCAATTTACAGTGATGTCAAGCTTTCGAACCAAGGGGTTCTGCGCAATTTCGTTGCCTGTCGTGCTTCCGCTTCCAGGCAAAACCGTTAGAACGCCAGGAGGAACTATTGGAGATTGAGTTCTTTTCCCAAAGCACGACCAGCGAGGAAATTCATACCTCCAGCGGCCTCCGCCATTTCTGCAAATTCAAGGACAGAAACAGGAGCGAGCTGACAAGTAAAGATTATGGCGGCGACCTGGTCGCTTCAATGAATAATTCTCACCTCTGAGGGCTTTACAATTACACTGTTTCCCGCTGCTAGAGCAGGAGCAATCTTCTTTACAGCTATCAACAGTGGATGATTAAATGGCTATATTGGCTCGTGAGTTATAGAGCTTTTTCCCCGAGGAAATAATAGGATACACCCACAGTAATTTGAGCAACAACCCCCAACGGTACTCGACCCACGTAATTGAGCAATTTTCCTTGCACGGGTGCCATGAATCCTTGGTGCGTTCGGACGACAGCCGCAAAGTAATCACTGGGAGGGTCATGGATTTCAATGGTGCCGGGTTCGATGCAAAAACGGGCTTACAGCCACTCTGGAAGACGCCCCAACTGAGCATTCATTTCCCGAATCGTTCTCCCTGTTTGCATAGTCTCCAATTTGGCAAGTTCAGGGAGCTTTTCCTCTAGGACGCGCGCTAGTCGGGAGAGGACATTGGAACGTAGCAGACTCGACGATTTGGACCATGAACCAGAGTCGAATGCATCTTGCGCCTTGTGTATGGCGTTTTTAACATCTTCGGAGGAGGAAGAAAAGACCCTAAAAGGAACAAAGGAGGTGTGAGAGGTCTAAGCAGGTCATGCAATATTATGCTTACGAGCAAATCTCCTCTCCGGTGGCAGGGTTAAAGACTGGTATCCTGTAGTGTATTATGTTAGATGGTTTGGCAAAGCGATAGATTAATTTCTAGGGCCGTACATCTCATGATTTGGATTGGTGTTTGCGTGGTGTCCTGGAGGGCCATACGATTTTTTGTGAAAGGCTCTTGGCTGAACACCCGTTATAAGTGGGTGGCCTTTCCAGCACGACTGGGGACAGATAGAGTGCTTACACGAAGGGCATAGCATGCCCTCAGTGGCAATGCCTTATAAAATATCATGGGGACGGGGTCTGGCGAACATCAGGGTGTTCACTGTTGGACAAGATATGGTTGGTATCGGGCCGGCTGTGGACTTCATCTATTTTTGGTGACTGCGTTTTGTGAATCACTAGGTTCGGAGCCTTGCTCCGGGCCGCGGAGCGGGGTGTTGCGGAGCATGAAATGCGCACCATAAAAGGTTCTGTTTACAGAACAAAGCGACGCAAACAAATACCGGCAGAAGAACGGCGGCTTGGAACGAACCTATGATCAATCACTGATATGAAGCGATGGAACATTTATAGACTAAGTATGTTCAATTTTCTCGGCCGGGTTTTCACTGGGTATCCACCCGGGAGATTGCGACCGAAATGCGCACGCCTGCGTCAACTTGATGGCTATCAACAACTTTGACAATGGGGCGGTGATCCCTAATGAGGTTACCTTTGTCACCGACGCTCTCAAGCCCTGGTACTACTTAACCAATTCAGGCACTCCAATCTGATTACCATACCTGATCACTCGCTATGAGCCTATGACGCGATGGCTAACTTCCTCCCAATCCCACTAAAGGCGAGTGTTACAGCTTACCAGGCCATTTTTTTGAGCTTCAAGTTGATTTTATGCTTTAGTATCAATCTCACGATGACCAAACCCACCACCATGAATCTCGCGGTTCACCTGACGCGCATTCTTTCAAACCATGTGCCCTCGGTGACCGCCTAGGACCCAGTCTTCCAACTGAGGTTTGGGTCATAATCTCTAACGAGACCACCACACTTAGCACCCTCGCCTCCTTAACCGCGACTTGCCATAGACTTTATGACGTCGCATTTCCACTTCTTATGCACAAGGCGGCCCACCATCGTCTCTCCAATAACATGACAGTGCTGCATTGGGCATCAGCCAATGGCCACATCCGTGTTATCAAGGGCCTCTTGGGAGTTGGAGCAGCTGTCGGTTCCCTCGATCAAAGAGGGTTCTCTCCGCTGATATGCGCATGCGAATTCGGCCGTGAGGATGTCATAGAATATCTTATCGCCCATGCTGCGGTCTTAGATATCAATTTGGAAATGGAAAAGGCACTCACCGAGGCCGCGCGTTTCAACCATCCAGGCGTCTTGAAGATATTGTTTCGTCAAGGGACCAAGCTCAACCACCAGGACTGGTGGACAATTCTTTCAGCTGCAAGCTCGGGACACCTTGAGGTCGCTAAGTTGCTCCTTTCGAACGGAGTTGACGCTAATTTTCGCCTCGTCGCTGCGCGCCACGAAATTCCGTTGTGCGCACGTCCCTACGTTGACCGGACTGCGCTATACCTCGCAGTCTGCAACCAGCATGCTGATATGGTTGCATTGCTGATGGACAGCGGTGCCGATATAGATGCATTGAATTTTGGCAGCACTGCAATCCAACATCTGGCCTCTAGATGGCCGCATCTCTCCCCCGCTGAGGAAAGATGTCTTTACGAGTTATGTCGAAGGAGCCGGTGGCGACAGATGTGGTGGAAGTTCCGTCGGCTGTTACAAGCATTCATGACAAAAATCCGTCGTCGAGGGCGGAGGTCTCACTCCCTTTCTCCAAGCGGGTTCTGGACACGCTGTATAATCTTCTTCTTCCTTCTTGGTATCGTGGGGATGATCGTTGCCGCGACTGCCAATGTTGCTGCTGGACTGTCGATTTTCGGTGTTGCGTTTATTGGATTTGGGCTTAGTGGTTTCATGGACGTCCAGACGTTTTGATCACACAGATTATTTTGTTGTTCATGTGTTCTATTCTCTGAAGCGTAGAAGTTAGTTTTCGGTTCCGCTTTTTCCATCATCGCAGCAATAAAATCTTATAATTGAGGGGCATAAATATGCTGCAAAATAGTAGAGATCATCTACACATCATTCTTGGAATCCGACCAAGACATCGTCATCCATTACTAGGCTTATAAATAGTATGCCGATTGAAGCAGAGGCTATGAATATGAGACGCAGGCGATATGCACATAAAAATGAACAAGGACGGAAAGGGTGACGAAGTAAGACAGATTAGAGAAAAGCTAAAGTGGCCTGAAAAGATCCAGGGCAAAGAGGTGAAATGAATCTACTAGTAGTGGATTAATTGCTAAGGTTAGTGATAGCTTCTTTAATTGGGCTTTGACTGCCGTTTTTCTAAGAGAGTGCGCTATACTCCGCCATGTGGGGTTGGGGTCCACCCAATGTGATCTCGACCATACGGGAAAAGGAGAATAACTGTCCAAATTCCAAGGATCCAAATTAACAAAAAGTCAGACAAGAAGCCGGCATGAGAGAACAGGGACTGAGGACAACAAGCACAAAGAACGCGTGAGTCACGTGTCTTGTTTTTAAGAAAAAGGTCTAACACAGCCACTGTACACTGACGCTGACTCGCGAACGTCCCATCCTGTTCTCCAACCACCACCATCCCCGCCCTACGCACGATGGCTACCCGTCGCTCTTCCCGCGCTCCATCTGCCAAACCCGCCTCTAAATCAGGGCCAGATAAACCGATGTCGAAGCCACATCCGAATGGCATTTCAACTAAGCGCGCTGCATCGCCCGAACACCAGGATCCCCCTCCTGCGAAGCGATCGCGCTCTGGCTCCCAGCCATCTGAAAACGATCCTCCTGCACCCCCTGCCAGTCGCAAGCCTCGTTCAAAGATCGCTGCGTCAGAAACTGCCACCAAAAAGCCTAGAAAGCTCTCCCCCGTTCGCGAAAATGCGCCTGTGCAGGCATTCAATCAGTTGCAATTGAAACCCTACTTTAACGACCCCCCTGTACCTCCCCAGAAACAGAGGCCTGGACTACTCCCATTCGCTTGGGGAACAGGCAATTTTGGTCAGTTCGGCATGGGGCCTGATGTTCTTGAGGAACTGCCCAAACCTAGAAGAAATACATGGGCCGAAGAACAAATGGAGGATGATGCATTCGGTGACAATAATGCTGGAATGGAGTTTGTGGCCGCAGGCGGACTACACACCGTGTTCATCGACGAAAAGGGAACAGTACGTGAATCTCCTCACCCTTGAATTGTATCGCTTATGGGCTCTAGCTGTGGTCATGCGGCGTGAACGACGACGCAGCTCTCGGTCGGATTACTCAGGACGTTCCAGACCCAAACAATCCTGGAGCCTTCCTAAACGTCGATAACCTCACTTCAATTCCTCACCCCTTGCAGACTCTGGTTGACGAGGGCTTCCGCGCCGTCAAAGTTGTCGCTGGTGACAGTATTTGTGCCGCCGTCAGCGACAAGGGGGAACTGCGCGTTTGGGGCTCTTTCCGAGTAAGTCATCATTTCTTCCAAAAAATCCATAAATTCACTCCCTGCTCTTTTTAGGTCAACGAAGGGTCATTGGGCTTCTCCAACGGCCTGAAACATCAATACATGCCAGTATCAATATTGGAGCTAAGCCACAAACATGGCGACATCGAAAAGGTCGCTTCGATTGCATCAGGAGGAAATCATTTAGTCGTCCTCACCACCCATGGTAGCATCTATACATGGGGAGCTGGCGAGCAAGCCCAACTTGGCAGGAGAGTTCTGGAACGCCGCAAAATTCACGGTACCGTCCCAGAGAAAGTTACACTGGGAACGCGCGCACGGAAGGCAACCACCGTCGGTGCTGGAGCGTTCCACTCTTTTGCTGTCGATGACAAGGGTGATGTTTGGGGCTGGGGCCTGAATAGCATGGGTCAAACTGGAACAGGCTACCAATCGTCCGAAGACTCTGTAGTCCAATTACCCAAGAAGGTGAAGGGACTCAGCAAGGAAGAACTTAACGGCGACCGTGTTGTTCAGATCGACGGTGGAACTCACCACACTCTTTTTTTGACTGCAAATGGAAGCGTTTATGCTTGTGGTCGCTCCAACGCTGGCCAGCTTGGACTTTCCGAAGACCACGAAGCATTTAAGGATCAAGTCGACCCGGACTTCGTCGCTGAGCCTGCTTTGGTTTCATTCCCAGATCCCGAAGATCCTATCATCCAAGTATCGTGCGGAAGTCACAACTGTGCAGCCGTAACAGAGGGTGGCGCACTGTACTCTTGGGGACAAGGAGTCCAAGGTGAATTGGGCCTCGGAGATGTGGAAGAAGTGAGGACGCCACGCGTTGTAGTACGCAAGGATGGTGGTGCCTGGTTTGCTGCTGCTGTGTCGTGCGGTGGGCAGCATACAGTAGGGCTCTTCCGAAAAAAATGATTCAGCAACATGTTCCCTCGTTGGGCCACAATATGCTAATCGACACATCCAACAACCATGAACTACTCTTATTTCTCAATGCATTTATGGATAGATTTACCGCAACTCTCGATTTTTTTTTACTACTCCCATGTTTTTGTTCTCATTGAAATTTTGTTACGCCTGTCGTCATTAGTTGTATGCTAAATTAGTAATATGTTCTCCATGTTCTTCCCTGATCCTTGGCCAAAGTTTATGTAAAGGAGTTTAATTTTTGATGAGTTATATAAATTAAGGTATTTAAGGGCTCGACTTCTTTAACCTTGGCTCCGCCCGACCATGCCATCTGTGAGTGAATCTTTATTGTAAAAGTTGAACGACGCGTCGTTTACCCTTCCTACGCCCCCCCAGACAATCCCAGCAGGACATACTTTCTTCGAGCTTCAACTTGTTTCCGTTGAAGGGAAAGAAGCTGCAGAAAAACTGCTCAAGCAAGCAGACAACAGATGCCCCGATTCATTCGATATGTATATCTATAACGGTGAGCGTTGGTGATCATCCTTAATATACCGACTGACGCGTCCAAAAACGTCAGATTTTTTCGCCTATGGTGTCATCGACCTTGTTGACAAAACGTTGTCGAGCTTGCAAACGAAGATAAAAAAGAAGGAATGGGAAGAAGCATACACTATCCTCGAGGGGTTAATAATATTCGTCGGAATCGAGTCTGTCTGGACGCGTAAGCCGTCAAGTTGAACCACGCATACATACGAGTCATCTGATTTCAATTGCCTTGCAGAGTGTGATGATGGAGACCGCGTCGAGGTCACAAACAAAGCCATTGGAGCTTCTGCAATTGCGGTCTTACGTGGGCTTGACAAGGAAAACAAACTCGACGCCGCCCATTTCCCGAGTCTTGAAACTCTCCTGAAGAACCTCGTGGACGATATGTGTGATTCAAGCTACGGCCCATTATGCAATGCCATCGCGCGACGCGTCTTCAATGACAAAGCCAAGAAAGAATTTGCTCTCGAAATCAGCCAAATGAAAGAGTGGATTGATGGTCTTGATGACGAGGACAAAGAGGAGGCCAGCGCCGAGCTGAAGGCGCTTGAGAAAGAGAGGAAAGCACCAGGATTCAAGCCCTGGTATTTCAAGGGGAAAATCTGCGACGAAAACCTCAAAAATCCTGATTTCACGCTGTCTCGCGTCTGGAAAGAGTACAAGGAGTATATATCAGGAGCTCCCAGTCTGCCCCTGCGAGGGCCGGCCAAGTGGGATATCAGCAAGTGGACTGCTGCAGAGAGGAGACCATTCGAGTTCAGTGCGATGGATGATGATGCGATGGATGATGAAGATGATTGATTATGATGTTGCCTTTGTAATTAGTATTTGGACTTTCTTCATCCCGAGATAATCATAAACCCAAATCGTGCCATTAATAACCCGTCAAAAAAAATCCTAGACACACCATGAAAATTAGGTATAGGTCACTGCCAAACGCCCCACAATATAATCAGCAGCAATTACTGGAGGGTATTTAGGAATGTCGCCACAATTTGGCAGACAAGATACTTCAGCAGAGAAGTTAGGGTTACAGAAGAAGGCAATTGACTGCCGAGGTGGTGTCAGTCCCTCGGTTTCACTGATTTTTTCAGCTGCAGGAGCAACAACCCGATGCAGTGTCGAGCGTAGTATATCATTGCTCCATCGAGCTAGGAGGTCGCCAACGTTGACAACGATGGTGTCTGGCTATATATGGAAAATAACCTGAGAGATCGGTATTGGCATTAAATCCCATCCATAACTCACAATGGGAACGGCGGGCACAAACTCTCCCGTATGAGGGTTTTGAACTTCTAAACCACCAACAGAGTCCTGGAACAGGAGTGTTAATGTGCCATAATCTGAAATCGGGTCTTTCAAAATGGGTCCGATATATGAAAAGAAGACATGACGAACCGCTGTGTGCTCCTGCTCGTGCCTGCCCATCGTTCAAAAGCATTGTTTTGATTGGTGGATAGGACAAAAGCCGCAAAGTGTGACATTTCTCGTCGATTTTTTCATCAAAGAAATGCTCGCCAAGGTCGAGGCCAATTGCAATGGATCGCATTACATGAACGTGAAGTGCATGGCAGGTCTTTTGGGCACAGTTAGCTTGTAGGAATAACCAGTGTACAAGTAACTCACTTCGTAGAAATCCAACATATTTTGCTTAAACCCTGGCGCCTGCGTCTCCGAAGGCCATTGGTTCTTCCAAGTGGTATCCCAATCTCTCCCTATTTCCATGGTCTCTTTGCAATCGGGGGCCGTTTCTCGAAGTAACTTTATTTCTTCCGGGTCTGCAGACTGGGTAACACGTTCCCGACCAACCGCAACGTATCCTCGGTTGGAACGGGGGTCCTCCCACGCGAGCTTTTGCTGCAGGAAACAGTTATTTGAATTGGATTAAATGTTTGAATAAAGTGAGTAATCGCCTTGGTATCATATGGTAACTTGAAAAAATCTGCACTCTGCTCGAGATGTCAGGACACATTGCCTACTCGTAAATGGAAATTATGTTCACCTTGCGGAACGTGCTTAGCACCTGAGCTGTCCATGGAAGGTGTTGTGAAGCTGCCGGTATAAGTAAGAAGTCAGGCTCACTTACGGGGTGAGATTCCATGGTTTGAGAGGTAAACAAAGCCACATTCTTTGAATGCAGAGACAATTTCGGCGGCAGTCTCTTTCTTTTCTTCAAGGGAGGAGGTGGTCTGGAATTTCGCAAAGTTGACCACAGGAATACTGAAGGAAGCAGATGGTTTGGATAAATTGCGCTTGAACACCGTTGGGCGTACAAGCACTTTAAACCGATAGATGAACATTGTACCGAGAAGAGGATGAGGTTATCGGATAACCTGGGAGATACAACCATTTGGGACACAAATACCGTAATAGGATCCAAACCTGTCCAGACGCGCCGACATGCATGTGCCTGCAATTACTTAGCCCCTCGTCAAATCCATGATATTTATTCTCATTTCTAGCTCAGCGAGATATATACAACATAGAGGAAAGCGTGTCTTGCGTGCGACTCTAAGGCATATAAGGGATTTGGGTACCTCTAAAGCCTGGTGTATCACCGGCACGCTATGCCTCCCAAGAAATTTACATCCAAGAGGCAAACCTTATTCCCCAAACCTACTTTCCACATAAACCTAACTCAATGTCGGATAGTTCTCCGAGCTCATACTCCTTCCACGGCTCGAATTCAAGTCATTCTCAAGACAGCGGGTTGGTCGCATTTACCTCGTGATATCGAATGTCTTCTCACGGGAAGAAACCTACCTTCTTTTAACGAATGCGCTGTGCATTAGATCGGGTGGGCGAACTTACCATGTTCCAAATTATGCAACAAGGTTCGTGGTTCCCATTCGGCCAAGTTCTCGGGGGAGGGTTCTGCTAATGCGAAGCAGCTATGCTAATGAAAAATCAAGCTTGATTACTGTGACATTTGACGAAGACAAAGGCACTTCCCGTGGTATTATCGCAGTCGTCGTGATCTTCCTTCTCGTCACCGCAGTGTCGTTATCCATGTTTACATGGTCGTATTCTCAGTCCATGATACAATCGATATCTCCAGGTGTTCTGGAACCATCTGTCCAAGGATCTGGTGTTCTCGATTGGTCGCCCACTTCGAATAAGGCAGAGGCGAGGGCGACAATCCTTGGCCAGGCGGATTCTGACATATCAAAATCTGAGGCCACGGGAGCAGAACTACCCACACAGGAGAATAAAGAACGTGTTGACTCCATATACTGGGAGAAGCCACAAGGAGATGTACATTGTTTGGGATATGGGACCAGAAAGTACACCGCAAAGTTGCGGAATGTACCTTTTTATGCGAACGGGATGAAGATTTGTGAAGAAACAGAAGTATCGATTCATGGTGTCATGCTACCCCGTCCTACTCGCTGCGAGAGAAGAGTGAGTCACTGATTCCGTTATATATAGAGCGAACGAATGACTGACTGCTTATCGGCTTGCCAGTGGCCATTTGGAGGGGTAGAGGGCTACTGGATTATCGACTTTGACGAGCCAAATTGTCTCCCCAGCTGGGGGGAAATCACAGATAAGGTGGGGAAATCGAACTTCACAAACGAATGCTTAACTTTGACACAAGCGATCAGGGGTGTGTTGGCCAGGGATCAAGACTACGGGTAGCTTTGATATTTCAAAAATGAACACCCCACTGAAGCATTCTTTTAGCGATTCCAATCGCGTCTATGGGACATCAAGAGCGGAGAAGACTGGATGGCGCTTTGCAGCACAGCACCTGCAAATATCGCTGGTAAAGTGTTTAAAAAACCAACATTCTGCGATGATCGGGTGAATCAGCTTCATTTGGGATCAAGCTGTGGTGTTTGTTGCTCACTTTTTTTGTCAATAGGGAATTTGGGGTATATACGGTATCTGGGACTTGGACGATTCAAGTTGTTGAAGGAGAAGGTGACATGCTCTTGCATGCATTTGTCAATCAAAGAAAGTCCATGATATTACAACGTAGCTGAGACATTTAATATACAACAGAGGAAGGAGTTGAATCACGACCCCATTGAGGCTGGAGAACGCAGGCGCCGGAAAACCGACATTAGTGTGTTACCACCGTCTGGACCCCATCTATTGATCGAATTAGAGATTGAGAGAGAGAAAGGTTTGTCATGAAACTTACTCTCCACCAGCGACCTCCTTGCAGCAATGTTCGAATTCCGCAGAAGCAGAAACTTCGTCCCACCTTTCGACCACAAAGTCCTAGAAAGACATATTTAGTAGGGATTAAATGAAGAAAGTGTTATATAGCCAACCTCGACCAATGGATGTAATTCATCCCAAGACGATGTAGCGAGAAGAAGAGCAAAGCTAGATTGAGGAGTAATCGTCGACATGATGTGTTCAAGGGCAAGCGTGGCAAGGTTCGGCATTATGTAGCGATGGGCCACTTGGTAAATGGACAGGGCCGATGCTGGCGCAGGAGCTGGTGTTGGGTGAGGGTGCGGATCGGAACTCGATGCCATTGAAGTTGGGTGGCGGTTGTTACGAGGAGAGACAGGGTATTGAGGGGATGGAGGGAATGTGCTCGAGCTGGGAACAGCACCGGGTTTTATTCTGGGGAGGTTGGGTGAGGAGCCGCCAACGCTCATGGCAACAGGATTTGATGTTGAATGCACCGTTGCAGTTCTACGAGACGAAGCGGCCGTAGAATTTGTTGGACGAGATGTGCTCGATGTGGTAGCTGGCTTTGCGGGGATGGTTCGAGCCACAGGAGTTGAAGTAGAAGAATTATTCTGGACTGGGTTGGGATGGTAGGTATCTGACTTCCGACTCGTCGATCGGCTGACAGCAGAGCTTAAAGGTAGACTCTCTCCACTGGTCGCACTTCTACTGTCGCCTGTTTCATCTTCGCCTGGCCCACGCTTATTAACAGCCTTCCAGTCCCATTCTCCTTGGTGGCCACTCAGCCATCGAGCACTCCAACCTGCACCCACACCCTCTACTGCTAACCGAGGGTCGTCATCCTGCTTGAAGAGCAACCAGTTCGCATAACAATACTTTAGCAACCAGTAAATAGTCTCGAAATCGGCTTCTTCGACGACGATTGTGTAGAGTTTCCTTTCGCCGGTTGATATAGCGGAATTTTCCGCAAACGATGACGATAACATGGTCGCAAAATATTCCGAGCGACGAGTCAAGATGTCTGAGTGGGCGTAAATGATTCTTTTCCGCGCTATGGTATGAGAACCGAAGGGTGAAATGGAGTCAGACAAATTGGCGCTTGTAGATTGGGTAGAAGAGGCATCGAGGGTTATTGATCCATCATGGCCCGCGTATTTTTCCAGACAAACGAACCGGACGTCACCAGTATCTAACGAACGTAGACACAATTCAGCTAGCTCGAAATATTGAATATAAAAAAAGGTTAAACACACTGGGGTTATCCAACGACGATTCTAGTCCATCAAGAAGATCACGGGGAACGTAGTAGACAGATGGCTGTTGAGGGATAGAAGGCCCTACTGGGCAATGTATTTGTACACATATTACCAACGAGTCTGTATCTCGAACTCTAGGATTCTCGAGTAAATGACTGAGAGAGGGCAAAGGACATTCTACAAGGCGGTGTGAGTTGTAGGCAAGCAAACAATGAGGGAAATTTACCCCAAACTTCACTTTCTCGTCGGAAAACCCAATCATTCTGCCAGAACTCCCATATCCACTCTGGACGCGCCCCACGTTCACCAACACGGTCGTCTTGGCATTTAATGGCAGCCATCATCGAGGCCGAGGTCTCGTAGTCGCCTTGAGCGTAGTCCAACATCAAAGAAGTGATGTAAAGAGACAATGTGTTCGGTGTGGAGGCAGCGGAGCCGTCGGCGACAACAGTTGGGGTTGGGGCTGGACTCTGTTGGTGAGCGACAAGATGGGGGTAGCAAAGTCGACATACCTATCTCCAACTTAAACTTGTGGTCTCCTAGGATCGGTGATTGTTTAAGGACTTCGAATTCTCCAGCTTCCGAAACAAGAGCTGGGCTTCCATCTTCATGAGCCACGGGTTCTACGCCTTCTACAAAGTCTCTGAGCTTGGAAACGTCACGGATAGCCCATTCAAATCCCTGAAAGGAATCAAATAAGTCAAATGAACCTGTACGTCACTCCCAACATGTAAAAAATGTTTAAGTCTTACCGTGAATGACCACTGTCGCGTCGTCTCTCCTGGGAGGAATCCCATGGTTGAGCTGGTGAGAGGCTTGGGCGTTACGGTATGCCTTGCTTGGTGGTTTCCGGAGAAGCCGCTTTGATTGATGCCGCTATTCGAAGAAAACGAGGCTCTTGGATCCCAACCACTGTGTAGGTTGGATCCTTGGAGAGTCGAATTGGACGGATGCGGGGAAGATTGTTGATTCCTTTGTGAATAAGAACGTAATGCCCAGGGCCAATCGGGTCTAGATATCGAAGGCAGTCTCCCAGGAGAGGAAGACGCAGGAGATGACGACAAACGCAGATGTTCTGACATCCAAGGAGCAATTAATTTCAGGTCATTCGCTAAGAACAATGAAGGCCGGCAACAGGTCGCCTGCCTCTTTTGGAAACATTCATTCGAACTTGTATGTAATTGGTCTACAACTAGAGAAGTGCCGGCTCATACCTTGCTTGCATCAGAAATTGGTATGGGTGTGCAATTGTCAAGCTTGGTAGTTAGATCCAAGTCAAATCGTGGTTTTGTTTTGGTTTTGTTGGTTTTGTGTAGGCAATGTCAAAACTTGTGATCTTCCGGCGTTTGCCGGTGCTTTCAGCACAATATGACAATGCAACAAACCTTGCAAGCAAGGTAATAATACAACTGTCTAATATGTTTCCCATTGGATATCAGGCAGAACCTCTCGCATCACTGTACAAATCTCAGAGACACAGAAAAACAAATAGAAGAAGCGCCTACCCTGCCAATGGTGAGAACCTTGCTGTTCTTGCAGAATCCCCAGAGGATTGTTTTTATCCGTCAAAATATATCGATTGCCACCTGGGGCGTCTCTGATCGAGCTGAGGTCGACCTCTCGTGCCTCCAGAGTTTTAAGGACATGGCGCCGCAAAGGTGAACCTAGCCAGTCTGTTCGGCGTGTTTTGCGGAAAGTCAGTCTTGCGGGAGACTGGGTGCAGAATATAACCTAAGATGATCAGGGTGATCGGTAATGGTTCGGTGTCTGATGGAGATTACATACCATGTTGAGGAATTCAGTGTCGTATTTCTCGTCAGTGAGCTCATCAAACATATCATGGAACGCGCGACATTGGCCAAAACTTCTTTCAAGAGTGTTGATCACCAGACGCGAAGCCCGGGACCTAAGGATACCTGCGAAATTCTGAGGAGAAGTCAACGTGTGTTATTCAGATAAAAGGGGGAATGGCCTGACCACAACAAGGATACCTTCCGGCTGCATGGTGACCTTCAGGTCGTCCCAAAATTCAACTGTGAAGATATGTTGAGGTACTCCGCCACCTGAGAAACAATCATGGACGACAATGTCAAAAAGAATTTCCTTCCGACCAGCCTCGATACTGCGCCGTTGCTTGGTGGACCATGCTCGTGCGTCTTCGAGGAAAACTTTATCAGGTCCTGGGTCAGGCAGACCAAAGAAAGTGCGAGCTGCTCTATAGACAGCTGGATCAATTTCAACTAAGGTCGTTGAAATTTGGTGTCGCATGAAGGATGTTGCAGAAATTCCAGAACCAAGACCACTAATAAAAGCCTCTCTATCTGAGAACAGCAAACAACTTAAATGAAAAGGCTTACATGACAAGTGCGTTCAGCCAAGCATCAGCTTTCCCCGTTTTTGTACTATTAACAAGGCGTACAGCTTCTTGCAGAACAAAAGTGCTGTAGATAGAATCTCCCAGGGGCCCACCAGCTAAATCCATAAGAGGTTGTCCGTCATCTAAAACTTGAATTTTATCATGGGTCCAAACACCACCAAGGATAGAATGTGAGGCGCGTATATAGCGAGCGGAGTGTAATTCCTGATCGTTTTCACCTTGATAATCTAAGGGAGGCAACCATTCTACGACCGTTATGAGTCCAGTGACTGACTGTTCTGCAGAAAGAACTCGAAGTGGGTATGTGGGGTGGGTATAAACGTGGGGCAAAGGATGGGGCAAGATTGGGTTCATAAATTTCGGGTGTATGGCCCACCAGAAAGCACTGAACGCAAAGATAGCAGCCGCCTTAACCTGGTTTTCCGAGAACGAAGATTTTTCTTTCATCTGCGTCCTCAACTGCGAAGGAACTTTTGGATCTTGTGTTCGATATGTGAGGGAAGCTATCCATAGATTATAGAAGATGCCGGCCAACACTAGGAACTGGATAAAACCTATCAGGTGCGGTAAAGCAAAGAAAACAAGATGACTTACGATGTGACTGTCAGAAACATCGTACAGGAGGGGATTTGAAACCCAGACACGTTCCTTCAAATTGAAAGCAATGAGGTAAGTCACACCAGCCCTTATGAGCCTCAAAACTATACGGGGGCGTTCGGTGGTTGAATTAATCGCCTTCCCTTGTGGCTGTATGAATATGCACTCAGCGACGCTTACTCTGAATAGCAAAACAACTTTAAATGCTCACATCCATGTCCTCCATTTCAACAATAAACGTCGTCAAGAGGAATACCAAGGGACCTAATGCAAAAGTATGCGTTAACGCGGGGCCAAAATGAGGGTCTTTGCGCCGGGAAGTCCATACTGCGATCCAATACGTCGCGTTCGGGGCAAGGGTCAAGGCAACTGCACTATATAGAAGATTCCTGGAGAGCGAGATGCAGATTGGATGGATTGCTGACGCAGTTACAGCTGCGAAGACAACCTTGTCCAGCAAGTACGAGGTTGGAGCGGAGCCATAGAGTGGTATTATTTCCCGCTCATGGGTAAAGGTGATGAGTGAGAGAGGAACAATGATCGAGATGAGGCGAATGGCTTTCAGAACAAGCCGTCGATTCTTATACAACATGAATCCTTTGAATGTCCACTGTGATGTCTGACGTAGATGCGTGTAAGCACTATTGGACCATGCTTTGAGGGTGCTAACATGCAAGTGAAGTTCTGAACAACATTCGAAGTTCGCGGCAAACCAGAGCCACGTGATTCAATAAATCCTTAGATCCACCAGAGTTGCTGCAGGTTCGAGTTGACCCACAATTATAAGTAAAAAGAAAGAGAGTCTCAGCACCAGTAGTAATATACAAGATGTATGCAAGAAGGTGGTAAAATGGAGGCAGCCTGCGAAGAGGTTGAAGTTCAATTGTAATCAAGACAAAGGAGAAAACCCGAATTCTTAAACCTCAATCTTCTTCGTCAGCTTATCAATGAGGAGCTGAAGACGACCAGCCTCATGTTGGGCCAAAGTTACGTTTTTCTCAAAAGTTATGGCCTCGGTCAAAGCTGGAAGTGTGGTAGCACCGTAACCTAATGGCAGGGGAGTTGAGCATTCTAAGAGGCAGCAACCAATCGACATAATGGAAATCACAAACCTAACCACTTTCCAGGGGCAACCACTAAATGCTTGTACCATTCCCTATCCTTGATACCTGCCTCGGAAATAAAGCCTTTTTCAAAGGCTGACGCTTTCTTGTTAAGAACTTGGATTTTTTTCACAAGTTTCTTGAGGCGTTTCAAAGGGAATTTGTGGCATTGGCTAAGAGATTCCAACTCGACCATGCCAACGTTAAGTCCGACATGGAGAAGCATTCCAAGTAAATTTTCGTTCTCGGTTTGCCCGTCCGATTCCATTTCCTTGTGAGGGCAAGAAGATCCGTTATCGTATACTTGTCTGGTTCCCACAATCGTTTTCTTGCCATGTCGTGGCCAATGATGTTTCTTCCATTTTTTCACGATATTTTTGAGTTCCTTTTGGGCCTTGTCCCTTTCGTTGTCAAGGGCGACGCTTGTCTTCTGAAGGCGGCGAATGGACTTGCTCAAGGGTTTGAAATTAACATCCAATAACTTGTTGATTGCTAAGCTTTTGACCCTGTAAAGTTGTCTTCAGAGGCAATACATATAAAATTTATCAGGAAATTACTTTTCTAGGTAAAATTCAATTTCATAGGCATAATGAGTTGTATTGAAGGGTGGAATAGGCGAGGTAGAAAGCCTCAAGGTCTGTAAACCAAGATGCTTCGCGACAGCAACCTGGAAAAATGTCAGAAACACCTCCAACCAAGGGAAGACAAGACCTACATGACGGAAAAATCCAGGATCAGCATATTCCTCTTGCCATCGCTCTGAATCAAATACAGAATGGTAGTGATAGACTGGGTCATGAAGCGTGGCGCTAAACCCGCCGTTGGTACTGGGAATCTGTTACTAGTTAATTTTCCAGAGAACATTATGACAAAGTTGTGGATCACATACTCCATTCCTTTGCAAAAAGACCGTGTAATCACTTCCAGAACCCAGAGGTGAGACGCCAACACTATCTTCATTCGCAAATTGCATTTCGTGGATGGAAAGGACTTCTTCTTTAATGGGGGCAGTACCATTTCCACGCAGACCAAGGAGAACACCAACATCGGTTCTTGCGTCCCATAAGCTGCGTCCTTTGTCAGCTGGGTGTGGAATATCCCGCGCCGTTTCGCGGATGAAGTGGGCAAGTAGAGGGGAGCCGGATGCGCTGAGACGCGAGCCTGAAACCGACGAATCTGATTTGTAGCGATGTAAGAAATTGAAGGACATTCGTTTCAGGGGGATTACTTCACCAAGATTGAGATATGCGACGACATGCTCGTCGACCCAATCCGGGAAATCCTCCCCCCATTCGGTGCTTCCTATGAGGCCATACTTTTAAACCGTCAGCAACGAACAAATGCCTCGGCAAACGCTAGCTACCTCTTCTGCATCCCAACTGGCGATCAGGATAGTTCTCAAAGGTTTCCATCCACTGCGCCGTAGATATCCGATACCACGGACTACCTCGTGCAGAGACAGTTCCACTAGAAGGATCAGTTGCTCCCATGACCTGGTGTCCGTTCAGTAAAAAAAAAAAAAACAAGCCTGAAGAAGTTCATACCCAAGCTGTGTGACAAGTCATGACCTCGACGAAAAGAGGAGACAAAGAGGTAAGTGACGAACCATCTCTGTGGTTGCCGACAACAACAACTTCATTTCTGATAAACCCAGGGATAACGCCCATGGTGTTCCAGATAGGAATTACTCTGGTATCGACTATTGGAAGATTCAGTCGCTGTATCGATCGGCAAAAAGATTTCAGGCGCACCATTGTTAACAAGTCTAACAAATTTTCCTTCCCATGGATCCCCTCTTGAGAGAGTCTTAAACATCATGACTGCGTTCTTCCACGAGATTGGCAAGCTGGGAATCAAAGGAATGTTCGAGCCTTCTGTTCTTGTACTATTTTCGTAGGAAGGATATCCAGGAGTAGTTGGGTCACCCGGATAAATGCTGAGATATTGTACGCTTCCGCGCTGAACAGAGGTAGGGTTTCGAGCAGGCCCATGCGGGTAACTAGATGAGCCTGAATGTAAGGAGGGATTTAAATTCGTGAAAGAATAAACATACGGAAAATAACCATTCTCTACTGTGACGGTTCCGTCGTCTCGGGGATCAGAATAGATGAGAACTCCTGCAGCACCCAATTCTGTGTTTCAGGCGCGATGTCAGTAAAAGGTCTGCAAATAAGTAGTGCTAATTTGCCTTGGCCTCCTTTGATCTAACATTGTCATAGTGAGGATTCAGCCTTGGATTCAGCAAATAAACACATCAGAATAGCTTACCTTCAAACCACGGAAAATGCCCCCATAGCGGCAAAGAACGATGGAACCATTCAGAGTGACCTCTTAATAAACCGTTCTAAACAAAAGGAACAAGAAAAGAGTTCCATTGGTCCGCTCACTTTGTTCGGCAAGTCCCTCGTAATCCTGTCATTACAGATTTTATTCGAATCATTTAATCATTGAAGGTGGGTAAATACGCACCTCTTTGGTACAATAGTTTCCATCGACAAGCTTGCCGACGACATCACCCCCCTTGCTCAAACCATGGAAAGTAGGTACATCGTCAAAATACTTGCCAGCATCCGGGTCTGTTGAATCAGCGATTTCAACTAGATTGGCCTCCCAAATGACTGTTCCGTTTTGATCCACGACCTGGAGACTTCTGTCTAAGGGGGTATTCATCACGGGGTAATGTTTGTCGATCCATGCATGAGGTTCGTTGGATCTGGAGATTGGGCGCGTGGCATGCTGCGATTCCGGAGAGCCAGCAGAGAAGATTGGATTCTCGGTTGGAGGGGAGATGCCTAATTCTCTGAAGCCAGACGCGCACCGCACCGTCAGGATGGATCATAATGAATAAATGTTTAAGTTGGAGGACGTGGAGCAGAAATCCACGTACTGAGTTTTGCAGCCGGGTTCATTATAGTTTCCTTCGTCCAGTCACTGGCATTGGAAACGACCACAGAGAAGCTATTGATCGTGCCACTCCCGTCTTCGTCGACGAGAATCGTTGCAAGTGCGTGCCACTGGAGCAGGGGCCAGCTAGAAAACTTGAGACCATAGCAGGCTTCCACGGGGCGGTATTTGAAGCGGAGGCGGATAACACGATCAGAAAGGATTTCAGGGTTGACATCGCGGAGATGAAGTTGTGACCAAAAGAGGAAGATACAACTGGTCGGAACGCAGAAGAACCGTAAGTTCAGCAACTTGGGGTGTATAGGTCTGTAGAAATCCCCCCCTGCGCTGCAGCATCATGTGTCGCAAATCCATTGTGGATCCAAAATACTATTAGGGAAACCCATCCCGAAAAATGCTGAACAGCTTCAAATTAGTCATGGAACATGACATGGAAGCCCAGGTATGCCGTTGTGAGGATAAAGACCAACATGGTCAGCAAAATGTAGGGTATGGCCCTAGCTATCGATAATGCGCAAAGTCACTGAAATCCGGAAACAGAGTTCAGAATATTCAAGTTGAACTGCAAGTTGCAGCAGACGACGGTGATCACTTGAACCTTTAATTTTTAGAAAATTGGAGAGGAAGCATATTATAATTACAATTTCGGTTTACATGCATCTCAAACCATTACGCTAACCCAGCATAAAGCGCGTTCTCAAATTTCAAGTTTGCCTTCAAAGTCTCAGCGTCTCCGGCAGGCGTTATTTGCGTCCCAAACACAGCGGCCACACCCGTTGCGGGATCGATGAAATGGAAGGTGCCTGCCCACCCACCCCCTATTATGTGCATCATGAAATTGTCAACATCAGGAATCAAAACAAAGAGGTTTGGGTCGACGTACAGAACCCCGTCCCTTTTCTTCGTCCACCTTCGTACGCTGACATATTAATAGCGAGGGAGTTTCCCCAAGAATAAGTTCCCTTCGGTATGTCGGGGAACGCAGTGTACATGAAAAGAGCCAATGATTGACAGCCAGGTTCCGGGAGCGTCGGCACAAAGATGCTTTGCACCGTTGCTAGCTTGAGGATGGGATTGGTAGCCTTTCCCGCTATTAAAATGTTAGGCTTCGATCGGGATTTAATCTTCGACTAGAAGTAGTTATACCTAATATTTGTAGTAAATGGCGTAGAAGGCCCAAATACTCTTTCAAGGAAGAGTATACTCCTACTCCACCGAAATGGGCAGTGACTTTCAGGGAAGATTAGTGTGCTTCGGCCAATCTGTATCAAATGCACCTACCCTTGCTAGGGTCCTGCTCGATAAGCCTGCATTGATTAGCCCACCTTTCGAGTTTTCCGTCTCGACGGTGTGTAATCGGCAGGTAATTTGCTTTCAATTCTGGAGTGAGATAGAATGAAGCTTTCATTCCCAATGGACCTAATATGTTCTCCTTTCTGGAATGAGGTACATGTTTGTTAGCTATGCTCAAAAGGCACAAGTAGAAAGAACCCACAAGTATTCGTTCAAACGCTGCCCAGTGGCTTTCTCAATGACGAATCCGAGGATATCAGAGCTCCAGCCGTACGAAACTGGTATCCAAAATAATCAGTACAGCCTAAAATCTCAGAATGATCATGAACGGCTTACAATTCGTTCCGGGTTCAAATTTAAGAGGTACACCAGGTAGAATTCCCTATATGCGTAATACAGCAATCATGAAAATCGCAATGCAAAAATTCACAAACCTTAACAACATCGAAAAACCCCGTAATATGATCATCCTTCGGATGTAACACAGCATACGCCTCGGGCAGGAGGCTATCGTTTGTTGAACCCTTGACCGGGTAAAACGTCCCATTCGTGAAATTCAACAAGTGCTTCAAGCGAATGACATTCTGTGCCGGTTTATACACCAGATTATCCGCCATCACATCCTCTATGATGACGGGGTTGGCCATTTGTGGGAGATAATCAACGACCGGATCTTCTGGGGAGATCTTTCCTCGCTCGATTAGTTGGAGAGCGGCGAGCTGGGGAATCTCTATCAGGGACGAACAAAAGAGCTGGTAGGCGGTCTGCAACACACGTGTGTGAGCAGCTTGGTCTGGCTGCAGATCCAGAAAACTGTGTCTTCAGTGACAAGTGTACTCGATGGATCATCGACGATATGGTTTCCACCACCTTTGAAGTAGATCTCCTCATCGACCGATGTTGCGCCGAACACGAAACCTGGTATCTTCTTGTCCTCTACCGTCTTGGCCTTGATGGTTTGTTAGTCAGAAGACGTCAATGGAAAGGAAAAGGCATACGACGAGGGCATCCAGTGATTGCTTTCCCGCGGGTGTTAGCACGACCATGATTGATGATGTAAATATGAGGTTAAGGAGGCTTTATATAGTGATGTGCTGGCTCTGGCCTCAGGCCAGAAGCTGGTCCAAGCCAGGCCAAAAAAAAGCCAGGCCAACAAGCCAGGCTCAGAGGTTGGCCTGGCTCATAATTTTGGAAAGCCCGAGCCCTTGAGGGCATCTGGAACATGGAAACACCGCCATCAAAAGCACGGCGATCAGCACGGCGGCAAATGCCGTCGGTCTCTCGTGACTTCCACGATAGGCTGTTGATGGAAAATTGGTCATTCCAATGGCTTTTGGAAGCAAATCTATGCATTCCGGAGCTGAGGGTTTTCCCTCCAAAAGTCGGCCAAAATTTGTTCCATTATGGAAATCCCTTGGAATGGCGAAGCTGCCATCAGTTCCTTGAAACAACAGCCGTTTGATTGCACATGACTTGGAGTGAGCGAGGTTTTGCGATACCTCATGAGACTTTAAGGAATCCTGCACAACTATGGCAGATTTCTTGTAGGTTACCAATATTTAGACACAACAATACTTATAAAATCGAAAATGAGAGAAATTCGAAAATTGCCTAATTTGGAAATCCCGCCATCAAAATGCGCCAACAACGACGAGCTCGTATATCACGAACGCGAGCACCAATCTCTTAGCTTTTTTGCAAGTGTATTATTATAAAGTATATCTACGTATGAGAACAGAAAGAAGTGTAAAGGTATTGCATAAGGACATAAGTTTTAACTTTAAAACGATGTATATAATATTCTGACCATCAAGAGTCTGGGGAGCCGTAATCTATGTACTTGAGTCAAGGCTAGAGGTTTACAAAGACAAAGAGA
>Ga0307513_10003341_pt1 | contig 21815 bp, 18 predicted proteins | sample 15_EM_MG_FD_202174 | JGI IMG/M metagenome (GOLD analysis project Ga0307513, IMG submission 202174) | Populus trichocarpa ectomycorrhiza microbial communities from riparian zone in the Pacific Northwest, United States - 15_EM | ecosystem: Host-associated > Plants > Roots > Unclassified | place... | reverse complement strand
GAAAACGGGCAACGACAAATGTCGTTGCCCGTTTTCTCCCGTTCCTTCTTCCTTCACCCGCCACTAACGCCTGTTACACCCAGGCTGCCACCACCACCACCTCCCTCGCGTCCAAATGCGAGCCGGAGGTGGTTCCTTTCGACACGATTTCCACCACCCCCACCTCCCTCGCGTCCAAATGCGAGCCGGAGGAGGTTACTCAAGTCGTTTCGACGCGACTCCCACCACCACCACCTCCCTCGCGTCCAAACGCGAGCCGGAGGTGGTTCTTTTCGTCGTTTCGACACGACTCCCACCACCACCACCTCCCTCGCGTCCAAACGCGAGCTGGAGGTGGTCATTTTCGTCGTTTCGACACGACTCCCACCACCACCACCTCCCTCGCGTCCAAACGCGAGCTGGAGGTGGTCATTTTCGTCGTTTCGACATGACTCCCACCACCACCACCTCCCTCGCGTCCAAACGCGAGCCGGAGGTGGTTCTTTTCGGCGGTTTCGACGCATCTCCCACCACCACCACCTCCCTCGCGTCCAAATGCGAGCCGGAGGTGGTTCTTTTCGTCGTTTTAACACGACTCCCACCACCACCTCCTCCCTCACATCCAAACGTGAGCCGGAGGTGGTTCTTTTCAGCGGTTTCGACGCGTCTCCCACCGCCACCACCTCCCTCACGTTTAAACGCGAGCTGGAGGTGGTTCTTTTCGGCGTTTTGACCGTCTCCCACCACCACCACCTCCCTCGCGTCCAAACGCGAGCCGGAGGTGGTTACTTTCGACGTTTCGACCGTCTCCCACCACCACCACCTCCCTCGCGTCCAAACGCGAGCCGGAGGTGGTTATTTTCGGCATTTCGACCGTCTCCCACCACTACCACCTCCCTAGGCGTCTGCCGCCGCCACATCATCACCGCCCGCGAATCGATAACGGTGAAAATGGATAGGAGAAGGCGAGCAGGAAGGACACGAGGGAGAAGGAGGAGCAAGGGGCGGCGACGACTTGCTCGTCGTCGTTCCCCACTCTTGTCAACGCCCCCCCCTCTCATTTGTGAGGGGTTTTCTACTATAGCCTCGTCGAAGGGGCGGCGTTCATACCACATGCCGCCCTATTCGATTTTTTTCTCTTTCTGTAGTCAATGATATGTATTTATGTTAATTTATGTTATATACTATAAAAAATTATAATTACTACACCTAGAGGCCACCCAGGATTCTTCCAAAGATGCCAGAGAGGCCCAGAGAATTCTTAATTTCCAAAAGAGGCCCAGGGAATTCTCATTCTTCCAAAGATACCCAAGGCTACCCCAAAGACATCTAAAGCAACCTAGAGTGTCAAAGTTGCTTTGGGAAAGTTGAAATTACCTAGGTTGCTTTAGGACCAAAGGTCATTTTCCTGATGCATCATGAAGGTATATATATGTCAAAGGGATCGCCCATTATAGACTAGTATAAAATCATCATCATAGATTGAACATCTGCACGTATGTAACATAGGCTGCAAAATCGGGTTGAGTTTGCCCAACTGGGAAAAGTCTACATTCAATACATATTACACTTCCACTGAGCTATCTCAAATATTACGAGTCTGAGTTTACAAGGAATCATTCTTATAAGAGCAGCTTCTGCCAGTTTTTCGAATGCTCTAACTGGGTGCTCTACAAACTTTGATCGCATTTTGATCTGATCAATATTGCCATATGCAGTTAGATGGGTTATACTCACTGCTGACCATATTGAGGGAGATATTTTGGTGGAATATTAATGCAGAATGCTTATTTTTGTCCATATGGTGGCCCCAGGGGGAGAAAGTGGTGGAATGAGATTTGACAATGGGTTCCAGAAGGATTTCCCAATTAGGCAGGTGGTGCCAGTTGGGTTTCATCATGCTCAGCATGTTGGGGATGATTCTTCTTTGTGGAAAAGAATTATATTACTAACTACAGTACTTTTACATGTAATTTGATCCTTTCCATAGGTTACAGATGGCATTGGATGATATCCCTTGTTATCTTATCTTAGAAAGGCTTTGCAACCAAAGAGACTCAAGTGTTGCACTTGTTTGGTTGCAAAGCCTTTATGATTGGTGCACTCACTGGCAACACCAAATACAGTCCATCCTGTGTACTTATAGCCATTTTCATAAATCCTGGCACAGCTTCCTTTTTCAGATGAAATCAAAATTTGAGAATTCTCGAGTGCCCGAGCTGTGAGCCTCATAGCTCGGGCATTTCTTGTCCTACAGACTTAATTATGGGTGATTCAGAATCGTAGGATGTATGGCTATATGAATATGTACAAAATTTAAAAAATAGAGATGATTTTTCGAAGTAGGCATTTTTAAACTAGGTATCTTATACCATGGCAAGGACAGGTGGTATGGGCTACTTGCTGCATGAGAAATGTACCAGGGTCTCATATAATTATATCCAGAAAGAATTGGTAGTACCATGCCATGTTGAACAAAATTTATGGCCTTTGAGAAGTGCCAGCTGGCACAAGCCCACTTGATCAACCTGAATAACTTGACCACTCCATCTACATCTTTCTTCAAGCCTTTATAGTTTATTTTATGTTTCCCAGACACCCCCTATGGCCATAATCTGACCCATATAACCTCTCCCTGTCATGCTACAAGACACTTGGTTCAAAAGTGCCTATCTCAAAAAAATATCTCTATTTCTTAAAATGTGTACATATTTATGTAGCCCTACATAGTGCGATTCCAAACAAGGGGTTTTCATTAAAAGAGTCCGAGATATCACGTGGGTTAGTTAGTCCCACCCAAAGGGCGTTAAAAAAAATTTGCACATTGTTCTCCACTCTCTGATATAAATAATTATGTCCTTGTGACACTGGCCCATCTGTTGGCCCATCTGTTCAGGCCACAGAAATAAAAATATATACCAATGTTGAATTTTGTCATTGCATTCATAATTCCTAGAATCTTTCCCTGCCAGAAAACACCAGAAATTTCAATGAAGAAGGTACCCGAGGTAGGCATTCATTTATTCACTGCATTGATCCTCAATTAACCACCTTGCAATAGAACCCTGATAACCTTACACTTCGCGACAATGGGTGTGTTCTTTGCCCTCAATGCAATACCTTAATCAATGTTGGGAAAGTTGGCTTGCCTAATTATTATGAATGCCACTGGGGAAGTGCGCAATGCATGAAGAATAAGAAAAAATAGAAGGAGAATGAAATTGTGAAGTGAACCAAGTCGACAGCAATGTCATTTTTTGGTCCACAGCCATTACTCACCATCCATGGGATAGTTTTATATGAAGTGTATGCATCTTGACTTCAAGATACAGAATTGGGTTTGCGAATCATATGCAGCACCTGATAGTCGTAAGAAACAGCAAAGGAGATAAGAAAGAGATGAAATTGAAGCTTTGCACAGACCAAATAATTTCATTTATCCTTATTTAGAAGTATATTCCCACACTCAGTTAGTTAGTCCCTCCCTCGAGCCCTTAAAAAAAATTTCGATGTGGTATCCATATTTTTTTTAGTGAAAACCCCTTGATTCCAAATCACCTATAATTATGCCTGTAGGACAAGAAATGCCTGAGATATGAGGCTTGCAGCTCGGGCACTCGAGAATTCTCAAATTTTGATTTCATTCCAAAAAAGGAAGCCACACCAAGAATTATGAAAATGGCTATAAGCACCCATTGTATCAATTGGGTATTGACCTGTACATTAGGGTTCTAATGAAGAACTTGTTCTTGAGGGCCATTGCTATAGCCATGAGGAAAAGCCCTTTTGACCTAAAGTGCTTTAGATAATTACAATATTTCCAAAGATCCTGGGGAGATTTGGGTATCTCTGGATGTCCTTCAAAGATAGATATTTGCCTGGGTATCTTTCAAATATCTTTCAAGTATCTTTCAAAGATGTATATTTGCCTGGGTATCTCCAGGTGGCTTTCAAATATCTCAAAAATATCTTTTAGAGATTTCTATTTCCTTGAATGTCTGCAGATATGTTATAATTCCCTAAAGGTCCAGATTATAACATTGTACTAACATTAGGTACAGAAGAAGAGGTGGATTGAGGTTTTTGATCTGGTGCAGGAGGAGGGCCCAGAGGTAGAACAGATCACTTTATATTTTTGGATATTCTGGGTCAATCTTAGCATTCCTGGGTGCATTAGAAAGCTCTAAATCACAGCCTTCAGGACGATGTTTTAGTGTGTTAATGTGCCCAGTATTTGTTTCACAATTCAAGTTTGGGTTTTTTATCATTGATGCAGAAGGAGACATACCACTAATAATTTATTTTCTTCACTCATAATGCATGATTCTTTGAGTTCTTAGGTACGTTAGAAAGCTCTAAATCACAGATTTTAGGACAATGTTTTATTGTGTTATTGCTGTTTGCAATAAAGATGGCGACGCGACCTTTTTGGGCCGAAATCAAAGATTTGAGAACCCGTTACTCTGCGCCCTATAAGTTTGTCAGTTTCAGTCCTACAAACACAATTGTAAGTGATTTGGAAAGGTACGATATAGGGCTACCAGAATATGTAAAAATGTAGAGAAATAATGATGATTTTTGAAATAGAAAATTTGAGCCTAGGTACCCTGTTTGAGTATAGTACATAAGTTCGTCAATTCAGGTCATATAAGCTTCATTGTAAGTGATTTGAAAAGGTGTAATGTAGGGCTACCAGAATATAAAAGAAATTTGAACAATATCCATGAATATTTGACTCAGGGAGTGATGATCCCAGGTACCTGTTTCCCTCAAATTTTACCACATAGCATGGCAAGGAGGGTTGCTATGAGCCCTTTGTTTCATGTAGAATGTTATAGAGTCTATTCTCAATATATATAGAGGTACTATGAGATGTTGGAGGGTGTGGAGAGCCTCTGAACACTGCCAGCTGGCACAAACCCCACTGGTAAACTTGACTACTTAGACTTATGTTCTTCTTCAAGGGTTTCAGGTGTATTTTCTGTTTCCTAGACACTCCCTGAAACTATAGCTCAGCCCATATCACCTCTCCTTGACATGCTATGTGATGAAAAGTAGGGGAAACAGGATACCTGGACTCATCACTCCCTGAGGCAAATATCCATGGATATTGTTCAAATTTCTTTTATATTCTGGTAGCCCTATATTACACCTTTCCAAATCACTTACAATGAAGCTTATATGACCTGAATTGACAAACTTATGCACCATACTTAAACAGGGTACCCAGGCTCAAATTTCCTATTTCAAAAATCTTCATTATTTCTTTATATTTTTACATATTCTGGTAGCCCTATATCGTACCTTTCCAAATCACTTACAATTGTGTTTGTAGGACCGAAACTGACAAACCTATAGGGTGCACAGTAACGAGTTCTCAAATTTTTGATTTCAGCCCAAAAAGGTCACATCGCCATCTTTATTGCAAACAGCAATAATATGCCCACTATTTGTCTCACAATTTAAGTTCAGGTTTTTGATCATTGATGCAGGAGAAGATATAATAGTAATAATTTATTTTCTTCACTCATACTGCACCATTCTTTGAGTTCTTGGGTGTGTTGGAAAGCTCCAAATTACAGCTTTTAAGACAAAATCAGATTGCATTGATTGATTAAGTCTTTGTGCAGTAATTCAATTTCGAGTTTTTGATCCCCTGTACAGAAGGAGAGATACATCAAATATATTCATTGTTTCACAGGTTCTGGGTGGTTTCTAGTGTTCTTGGGTTTGTTGTAAAGCTCTAAACTATAGCTATTATGACGAAGTTAGACTGCATTTATTGGTTGAGTCTTTGTGCAGTAATTCAATTTTGAGATTGTGATCCTCTGGGTAGTAGGGAGGGTACAGCAAATATATTCATTGTTCCACAGGTTCTGGGTGGTTTCTACTGTTCTTGGGTTCATTTTAAAGCTCTAAATTATAGGTATTATGAAAAAGTTACACCTTGTTAATTGGTTGAGTCTTTGTGCAGTGATTCGAGTTCAAGTTTTTGATCCCATGTGTGGCAAGAGAAGGGGTACATCAAATATATTCATGGTTTCACAAGTTCTGGCTCATTTCCAGCATTCTTTGGTTCCTCTAAAAGCTGTAGATTATACTTATTATGATAAAGTTACAGTGTATTTATTGGTTGAGTCTTTTTCCAATAATTTAAGTTCGAGTTTTTGATCACCTGTGCAGAAGAAGGAGTATATTATAATAATCTATTTTCTTCACTCATACTGGATAGTCCCTAAAATTGTTGGTTGTGTTAGAAAGCTCTACATTAAAACTTCTAGGATGAAGTTACAGCATGTAAATAGGATGAGTTTTTGTGCAGTAATTCAAGTGCGAGCTTTGATCAATGATGGAGGGGGAGAAGTGCAACTAATAATGTATTTTCTTCCCACATACTGGACCATTCTTAGCATTCTTTGGGTCATTAGAAAGCTCTAAATTACAGCGTTCAGGATGATATCTTGCCTTGTGTGATGCAGTTGATATGTGATTCAAACTCTGCTCTCCCCTCAAAGATAGTGTTTGATATAAATGCTCATAAGCCTGATAAATTAAAGTGATAATAAGATAAAAAGTTGTAGTATCTTATAAATATCAGATCCAAAATTTGAAGGTGAAATACGAAAAATTACACATGCAATTCAAGAAACATGCTAAAATGATGATGAATTCTCTATTATAATCTTTGTATTACTTCGAAAATTTGCTTGGATTGAAGGTGATATTTGGACTCATACATGCCATGCAAAGCAATGGCCCACAATTGACAAGTTTATTTATGTAAGCTCCTTGAGAATGGATAAATCCCCACTATCTTTCTATGCATATGCACCCACCAATGATGGCCAAACTCCCCAGAATCACCAAGTCTGGAAAAGACTGGATGAAGGCTGAGCTAGACACACACAATATTACCATTGTCCCTCAAACCAAAGCTAATATCTTTGAAACTAATGACTTGCCTGCTCTGACTGAGCCATTACTGTTGGACTTTATGACCAATGAATCTTGAGAGACAGCCAGCCACAGATGAGAAGACGACATAAACTCACCACTACTTGGCTTGGCAGTAAATTGAAAGTGAGCCAGGTGGCTTCAGCAGCCAGCTGAATTATAATTTATTGCAAGTCCTTGATTATTATGCCAATAACTATAGGATTATGTTTGACCGATGTACACAAGGGGGTGCTAGTAAAAAAATCCAAGATATCATGTTGGTTAGTTAGTTTAGCCTGTATGGTTATAATAAAAAATAGAGCCTACTAAAAATTGCATAAATGATCTTTTTTGAAGCTACTTCTAATCTTTATAAGCTTGAGTTTTTTCATCTACAAGCATAAAATTTGTCTAAAATTTTCCAAACTAGCTACCAAGAATGAATGACATAGCAAATTATAATAACAATGTATAAACTAAAGTTTGGTCAAAGTTAAGTCCAAGTCCACCAAATTGTTTATTCAAAAAAAAAATTCAATATAATACAGTCATCCACTGGCTAATGGTACACCACCATTGAATGATACACTTTTGTAACTTTTTTATAAAGCAAATTTTCCTCAATACCTACATATAATTCCTACCCACGGTTAAAATTTTGCAGGGATTCAATGAATTGTAGGCATGGTGTATCTCAATCAAAACCAGGTTTTCATAGATTTAGCTGAAAAAGTGTCCTACCACCAAATGATACACCTATGTTTTGGCAATTTCTCAATAGCAACTCATCCAAATCTTCTGAAATTTTAAAGGCATAAATTAGTTGTATCGTAAAGATTTACTATATAATTTTTGTACCCAAAAGAAGTGTTCTCGAATTTAAAACTAATTTAAAATGTTTCAGTGTATCATTAGCTGGTGGATGACTTGTATTTTTTTTTTTTTCTAATACCCCTTGGTCTGTACCTTGCCCACAACTTGTGCAGATTTGAAAACCCTTGACAATCACTATCTAAGACTATTGGTATGATTCTTGTCAGGAGTAATGTACAAACAGATCAAATACACAGAGCACTTCTTTGGAATACCCCCTTGGAACTGTGATTTGGCAAGTATATTTATGATGGGCATTCTTACTTTGTTTATAATGGAGTGTGTCCCACAATTCACATTGTATCCCTGAATCAGCCTGTCAATGGCTATTGCAGCAAAGGTAGACACATAGATTAATTATAAAAATCATGCCAAAGGTGGGTGCAATTTTTCTAATTGGACATAGGTAAAAATATGTGGCATTACAGAGATTCCAGAAGTTCAGAACAATTCTCTGTCCATGTGACTAGATCAAAATGATTCCATCTGATAACAATGCACTGAAAAGATTATTAAGGTATACTTGTGAATTGAAATCTTTTTCATACAATAAATAGATGGTAGAAGATATTTGGTGCCTTGTTTACTCACAAAGTATTGCATATATATTACATTTTTTTGATGTTCATAAGACACATTATTCATGACCAGTAGTGATCTATTACACCTTCAGAAATTGTTTATTTATACTGAATTCAGGTCTTGAAATCACCTTGGTTTTTGGCTGCATAGAGTTCAGTATTTCATACTTTGGGCCCACTTGTGGCTCAATTAAAAAACTCAATTGCCTTCTAAGTGGAAATGAGGGATAGTTGTGCCATGGTTGTACAAGTTTACTGTAGGTGGAAAAAAAAAAATTTATGGCCCAAAACCTTGTTCTAGCATGTTCATCTATTGACATTACATATTACATTTTTTACTGTTGTTCAGTTTATGACCAACAGTTATTGGTTATATGAATGATTGGCTGAAATGCTATAGTAATTCAATAGTTTAGTGTGCTACAGTAAGCAAACATATGCACAGTTTACTTATGGTTGTCTGTGGATACAAAGATACAAAGGCAGTAGTATTGTGACAAAAGTAGTTAATTGAAATATTACAAAATGAGACATTGGCCTATGGAGAATAGCATTCTTGCCATCGCAGACCCAAAGTGGACCTAGTGAAATCAACACAGGCAGTCAAAGAGCATGGTATAGTAAGTATATTGGTGGCATCAGGCAGTCGATTATCAATTGGCACAAACATAAGATATTCTCCCCCATGTGGAGAGAGCAGCCAGCCAGTATATTCATGTGTATGTGTCAAACCCACTGACATCTCCTGGATGTAAGGAGGAGCTAGCCTCTCAAGAAGCATATCAGACCCCCCAACTAAATTGTCCTTAGAGCCAGAGAGGGTGTATCTGCTATCAGATGAAAATGCAACTGATAAGACCCAATCTGGATACACTTCTCCCATTGATGAATCCCATACCCGCACTGAATTGTCTGATGAGCCAGAGACAATGTGTGTGCCATCAGGTGAAAATGCAACTGAAAAGACTGAATTCATGTGGCCTTTGAACACATTCTGTACCTCTCCTGTCAATGAATCCTATACCTGCACTGAATTGTCTTCTGATCCAGAAACTATGCATCTGCCATCAGGTGAAAATGCAACTGAAAAGACTGAATTTGTGTGGCCTTCAAGTACATTTTGCACCTCTCCTGTTGATGAATCCCATACCAGCACTGAATTGTCTGATGAGCCAGAGACAATATGTCTGTGATCAGAAGAAAAGGCAACTGACAAGACAGAATTTGTGTGGCCATTGAGCACATTCTGCACCTCTCCAGTTGAAGAATCCCATACTCGCACTGACTTGTCTGATGATCCTGAGACAATGTGTCTGCCATCAGGAGAAAATTCAACTGACAAGACCCAACCTGTGTGGCCCCTAAGCAAATTTTTCAACTCTCCTGTCAATGAATCCCATACCAGCACCAAATTGTCTGATGAGCCAGAAACAATATATTTGCCATCAGGTGAAAATGCAACTGAAAAGACTGAATTTGTGTGACCTTCAAGCACATTGTGCACCTCTCCTGTCAAAGAATCCCACACCCGCACTGAATTGTCCAATGAGCCAGAGACAATGCGTCCACCTTCAGGTGAAAATGCAACTGACCAGACTGAATCCATATGGCCTTCAAGCACAATTTGCACCTTTCCTGTCAATGAATCCCATACCCGCACTGAATTGTCCTCTGAGCCAGAGACAATGTGTCCACCATCAGATGAAAATGCAACTGAAAAGACTGAATTCATGTGGCCTTCAAACATGTTTTGCACCTCTTCCACTGATGAATCCCATATTCGTATAGAATTGTCCTCTGAGCCAGAGACAATACGTCTGCCATCAGGTGAAAATGCTATGGAAAAGACCCAATCCATGTGGCCTTCAAGCACATTTTGCACCTCTCCTGTCAATGAATCCCGTACATGCACTGAATTATCTGATGAGCCAGAGACAATGCGTCTACCATCAGGTGAAAATGCAACTGACCAAACTGAATTTGTGTGGCCTTCAAGCACATTCTGCACCTCTCCTGTCAAAGAATCCCACATTCGTACTGTATTGTCTGATGAGCCAGAGACGATGTGTCTGCCATCAGGTGAAAATGCAACTGAAAGGACTGAATTTGTGTGGCCTGTGAGCACATTCTGCACCTCTCCCATCAATGAATCTCATACCAGTACTGAATTGTCTGATGATCCTGAGACAATGTGTCTGCCATCAGGTGAAAATGCTACTGAAAAGACTGAATTTGTGTGGCCTTCAAGCAAATTCTGCACCTTTCCCATAAATAAATCCCACACTCTAGGGAATTGTCTGATGAGCCAGAGACAATATGTCTACCATCAGGTGAAAATGCAACTGAAAAAACTGAATTCATGTGGCCTTCAAACACATTCTGCACCTTTCCTGTCAATAAATCCCATACCCGCACTGAATGATCCTCTGAGCCAGAGACTATGCATTTGCCATTAGGTGAAAATGCAACTGATCTGGCTGAATTCATATGGCCTTCAAGCACATTCTGTACTTCTCCTGTTGATAGATCCCATATCCACACCAAATTGTCATCAGAGCCAGAGGCAATAGATTTGCCATCAGAAGAAAATGCAACAGCATTTACCTTACTTGGCAATGTAATAGTCATCACCAAAGTGCCACTTAGTGAGGCATTGGTGAAGCTAGGAATCCCTGGAAAATGGCTCCTCCATCCCTGACAGGGCTCTGTATTCCGTGGCCATGTTGCTAATGCTGATATGTACAGATGAGGTGTTGATAATGAGGCTTTGCTCCCACTGAAATAGGCAGCAAATGTTGCCACCTCAGCAAATTGTTTGGCCAGTGTTGAGCCAAACTATAGCACAAGGTGAATTAATCATCAATTACTTAGTTAAAAAAACACTGACCTTCATAACCCACTTGCACACATTTTGAAGCATCAGATCACACAATCCACATAATCCCAAGAGATTCATTGGTTCAATCCAGAAAAGGACAGGGAGCTTGAGGAACTCCAATAAAGTCTCATGGAGTAAAGCTATATCCCATGTCTCAATAGCACAAAGGTGGTAATCCCAGTTTCGGCAAGAGTAGCTCAAAAAGAGGGGAATGTTCTGCTTAACTGCATCTGGGAGCATAGCATTGTCACAATCAAGCAGAAAAGATGATGGAATATTTGCAATGTTGAACCGTACACCTGACTTCATGATCCGGAAGCAGGATTCCATGAGAAATTGATGATGCTCTGCTTTGTTGCACCAGAATTTTTTCGACCGACCTGGATCAAACAGAAAGTCAGGGAAAGATTTATGGTACCAGAGAACCTGGTCATGTTGGGTATAAAGCACAGCATGAAGCCATGCGAGAACAGTATCAACAAGCTCAGTGAATGAATCAGCATCTGATGCAGAAATAAGATTGGCGACGATGAATGATGAAGTACGCTCTGCAGTGCAGAGGAACGTGTGAAGGATTTTGAGTCGGTCTTGTAGCACTGCTGGCCGCACGTCACGAAATGCATTAGAAAGAAGTTGAAGATACAGCTGATCAAGCAGGGGCACTTCATCCTCCTCTGTTTGTGGAATACCCAAGGCAGAGGTAGCGAGGAGCTGATCCAGGAGTTGCTTCTGCTCCACTTTTTCCTGGTCTGCCAAGTACTTCACTACAGTTGCAGCATAGATAAACAAGCCATCCGCCTGAGATACCAGCCGATCCATTCCTGGACAGCCTACGAAGTGCGGAAGACTCGCATTAAGGTACTTTGCGATGTCGTCTTGTGCTTCTTCGGACGGGACTTCTTCAAGACGATAAAGTTGCTTGTCCTTGAAAGATCTGAGGTGATTGACGAGATCTCGGTCTGGACGGCTCGTGGCAAAGAACTTGAGACCCAGTAAATGGTGTTTGTTGATGATGTGGAGGAGATCGCGCAAAAAGTCAGAACCACCTTTTCCGTCTATTTCGTCAAGGGCGTCGATGACAATGAGGTAATATGGCGGCGTAGAGGGGTCTGCGAGCCGGTCGGATTCGGATTCGCTCCAGGGTCTAACGAGGAGGTCCTCGAGCTGTGTACGAACATCGCGGTGGATGGTGTCGAACCTTCCGCAACGGGTGAGAGAATTCGCAAATGGTTTGCATACGAGAGCCAGGTGATACACGATGGTACGAACGATCCGTTTGGCCTGCTTCGTCTCCTCGAATTGTCGCGAACAGAAGAAATTGCCTCCCAAGGCGGTCGTGTCGGTATTTCCAGCTAGCTCGAAGCGGCGAGCAAGGGTAAAGGCGATCGTGGACTTCCCAGTGCCAGCCAGGCCGAAGAGCCAGTATATGATTTGGCTCTCCGACGAGGAATCCCTAGCCCATGTCGTTATGTTGGCTAAAATGCGCTCGCGCGTTCCGGGTGTGCAGATTGTGCGACGCAGCGATCGTTGCTCCTCGCCTTCTAGGTGATATCTATGGTCAGCGAGATTCGACGCCTTGAGCTGCTTCATGAACGTTTGCTGTCGGATGGTTAGTACAGAATACGGTTGAATTGTCGAGACCACATACCCTCGTGCTCTCCTCGATTGCGTACACCATTTTGTAGACCCTGAGGTTAGTCGCCAACTAGGCCGGTGAGAGAAGCAATGAAGAACGGGATAAGCACAATAACGGAAGGACGTACCCCTAGCCGCAGCCTGGCGTCATTGATGCGCTCGAAAATCTGTGCGATCCGCTTCTTATCGTCCTCCTGTACTGCGAACTTTCGGAAACGGGATTGCTCCTTGAGATCTCTCAGCTTCTCCAGTTCTTCCGTGATGGTCCTGAGAAATCATTGCTTGTGAGCGTACGTCCAAAACAGAGGGGCGTGCAGCACCTTTTAAATTCTCTTATCCCTCGCGGCTCCTCTTCATTACTCAAATCCCAGTCATCCAGAGCACTCTCAACCTCGAGAAGCTGGGATAATGTCGACAGTATTCGTTGCTCGACTGCATCATTGTTGTCATCCATTCCCTATGAGGCAAATCAGCAACAGACTCGCGAGAAGAATTGCCGACGAACTGCTTTAAGTTGAAGAACAATTTTTGCGAGACCGAAGGCGATCTTGACTGGATTCGTGTCCACGGCGTCCGGTGTCTTCTTAAGCAACATCTGGGCGAGACTCCATCCGACCCCGATGTAGTCTTTCGCCGTCTCAAGAGTGCTATGGGTTGGTTCGGCCGGATTGGTCGCTGTCTCTGGAATGGTGCCGACCCCCCCTTGGACGGATATGGCAGTATTCGCACCATGAGGTTGCGAAGAACGACTGGCTGGGTCGGCACCATCCCGAGTCGTGGTTTTGGGCTGACCTACAAACGCCTGTCAATTTGATGAATCGCACACGTTCTGAAATTTGTTCACCCTGAACTTCTGCAGAGACGGATGGGCCTGAACTTGAGAAAGATCGCTGTGATCTCGATATCGGGGTGTGATGATCTGCATCCTGGAGTGAACGGTTTGCCTGGGGAATGAGAAGCGAGAAATACCTTGTCGGCTTGTAACAGCTGAGGCACCAATTCCAGGGTTTACCAATTGCGTCCCAGAGGCTACGATAGCATGCGAAACTGAATACATTTCTTTGCCTGGGTTCTCTTGTCCCAGGGCAGAAGGCTCGAGCGAAGTAGATGGGGTAGGGGATTTACCCAACGCTGCCAACAGCCTCTTCGAGAGGCTCTTGAAAGGTCCCTTTGAGGAACGTTTGGAAGGAAGCATTTTCCCGTCGGTCATGTCGATGAGAGCGAGAGATAAGAGTACTTAGCTGTTCGTAACGCCTCGTTGTCGTGACAGTAAACAGGCACCGTCACACTCTTTCCTTCACCCTTTGTCACTCCACGTCCTCGCCAACAATTTCATGAGACGAGATCAATCGTGCTGTGGTTCAAGGTACGAATCTTCCTGGTGCTCAACGTACGCAACGCTCACCTTTGCAGTTGACAGGCATCACACCGAATCCTGGTCCCCGACCCTCTAAATCTCTTCCGAAGACTCAAATACGAGAATGTTTGACCGATCCGCTCCGTCTGGTTTTACGCTAGGTGCTGCAGGCTATGATTCTAAAGACTTCAAGTACGCGTGTTCTGACTTTCTGGACTTCGAGCTGTGCGCTGACGATGTATCTGTGTTTCCCTTCTATAGTTCTCGCTGTCATCTCCTGCCATGATGCGCAGGCATCCTCGATGTGCAGCTGTTTGGTGCACCCGACCCTTTACCCATTCTTTCATCATTCATTTACATTTCTTCCTGTTCATGCCCCTGCTGGCATACCCTCCGGCTACTTACCACGCTGAGCGTGATTGTCCAATGAAATGCCCATTGCTCTCACATCTCAATCGGCTTCACAGCCCCTTCATTTATAAACGGAAGCGAGGTCTGGTACCTTCTGCCTTCGGTGTTCGGACGTACTCCTACTCAAACACGAATGACGCCGGCGATCTTTGGCGGACCTTCTACCGCCCCTCCGCTCACCGCCCTCATTTTCGCTGTCCCCCCCTTCATCGTCTTCGCCGTGTTACTCTCTTCGTCGCTATGCACACCGCCACCGCCACCATACTTGCTCTCCTCTGGCTACCCACCATACTACGACCATTTCGCCTGGAGTGCAGGAAACCTAGCAAGCATACCTAACAAGTACATTCGCCCCCGCTTTGCCGTGCTTTCGGTGAGCCTCTCTCACGAGCTGGATCCTGTTTCATCAAGAGCAGAGGGTCATTAGGAATGAAAAATGTCACATGCCTATGGCGGGCATATGCCGCCGCTCAGATCTTCCTGGACATGGTCGATGTAGCCCTTCCGTATAGATCACACGAGCCCTCCACCGATGGATCTCGCCGACACTGTTCATTAAGCAGCGGGACTCATTCATGAGGCTGGCACCTTGAAACCAATTGGAATACAGATGAAAATGATGTTTCTGGGAAGGGTGGCGCGCTCCGGGGACGCTTGGGATCCAAGAAAATGAGAGGAGGAAAGGGGGGAGTTGGGTAGTGGAATTTGGAAGGAGACGCGAGCCCGCTGTCCGCTACCGCTACTGCTGCACCCAAGTGGGATGGTCTGCACGTCAAAAATGCTGATATGCAGAAGAATGGTACATTCGCCGTCAATTTGGATCCGACTACGCCTCCCGACTCTCTATCCCTTGAATGACCAACAACTTCTGTCCTTCACTCTGAACGTTTGCTCCTCTCTCATTGGGTAGTATTCGCCCCCGAACTCAAAGGAGATTGTATTCAACTCAAGGGACGGGAGAACGCAGGACTGAATTCGAACTTTACATAAACTCGTGGTTTAGTCGGGACTTGGCGCGTATCATGCGAAAAAGTAGGAGGAACTGAAGAAAGGCGCAGCAAGTTTGTGGCTGGATGGAACACGGGAGCATTCGATGTTCGAAAGCCGATCCATAATCAAGGAATATGGGATTCTCGTGCTTCGGCCGTCCACCATTAGGTTCATGCGAAAAACTATCGAACTCGGATATTTGTCTGTCGTCTGTCTCATGACCCTCTTTGGCGCAATTGTTAGCGCCAGTGAGTAATACGTTCGCCTTTCAGTTTAGCATCAGAATATATCGTGCAATTAGCTACTGTTCACATTTTCTTCCAATGCAGAACGATTGGGACACAAATTTTGTGGAGGGGGATTTGGAATTACCCATTGCCGTCTGTTGCAGGCGATACCGGAGTTTTCGTGGATCGTTTTTGGGTTTCCGTTGATCTTCATCATACTCCATCTCGTCCACTGGCGACGAGACATCGATAGCATAGGTGCTGGTATGCACTACGGCAGGAAACCACGCAGGAGCAGCTCCAGCCACCAGGACCGGAATTGCCGTATGATTTCTTCATTTCGCTTTGGTCTTCTGCTGTGCGCCTACCATGCTTGCATCTTAAAACAGCCTGTTTGGTATCTTTGTAGGGTTTGTTCAGTTCAAAGCCACTTTATGCAACACCATAAGTCAAATAATTTTGGCCGAATTTATGAATACAAGCCCATCATTCTCGATCGCCGTGCGCAGCGCAGATCGACCAAACTCCAGCTATCAATGTGAGCGAAAAATGAAGGTTGGAGTAAGTGGCAAGTAAGGTGGAAAGAACAACGTCGAAAATGTCATTTTCCGGAATGGGAGAGGGATCCGACTGAGTCATCCCTGTCGGGCTTTATTTCCAACGAGTCTCGGGACACGGCCACGGCCATAGATAAGAAGATGCAAATGCTCCACTACCTCGAATTGCTGGTGAATCCGAAAGTGTCAACTTCGTCGCTGACTTGGAATTATTGCGAGGTCTCGATTACTCGATTACGGTACCAACAACGATAGGATCGTGTTCGTCCGACGTACAGTGCCCTTCCTTTTTTTCATCTGCGGACACAACCCAATTGTCCAAAATGACGTTTGTACCATGGAGGACGACGATGATATTTTGATGCTCTAACAGGATGATCAGGGGCTAACGAGCGTGGCGGATCCGGAGCCTCAGCTCTTCGGAGCGTTCGCGCTGAACAATATAAGGCGGGAATGTAGTTTTCATCTTCCGCATCTCGATTCAGAAGCTATGACGTCCGCTCTCATGATGATCGGTTCCACTCCAGTATTCTATAAGTACTAGGGCCGCTTCGCGGCAGAACCCACTACCGTGCTAACTCTGTGTGCGAAATTACATTTATTATTCCCTGTACTTTAGTCCACCTCCATCAAACATGCTGCCGTTCCTGTCCCCGTTGCGTTGCCCGTCAAGACACTTTCTTTCATGTCTGCCAAAGCATCTTCAAAACCTCAGGTATGTCGGAGAACAGCGGGAGTCTCAGGAGGGGACAAAGACGCGCAAAGGAAACAGCACAGTTTGAACAGATTTATGATTGTCCGCCAAATCTATGTCGCTAAGACCCCCTACCTAAAGGTAGTGGGAATAAAGTTAGTGTCACGACTTCACTGGGCGAAGCGCTTCAGACGGGGACTCATCCGAACATCGAAACCCGTGTTCTTCGTTATATCTCTGCTCTCCCTTGTAGAAACAGCGAAAGGATAGGTGCCCTTCCGAACAGACTCACAATTTTGTGATATCTCGTGGGGAGTCGTGGCAATCAAAGAGTTTTGGAGAATTGAACCAAGGTGTAAAAATCGGATATGGAGAGAGTACATGGTAAAGACGTCGACACTGTACTGCCATTATTGTAACGCCATGGGCCATTCTGAGTTTCACTACTTCTGGTTGCAGTTGAAGCTACCAACGGGGATACCATTGGTGTCCGGAATACTTGCATCCACCGTGGTTGATGTACCCGCGCATTCGGGCTCATTAAGTGATATCCAATCTTGATCCAATCAGAATATGCATCAAGTTGTTAAGCATGCAGAAAATAAAGCGGATCTTTAGAATGGCGGAGAGGATCTCGGGACAGGCGCCCAATTCGAATTTCGAGCCGGAAAATATGTGAAAAATTAATGTAGGACTCACTCATACAAGGCGCATTCGAGTGAGCTCCCGAGCGCAATGCTGTTAATTTACCTTCCCCACTAGTTCTGCCGGAATGTCTTTGCATTGCAGCGAATCTTCCGGGGTGTAGGTCAAACAGTTCCCCTCATACCTCAGGTACGTGCAGAAGGTGATGCCCCTATCAGCAGCGGGCTCTGCAAATGCCTATTGTTTATGTACGTCAGCGTGTGCGTAATAGGGGTGGGGTGGGTGACTGAAGCTGTATACTCACGGGTGTAATTATGAATTGGACAGCAAGCGCGATGGAAGCAGCGAAAGTGGAGGAGAATTTCATGATACGAGATTAAATGCGGGTTGGAAAGGGGTCCTAACGAATTTGGTGAATATGAGTACTCGGATCGTGAGGGTATATATATGTCGAAGGTATCACCCCATTATAGACTAGTATAGAATCGTCATCATGCATTCGCCGCACATGTGTAACGTAGGCTGTGAAGTCAGGTCGAGTTTATGCGAATTTACCCAACCGGGAAAAGTCTACGTTCAATGCACTTCCATGGAGCTATTTCGAATATATCTACTTATATACAATATTAATGGCTTATGTTCAAGTTCCCACGAGAAACAAGCATTGGGAATCGCTCGAATGAAGGTTGTCCATTTATGCACAGGCCCTGCAGTACTCAGTAACCTTCGCAGGTTCACAGTTCCAGTGTCTTGAGCCTTCAAGAAATTCCCAGTGTGGCATGTTAAAGGAGCTAGTAACTAGTTTCATTGCACATTTACCCACTTTTCGCCTTCCGAGAACAATTTGTATAATTACTTGTATGGCAGACAGTTTTGGGGGGTATCGTAGGCTCGTAGTCGTAGGACGCCGAGTTTTGTTGAGCATCTGATGCCACTGGTCCGACTACGTAGGAAATTGGGGGAGCGGGCATTCCGGTTATACACCACCTGTGTTCCTTCTCCGAGTCCTTCCTTTGCACCGCCTCGACTTCAGCATTCACGCCTCAGCACTCACGACACACTCGGCCTTCCCCTCACCGATATAGCCCAATCCAACCAGTCCCTTTCCATGCCTTGTTGAGGATGAGGGGAGGTAACTCAGGTAAGTAAGTTAAGCGCACCGCAGAGTACATAGTGGTTGGTTTGCAAGGAATGATTTTTTTAGTGAAGAAATGGAAAAAAATCCGGGAAGGATTGTGCGGCGAATTCAACGTGCTCGATATGTGTGGGGTTTGAAACAAAGTAACAGGCAAGTCAATGATGTCCCATTGATGCCCCAGGCTACAGTCTCGGACCTCACAAATCACACTGCATTTTCCGGGCACGTTATCATTATGAATAAACTGCTCGACAGCGTGTAGCATCCGGATAAACATTCTGTTGAAAGGTTTTCCGTAATGAATGAGATATATTAACTAATTGATTATTCAAGCGTCGTGGTGCTCAAGAACCAGGCAAGTATAAAGCTGGCATAGTCAACGAGTCCAGATACGCGGCAAAAAAGTATGAGTTGATAAGCAAGCTTTTTCTTGAATTCAAGATGCTTTGCACCTGTGATGAACTTGCCTTTGTCAATCTGTCGCGCGACTCGGAGCTTGTAGCCTGTGCCACTGTTGGTCCGGGAGCAACCCGGGAGCAGTTACGGATTTGGTCAAGTTTCGAACTCCGTTCATCCCCCTTTCAACCTGGACTCCCTCCGAAGTTTTACTGTCAGTTCGTTCGAATCGATAGCTTTCAGCATTTCAATTTTACTAGAATGGGAAATTCGAATATCGAACAGCGCAAATTCACCTTTTGCCCAACGCTCGCTGGCTACGACCTGGAGCACCTCATCACCCAATGCCCTGTGTGCACTCGCTTCTTCGCCGCTTGCTGTCCCCATGAAACGTTCGGTGGCGATTGGGCTATACCTAACAAAAAACCTTGCCACCACTTCCAACTTGTCTTTATCGATGGCGCGTGTTCCAACAACGGTCGGGACGATGCTAAGGCTGGACTGGGTATGACCATCGGCGACGATGAAGAATATCGCTGGAGCATCGCTGTGGAAGATGCGGTAGACCCAAGTGGTCCCAGAACTAATCAACGTGCCGAGCTGTTGGCGGCGATAGAAGGTTTGAAGCAATTGGAGGATTTGAATCGGATTCAAGCGATCTACGAAGCAATGGGAAAGGGAGATAGCCACCACAAGCCAGCCAGGCGCCATACAGACGATCCGCGTTCTACCTACATCGTCGTGGCCGATTCTGAGTACGTTGTGAAAGGGATCACGGAATGGCTTCCCACTTGGCGTGTACGTCTTTCATAACTTACTCCCTAGATCACTCACGAATGGATTTTTTTACAGGGCAGGGACTGGCGTACGGCAGCTGGAAAACGACCTACGAACCTAGACTTATTTTTGAAGCTGGATGAAGTTACCACGAGCTTGGAGAAGGACGGCGTTGCAGTTGGCTTTTGGCACATTCCAAGGGCATACAACTACAAGGCTGATGGCCTGGCGAAGCGTGCAACCAGTGTTTAATGGTTTAATGTTTAACAGCTACCCGTCAATGGCCAATAGTAACCAGTGTGCACCTCTCGAAGATGAATTATGTAGATGCCCAGTATCGGGCCAGTCGTCGACAAGCTGATACCTCATCGAGTTTAAAGCAGAAGCTTTACACAAGTTCAATGAGTGGCAACCAGCGGACTTCGAACGCATAAGGGTATCTTTAGTCAGAGCCTCGGCGCTTGAGACAAACACATTATCAATAACCCCTTTTCTCGATCTGCCTGGGCGCCGACCGGTCTCAGCGCCGCCTAAACCCCGTGAATAAGTCCGTGTCATCATTGGTTTGGGGAGGCACCGGCCCGGGATACCCGTTGCTTACCAGCAGATGCTTGCCAATGTACTTATCAGTACTTACGATGCAGCAGACACAGCTGATGTGTCCACAGTGTAGTATTATTGAAAATGTATCAGCTGATAGTTGTACAATGTACCAATTTCTAAGGCGGGTTACCGGTAGGGTACGTCGGGGTAGGGGTTGGGGTTGGATTTTTTGACCCTCGCCGTATGATTTGGTCAGGTCTGAGTCCCTACGTTTATTCAAGGCCCACAGTGTTTGTGAAACGAAGTATAGCATTAACACGGCGATTTACGCCGAGTGGTTGAAACTCCATTTAGCCTTCGACGTAGCATATTTTTTGGTTCAACTTTCGACTTTCCTATGCTTGACCTCTGGGGCGTGCGGCAAATCAGATTCCTTATCTCTGGACATCTAAATTGTTCTTCGTCCCGTGGGGAAGCAACTGGACTCTTTTATTTCCATGATTTTGAGCATCGAGCCCTCCAACGACCCCGGGTGAGCGCCTGACAACTATACTAAGAGCATGGACATCGGAAAGGTGAGCTCAATGAATACAAGCGACGAAAAAAGACAATCCACGTTGCAATCAACTTATCCTCATCCCCTTCATGAGCCCTTTGAGCATTCAAAGATCCTTTTTGAGGACCAGAAGGACTTGCGACGGGGGTCGTTGTCGCCGAGGAACTCGAGCACGTCCTGGAGTCCCTGGAGTTCTCCAGTAGAGACGCATCTACACAGTCCATTCGCGACAATCTGATGGAAAATTCGGTTATTTGGGCATGGAAATGGGGTTGAGCTGGCGATATCATTTTGAAGCTAGACAGGATGTCGGACATGAGCAGATGTACTTGTTGTTCCCTATGGTTATAAGGTTCTCCTGATGGATATATCATGTTTGAGCAAGCCCGCAGTTTGGGAGGGACCTGCGTGTCGAGATCAGGAAAACGCAATTCTCGAATATCAGGACTATCACATGTTGGTTGTTTCTGTGTAAAGGTGCGGCGGTGTTGGCAGTTCCACGGTTTGCGGTTCCTCTTTTGCCGTTGCTATATATGAAATCGTGGAGCGCGGGAAGCCCTTCCTCGCCTCAACGACGAGATCATGGACTCCGACGTTATCACCGACGTGAATTCTGAGCACCCCGTGAGCGTTTTCACATAG
>Ga0307513_10003340_pt1 | contig 21833 bp, 30 predicted proteins | sample 15_EM_MG_FD_202174 | JGI IMG/M metagenome (GOLD analysis project Ga0307513, IMG submission 202174) | Populus trichocarpa ectomycorrhiza microbial communities from riparian zone in the Pacific Northwest, United States - 15_EM | ecosystem: Host-associated > Plants > Roots > Unclassified | place... | reverse complement strand
GAAGGAAACCCATGAGAATTAGCCAGGCTACATAGGGTGGAGAGTTGTCCGGACAATGCTGCTCAAAGTGCCGTACTCCGGCGCCCGCTCCTACCTCCATTGCGCTTTCGGAGTCACTGCAGTACGTGCGGAGACTCGGACAAATCGAAGATTTCCTTTGCCCGCTTGGTCCGAGAGCGTCAATTTGAATGCTGTGTGTTAACTACTGCCGACATTCGAAAGCATTCGAGTTCGAACAGTAATGGCGTGTTCGGGAATATGAAGACAATAATAAATGTGGCGTGTCCAAGAACGCCGAGTCGTGGCTGGATACCGTCCTAAGCTTCACAATAAAACAATGGTCGCCCAGCATGCATCGGCTACTCAAGTCCAGGCTTCAGGTCTGTTCTGTTCAGGCCTCAGGAGCCAGGAAATGAAGCTCAGGCATATGGTGACCGGTGAGCCATGGATAGCCTGCTTTCCCGTTTCCAGAGCGCAAAACTAGGCAGCGTCCTGTTCAAAAGACCAAGTTACTCTGATAGACTGGAGTCATATCTCAACGGGACCTAGTCAGAGATATTTAGCTGGGAAAACTTGCGTTCGTGTGATCTTGTGGTTCATTTCGCAAATGAATCGACGTGGTCGTTCTTGGGTGAAAAGACAATAAGAATCGGACACGAGGACGCTCGGCAATCATGATGTGTGCTAAATTAGGGGTAACGTGACCTTATATTGATCTGAACTGGCTCGGCTTCCTCATTAACCTCCTCTGATGCAGGCGATACGGTCAAAGACAATAAGAATCTGTCTGGCAAAATGTCCGCTGAAATTCACTGCTCTTCACTGTTCTTCCCCCTCTTAACAACGCGATACCCCACTCTTCGCCACTCTTCCAGGCCAGCACCGTTGGACACCTTGCCATCGTTCGACGCCCCACGGATCTAAACTCGTCTAATCAGCTCAGGGCAGGGTATGTGTAATCGCTCTAATGGCTCTCCTATCTCTAATCCCTTTGACTTTGCGACCTAGCTTGCCCACAATCGACTATACTTTATTTTAACGAACTTCGATATGTTGTTCACCGAAAGCGTAAATACCTCTCGTGACTGTCCAGCGATACATGCTCACCGTCTCTCAGAGCATCAACATGTCATCGGATACGGGTCTTCCGTCCGATGTGAGTCATCCACCTTCTGTTTCAACTGTTGGCTTAACGCATTCCCCAGCAATACAAAAGGGCTGTTCTCCGCCGTCCACCCTCCCGGTTTACCGTTGAGTTCTTGACGCCGTCAAAATCCTGTATGAGACAGCATCGTTCGCTCATGAGAATTCTCTAACATTGGAATAGATGGAAGTTACAACCATGGAATGCATATTGCTCCTCTGATAAGTGGAGACCGCTCCTCTGTATCGTCCCGTGGATCAAGTATCGAGTACGACATTTGGCGCAGATGGGAGGATTGTCTTTTTTTTCAGGAGGACCTTGAGCAGGAATATTCTCGGGCAGCTCGCGAAAAGAAAGTTCGCCTTCAGCAAGGAAAAGGCGTCAAAGCCTTCAATGGAATGTATAAACAAGACATGGCCTCGTCTTGGGAGTCCCTTCCACCAGGTCCTGACCCCAAATCCGTCGTCCAGGATGTTCACGGCCATCTTCCGAGACTCACCAAAAGAGGGACACTCTTCCGCGCCAGCCAAGCCACGATCGAACAGAGGCAGAGGGAGCTCCAGACTCTAATCGAGACTCTCTTTTCCGATGATATGCCCGCCTTGATTCAAGAAATCAGAGCGAGTAGCGTCGTCACTGATTTCTTTGGACTTTGGAGACGAGACTACGACGCGCTCGACCATTCGACGAAGGCCGTTCGCTCTGTTACGACCAGCTTGTTTTCTTATTTCTCCGAATCCACTCCCTCCCTTTCCGGTCGCTCCAGCATTTCCCCCGAGCGACCTCCCAATTCGTTGCCCAATTCGCCCTTCAAGAAGCCCAGCAGTAATCGCAGTTCCAGGGAATCGCGGCCTCGTTCTTCATCAGGATCTGTCCGCTCTTCGTCGGCGTCAACTGACGCCAGCGAAGTAACTCGATATCCCGCATCGTCGAAACGCTCGAGCACCGGCAGCGGCGGTAGTGGAGCAAGCGATAGCACGGCCATTACCTACAGACCACGCCGTCGTGCCCTATCTATTGCTTCATCTGATTCCTCATCGACTACTCATTCAGACGGAAGCTCCGATAGCGGATCGACTGGTTCAACGGACCCAGCCATCGTAGATGACGCTCCTTATGTATTCGGCCACAACCCAACACAGCCAAATGAACGCCCGAGTTCTGTGTTGGAAGTGTTGCCAGAGGAGCGTGAGATGCTCTCGAAATCATCACAGGGATTCCTTGCTGTTCCGATTGTGCGAAGGCCGAGAGCTTCAACAATTGAGAGGAAAGCAAATAGGAATTGCCAAATTGTGTCGCCTGCAAGCACCGGTAATTGCGCGAAACCCGGTATGCTCGTTTCTAAGCGTCTGTGTTTTACTTCCTCTAATATAAAAATACAGAAGACAGGCGATCAGTTCGGGAATCATGGCAAACTACCAGCTCACTGGACGCAAACGCGAACGAAATCATGGAAGGGCTAGGCTTCAGCCTTCCGAGCTCCGTCAAAGAAAACAAATTCCGGGCTTCCATGGCTAGCATTTCGACCTTCATGACCACCAATTCTGCCGAGGCCGTCATACCCAGAACTCCAATGACTCCTTCTCCTAACAGGCGGTCCACACCCTCTAGGTCTCGCATTTCTACGACAGTTTCTCTTTCAGACTTCGAGATTTATTCAGACTACGACGATGACAGCATTTCCATTTTAGACGATTTCCCCAGGCCAACGTCTTATATCACTGGGCGCGATCGACCAGAAACACCTACCGGGCACGCATATGTAGATGCACCACAGAACTCAGAATCTTTATTCGGCGCTCCTCCCTCCCCTACACCGACAAGCAACTCGTTCTTTACTGTATCCAGCTCACGCGATTCCTCGCAAGTTTTTTTGGACCGCCCCCCTTCCCCAACCAGTACAATTGCAACGGCGTACACGACTTCGACTGTGACGAGCTCCGTGTCTCCCGGTACGCTTTCCCTCAAGGCTGCTCACAACGATGCCATCATCCTGCTACGTGTCCCAAGTGAAACCTCCTTTACCGAAGTTCGACAGCGCCTTTACAATAAGTTCGTTGGCCAAGAAGGTGTTCCTCTTTCCCAGAATTTTTCTGTTGCTTTCGTTCCAGCAGCGTCATCCCCGACGCAACCGTCGTTCCCCAAAGATCGGTTGCGTTCCGCCTCGGTATCGTCTGCAGATCGGATGGAATTAATGTTTATTAACTCTGATGCGGACTGGGAACAAATCATTTCAAATACGAGCGGCGGCAAGCTCACCCTTCGGATCCTCGATCCCAAGTGATTTTTTTAATACTTTATATCTTTCGAACTCTTTCCCCCTTTGTTTGCCAGATTCCTTCGTTTCGTGTACACCTTTTCGATTTCGACGATCACCCTTTTTTTTTTTCGAACCAATCATCTCAATTTGGCAAAACCACATTTCACCTTTACCGAATGAATTTTGGCATATACATAGTAGCACCAACCTCATTATCGGCAATACCATTATTACTTAAATATTTCAAAACAGGCGATTCATAGTGATTTAAGTAGCGATTCAAAAACGGATTGTGCGAATCATTTTTAGTATCATTCTAATCAGCGCTCAACCTTGGATCACTTTTACTTGTGACCGTGATTTTACAGCAGATCCGACAAGGTGGTTCAACACTCACTTTTGACCCAGTCAAGTGGAACAGCGTGTGGATACGATTCGCTCATGTGAATCCCCTCCAGAGGTCATTCAGTGGTTCAATTGTTAAACTTCAAAGCTCCAAGTTTGATCATCGCAATCGTTCCCACAGAATTTGACAATCTGAATCACGAACTGCCTATGCCCTACTTATCACTCGAGCTGCTGGACCGAGAGGCGATGATTCTACTAGGCGAATATTTCCTCTCTCAAGCGGAAGCAACATAGGGTCCCCCGAGTCTCCCAACCTCCGTCGCTATGCTTTCTTTCTCCTGAGTTGTGGCGCATCCCTTGATATCCTGTCAGATCGATCGATCACGGCTGATCACGGCGAATCCCATGATCAAAATCAGGACATGATATTCGAGGTATCAGACTATCCCTTGCATATTACTAGTGCTGTCCCTCGAGAAGTAAAGATGTTCACGGAGGAGACAGAGGCTCATATCATCAACCACGGATCCAGGATGCCTCTGCGTCATCCCAACGCTGATGCGCGTTGCGCAGTTCGTTCCGTCTAGCCTTTTGGGCTCGTATATTATGTATAGGTTCCTTTCGGAAGTTTTCACGGAGTGATTAAACAACCTTTAGGAGCACGTACATACAGCGGAGATGAAGATGGTGGGAAACCTGCCCAGTCCCCGTTATATACTTCGTGTTTCTCTTGGATCAACATCGTACCCCTCCCTCAAAGTGTCAAGGCATCTTGCCCCGAGTGAGGAGCCAAGGCTACAAAATAATGCAACTGCAGCTCAGCGCTCATTACTCACCCTTCGATTAACTAGTAAGCGCACGACCCTCCTGAACTTATATCTCATCAGTGTTCTCATTGGGGTTTGTTAGGCGTTGCCAGACCGACATGCCGCAGGTATTAATTATGAACCAGTCAAACGAATCGTTTAATGCTCTTCTAATCGCACTGGGTCTCTGGGAACCGGATATTCCATACCCAACCGCCGACGCACAAAAGCAGAGTATAAATCCTCTGAACAGCAGAACCAGTGGTCTACATATGGATTCATCGCATGTGCAACGGCATACGGGCTCCTACTCGGAGGAGAACTCCTTACCTACAGATGAAGCCTCCCTCTTCGGACGAGAGTTCCTTTCTGACTTCGAGATTTGCTCGGACGAAGAGAGCGATGGAGATTATGGTTGGTATTGCCAGTCCTGCATGAACGTGCTGAGTCGCTGAATACTTGTCGACAGACACTCTCCCTTCGCGGCCGGGCTCCTCGCTTGAAAGCTTCGAGCTTATTGACCCCACAATTCGCGCTCACCATAGTCAACCCCCGCTCGTTCAGCAGCAATCCTCATTCATTTACCCGCAACCCCCACTCATTCATCACCGGCCCCCGCTTGCGTCTCCAGACTCACCCCCCAAGACAACCACAGCGACCGCAAGTCCATTGGATCCTATCTATTTAAAGGTCGCCCACAACGCTTCCATCATCATGTTACGCATCCCCCGGGATATATCATTCTCCGATCTCAAACATCGTCTTTACGAAAAGTTCGTGAATCAGGAGAACCTCCTTCTCTCACAATCTTTTTCGGTTGTGCTTGTCGTAACTCCTGCCGCTCCCGTCGGGAGAGCACGTCTTGGCGCGAGGCGAGCATCGCTGGCGACCTGCACGGAAATGCGATTTATCGACTGCGAAGCCGATTGGCGCAGCATTACGACAAAAAATGACGGTAGCAAAATCACGCTTCGCGTCCTCGACACTCCACTCTGAGTTCGGCAGCTGAATCCTCCATGTCAACAACAAATCTCTTTCCTTACATTATACTATTAAGTATCTTCTCCCCCTCTTCGGGCTGTATCAATCTAGGTAGCTTGCATCAGTCTTGACCATGGATAGGCCCCGTTGCTTTGCAACTCGCCTTTATTAGAATTGGTTGGTGATCATGATTATTTTCTACATTATGAATAACTGTGTATGTATACTAGTTGTATCATGGATTGACAGATGCTTAAAATGTAACTGTTGAGTCCGTTTCAAGTTCTATCATCTGATACAAGACTTTTCACCTTCGCAACCCGTTAAGGTCGGCATCATTTAGACCGAGATGTGCGGTCACCCGCAAACACTATGTAGTTTCAGTGTAATAGGTTCCTTTACCCGACAAGTAAATAATCTACGTGTGCCATTTTAACATTTCGATCCGCGGCCAATGTAACCCAAAGCCGCCCAAACCCCTTGTACAAGTTGGATCAGCAACAAGAAACCTAAATATCAATCAAGGCGAAAAGGCATCCCCTACTGTAGATTCTATGTTCTCCGATCAGATGATTTTCAGTGGGATTGGGCGTCTAATGTTTTGTTCCGTTAGGAGATTATCTGTTCCCGGAAATGAACGGGCCGCGCGTCTATTTTTACATGGAGTGCTCGATTATAGAAGTCTAAATATATTGATTATCAGAGGATATCGTGCCTAGCATACAAAAAACCTCGAAAGCACTCCGAGTAAAAGCAACCACAAAGGAAAAAAACTACGTCACACTGCTCAAGCAGAGGGGGGTGGTTGAACGATATTCCGCACGTTCGCGGGAGGTGCACCCACGGGTAGTGGGGCCCTCGTCCAATCTGGGAGAACGCTCCGCGGGGCTGGCGCTTTTGTCAGTTCCGAAATATCCATGGTATCATCCGGGTTCCGATCTGGGTCCTCTTCGTCCCATTTTTCACGAGCGACTTCGACGCCACCAGTCTTCAGTATCCTAAAGTTTATATAACCAACATCGATCAGCCATGTAAACTGGTGATCGAAAAGTAAAGACATACCCAGCTAACGAACCTCCCACCCATGCCAGCGTTGCAGGAGTGAACGCCGGTGCTTTCCCTGAATTTACGGCAGCTCTTTCTGTGGTAGTGGGTAGCGGATTCGGGTTGTTCAGGATAGCGAAGTAAGGAAGAAGAGGACGAAGAGGCCCGTATTTATCATACGGCGGCGGCGGAGATCGGTCTGGATGAGTTGACTGTCTGAGTGAAGTGGGTGGTGGTTCCACGGCTCGCAGAATCTCTGCATGGAGACGCGGGATAAATCCAGGAAGCATCGCCGTACCTCCAGATACGAGAATAGAGGACGCCATGGTTTTACGAAGATCTCGTGGAACCTATGGATTGTCAGTTATAAATACTAATGGTAGAAATAAATGGCCATGAGGTCATCTGGGCCTACCTTTAATAGAGCGTCCAGAACGGCCTCTGCTAGGCTACTCTCGTCGACATCTCCGCCTTCAAACAAGAGCTCCGCCGCACGTTCCCGTATCCATCCGGGAATGACCAGCGTCCCCTTTCCAGTTCCCGTTGGCTGCGACGGGGGAGGCGTCACCTTCATATGTATATCTGTCGCCGTGGAATACCGTTTATACATCGACGACAGCGCTTGCAGATGACTTTCACCCGGTGCATTTCCCGTTGGGCGAGTATGGGGCTCTGAAACAACGGCAAATTCCGAATCCTGTTGCGAGGATCCTGTATGCGAGAATTCCGAGCCTGTCATAGAAATGTCGCTGTGAGGGATATCCATTTCATAACCCTCATCTTCAAAGGGGGTATCTTCTCTTCTTGGCTCTTGGGCGGCACCAAGGATCCCACCGACAAAACAACATCGTGTTTTGATTTCTTCCACCACGGAGTCTGTCAGGACCTCTTGTGGCACACGAGTTGAACGGTTTGCGGTAGGGACGCTGATCGCGGTACTGAGTGATGTAGGCGGTGGTAGATAAGTAGCGAACATAAGGAGAAGAGCACGTATATGAGAAGTTAGGCGTGCACCAGCAATAGGCGTCGTTTGGATTTGGGGAAACATAGGTCTTGCAGCAAAAATCTGATAGAAGGTCAGGGTCAAAGCAATCTAGCTGATATGTACTTTACTGACGGGAAGAGCAACGGATTCCAAGTGGCCGCAGTCTATGACAAGTCCCGTTATTCGTCCGACTGCAAAAAGGGATAGCAGATGGCTGCATGCAAATGATATTGAAGGAACCTAGACCCGAGAAAGAGTCAATGACTGATAGAGGGCAAAAATTATTCCATACACACCTGGTTTTCAAACAATATCCGTGCAATGGTCTCCTTTATATACAAAGGTAGAAGAGGATGTTCCACTAAGATGACTTTGCGCGCTTTTGGATCTGCCAATAACGAGCTTGATTGGATACATCAATGAATAAGAGTTTGCGAGCTGCAGCCAACTCACTCATGAAATACTGATCTCAAGCGGTCCTGCAAGCGTGCTTCAAGAAGCTTATCCTCCTCTGCCCTATCGGCTGAGTCTGAGGCCCGTGTAAGTTTCCAGAACGCCTTCCCGCTGTCTCCTGCACCGTAAAACACGTCTCGTGGCTTTCCCTCTCCACTAAATCCTACTTTCCAGATCCGAGATCCAGGGTCGATGACGACGCGGTCCTCCACGCCATAGAGCGAATGCCTTCTCGTAGTCGAGTAGTGGGGTGATGAATGTACAGCAGGGTTAGTACTGGAGGTGGCTTGAACACGCGCTGTGGCTGGTGTTGTGGATGCAAATGCAGTTCTGCTTCTTGGGGTTGCAGGAACACTGGACATGGCAGGTACTTAGTAGGCGTATAATACTTGGAAGGTCATTTGCCTGGAAGGAAATATGTGGTCGTTGGTGAACGAATTTCCTCCGTTATTTGCGATCGAGAGCGTTGACAGGAGGAACAAACAAAGGGACTTTCTTAATTTCTTGAGAATGCGATCCAGGATGTGCTCATCAACCATTCCATCCCTCTAAAGACCCATGCTGACCGCGAAATTCAGAAGATCAGGTGGATCTTTGCGGTGGGAAGCAAGGCAATGCTGTTGACAAGGAGCGCCAAGTATACATATAACCTCCACCAGTCACATCCTTCTCATTCTATGTCTAACAAACAACGAACGGTTATCCCTCTCGACGTCTACGGGCTCATTATCGACAGCCTCGCCGAGGATGACGAAGAGCTCACCACCATGCGAGCATGCTCCTTAGTCTCCCGCGCCTTCCTCCCTCTGTCCAGGAAGCACATCTTCGCCTCCGTTGATATCAACAACCCTGGCAGTACATCGCCCAGAATAAACACGTTCGTGCATCTCATCGAGCGCAACCCCGAAATCGGCGAATATGTCCGCAAATTTGACTATTGCATCGCTACCCACGACCACATGTTCCCCATCCCGCGCACCCTCAGCAAGTTAACGAGACTGAAGTCCCTCACCCTCTGCTACCACAGGGAAAATACGCTCGTATGGAGGACTGACTGCCCCATACATTCCGCCCTTCTCCATCTTATGCAGCTTCCGACGTTGAGCCATCTCAAGTTACGCTGGATCAAGAATTTCCCCGTTTCCGATCTCATGCATAGCTCCAGTCTTAAGCATCTCGATATCGAATACACCGAATTCGCTCAGGAGGATGTTGTCCCTCCTTCTACTACCCCGCTTCCCCGTACATCGATTTTTCTGCGCAAGTACAGTGTTGGTGTTCGATCCAGATCGATTCAGAAGCTTGTAGAGGCGAAGCGCCCTGATGGCCTCCCCGTTGTAGATTTCACAGAGTTGATCAAGGTCACCGCAAACTTCGACGACCAAGAGGACATTAATGGCATCCAACCTATTTTCGTACAAGCCGAGCAACTTAAGGAAATCGACCTGACAAGTCAGCTTCTACCTTTTTGTCGGCAGAGGACATCATTAACAAGTCATGCTCAATTTAGTTTCCGAACTCCTCACTTATGCCGGGCTTGCAGAGATGGTCATCCAATCCATTCGAACTCTCAAAGTTTTGAAATTGAGTGCCTTGATTGACGACCCAAGCGAAGATCCTCTTTCCGGCCTTTACGATGAGCTAGAGAAGATCTCGGCGACAGGACGCAGTATCATTGAAACTCTATCGATCAATGTTACCGTCCATACTGACGCTGACTGTAAGAGGGGTGACGAATGGGGTTTACTCGATAAAGTGCTCACCAAGCAAGATCGCTGGCTGGGACTCAAGGAGGTTTCTCTCAAAATTGAAGTTTATGAGCATGATCGTCTCGAGGACGATGATCTTGTGGATGCATTGAACAAACTCCCAGATACCCAGTTCAAAAATTTGTCAACAAGCGAAACAATTAATTTCATATTCGAGGTCACGGAGGAGTTGGTTTGATGAACCGGCTGGCGGTGGAGAGCCAAAAACTCACTTTTGATGGAAAGCGATTTGGAATAAGTACTAGAAACCTTCAAAATTGTGAACTTATACATGTACTCGTCAGCGTGCATAGAACATTATCATTACTTATCGAAAGGACCGAAGCTCCGATGACTGTACGATGACGATGATATTGCAATGTCCGCCACTGCATCTATGTACAAGTATGTGATTCTAAAAAGTGTGTAAGTTACTTGAAAAATTCACTGCTGGCTTGAAAGCCGAGCAGCGAAGATCATGATAGCGATTGCCAGGTGTTCAAACTGCTCTTTTGACATGAAAAGCAATGCCTGCGATAGAATGGCTTTTGTGATTTGCTCTTGCATGCCCTGAATGAAAGAGTTAATCGATCGTTTACATGAATTAACGAAACAGCGACTTACCTGATACCAGCCGGTGAAGCATTCTTAATTTCTTGAGAATGATTGAAGAATGTTAGGATGTGCATATTAAGACTAGAATGCTGACCGCAAAACTCAGAAGATCAGGTGGGTCTTTGCAGTGCCAATTACTCGCGCTGGTTCTTCCCGAAGGCCAAGTTCCTCAGGGACAATTTCAGTTTCATCGGTGCTGCCTGTGCTCGTAAGTGTGCTGGAGCCAGTACCGTTGGAGAAAGGCGATAAGGATGGTCCAATTACGTCAATGCTTATCCATGGGGTGTTGAGTCGAGGAATTGTCATAAAAAAGTCGGGGAAGCGGATGCTGCTGCTGCTTCAACTTCTTCTGGTGAAGGGGTAGCAGCCGTAGGTTCGGATTCCCCGGAGGGACACCTTCCGACATAGGGTTCATCGAGCCAGTGGCACCAACCAGCCAATTGCGACGACGACAACTCGCTCCTCATGCATATCCGATCCTCTGCACCCTCAACCTCAACAGGAGCTTCAACCCCTGTCTCGACATCCTCATCCTGTTCTCGTGCCAGTGCACAAGAGGCTATCAACGTTGGTCCCGGTCTTCCTCGTCATATCATTGTTCCATCCTCATTTTAACGCATCTTTGGTTGTTGAGCTGGAGCTGACACTGCGAGAATAAACGTGGCTTCAGGAGGGGAAATAAAAGGGATCCCTGCTGGCTTCGACTCGTGCGTTGAAACAGAAGGTGTCGTAGGCGTTGAGGAAGAGGCCGATAATGACGTTGCGGGTGCATGAGGTTGAGAAATCCATGCAGGCGACAGCAACGAAAGATCGGCAAACAAGTCCAACGGCGACATGCCCGTCGCTGGCAATGGCTGAGACGTCGACGAAGGTAACGACAGCGAAGGCGTCGAAGAGATTGTGAAAAGCTGGGTGCGTTTTTGATCGTCACGGAAGACACGCACTGGGATTGAGCGTCATCTATTATTCCGATTTATTGCTCACTTGCCTCGTCATAAGGGAAACGTACATCGATAAGCCAGATCATCTTCGATCCGAATGCCAAGACCCAGTCTCCTAGAAGTAGCACCTTCCAAAAATCCTATTTAGGTCATACCCACCCCCGCCCGACCCATATGCAGGACTCAAATTCGTCAACCAGCCTCCAGCTTGGAGTGCGTGCACTCTTTGCACATCCTGGGCAGCATGCGGTCTTCGTACTCGACACATCTACCTGGTGCCCGTCACCACCGCCACCGCCATCTGGTGAGTCTAGCGGGGAGGGTGACTTATATGCTTTGTGTTCCTGAGTGGGCAGAGAGGACGTTTTTGACGGTGGTGCTGCGTTGGGAGCTAGAGAAGGAATTACAGTCAGTTCCGGGAGTTTATATTTTTAAAAAGGCAAAATAAAAAAGAGGAGATGGGAGAAAAACATGCTTTTAACCTTCGTCAATCGCTCTTGGAGGTCCTCATCCTCGTCAAGCATCTCTCCGTCTTTCTTACTGTCCATGCCTCTGCCTTTGCTCTTCCTCCTCGTGTCGGTGTTGGTGTAGCCGACCCTGAGGAAGAGATACTTGGCAGCGGTTGGGCGCGGGGTCTTCCGTTCATTCGCAAGATATTGTTGTGCTTGAGACGCCTCTTAATACCTGGGCGCCGGCCGCTCTCCTCCCGACCAACCTCAGCCCCCCGATTCAACCCCCCATCTTCATCCCACCCGTCGGCCTCGTTCCACTACTGATCGAGATCTTCTCCCCCGTTATAAACCCCCGCTTCCTTCCCTTGAGTGGGTCAAGATCGACATCTGTATCTCGCCAATCATCCCCCATCCCATCCGTATATTCAGTGACCAGTATATGCGCACGAAGAGACTCAAAATCGTCTTGGACGTCGACGAATGCAGCCATCTATATCAGCACACAGCCTTTCGCACAGGCTCTGGAGGTGCGGGTGGTGAACGTGAACGAAACAAGAGGTGAGGGGGAAGTCGGTTATTTGGTGCTGGAGCTTCTTGATATGTTCGGGGTTGGGTGTCGTATGTCGAGTTCTCTGTTTGTATTTGGGTGTGGGTGTAAATTTGAGTTTGAAATCCCGCGAACACGAATGAGAACTTGAGATGAAAGGAGGACGTAGACTAAAGCGTGAGTAAAAAGTGGAATGAACTAAACGGCAAAGAACCAAAAACCCACAGGAACATCCCAGGCGTTTTGATCACTGCAAGCAAAATATGCACCGCGTCCCGAGCAAAAATTGGGGTCGATGGCGCTTTCTTCGCCCCTGCTGTCGAAAGAGTGGACAGGCGGTCGGGAGGAGGGGCTCAAGCTTGCTGTACTCTACTTGAGGTCGTGCAGGAGGACGGTGTCGATGGATTGGGATATAACGAGAAGGGAAAGTACAAAAAATGGAGAAACGGAGAGGAAAAGAAATCTGATTCTGACATCGATCGCGAACGCGACAGCATCTGGAGGGCTCTGGGCAAGAGGGCACATACACAAAAAAGACGTAGCGTCGAGTTGTCGGACAGATGTATCATGTCACACATAGGGAACGTCGTAGTGGCAATTAAAGAGATAATGATAACGAGAATAAGCCTCCAGGTCCTTCGCAGCTCGTGTATGACACATACCTACCATGCGCATAACGAACGTCGAAGATAGGGTTGATGAGGTGAGAACCAAACAAAGCCCTATACTTATTGCACGGGAATTCCAAGTCCGTAGTTGGTCCGGAGATGTCATGAAATCGGACACTGTTAGTGGTCATGAGTCTCGAACATCAACGTTCAATGCCTCGTTACATTATTTAAATAACCATTAGTATTTACAATGTACAGTACTGTCGCTTAAGCCGCTATACCACCGTTTAATTCCCTGTTACGCTTGCTTTTCTCTGAGTTGATGCTCTTCCATTCCACAAATATTGCCGCCAACACGGAAGCAGAAGCCAATCCAACCGAAACTCTAAACGCATCCTTTAGGCCAACCATGTATACTTTTAGCACCTCAGGTAATTCGTCTTCCTTCCCGATCTTCGCTAAAGCGGCTCTCAACTGCGTTGCCCCTGTGGCTAAAACGAGTGCCGGGTCGATATCCGGTACAAGTTCCTTTGCGGCGCGGACAACGCCATTTTGGAAGACCGTCTGGCCCACAGCAACGAACAGTGCACCACCAAGGGTTTGAAAGAATATGATGCAAGCTGTGCCAATGGGAACGTCTTCAATATCGAGGACGGCTTGAACAGCCAAAAGCGATACTTGGATGCTCATACCAGCCCCTATACCGGTGAGCAGCTGGTAGCCAAACCATTTAGAAAAGGATGTATCGACATCGAGGGTAGAAACAAGCCCGGAACCGATGGCGAGAGTAATGCTGCCAAAAATGATGAAAGGAGTGTAGTAGCCGATGACTGTGATTAACCCGCCGGTTACGATTGAGGCGACGACATTGGACAGGATGAGTGGGATAATGTCAACGCCTGACTTTGTTGCAGAGACCCCTTTTACACTTTGGAAATAGAGTGGAAGGTAAAATATGAGGACGAAGAATGCGCCGCCAAACAATCCAGAAAACAAGGATGTTGTGGCAACGGTGCGTTGGGAGAGAATACGAATGGGGAGGGTGGCACGTTCGCCCAGTTTTATTTGGCTGTAGACGAACACCACTATTAGACAGCCGGACCCCACGAATAAACCAATGATGCGAGAGTTATTCCAAGGATAAGTGGAACCTCCCCATTGAAGAGCCAGAATAAGGCAAATGACGGCCGGGATGAGGATCGAAGCGCCAATGAAATCTAGATCTGATATACGCTCCTTGATAGATAGATTCTTTGGATTCGCTTTGTGCGGAAGCTTGAGAACGAAAGCGATAACAACGACCGAAAATGCACCAACGGGAAGACTAGAAACTTGTTAGTACTAGTGCCAATTAATTGTATTAGAGAGATACTTGCTTGATGTAAAAACACCAGCGCCATGAGACGTGATCTGTGAATACACCTCCCAGTAGGGGACCAGCAACTGAAGCAACACCAAACATGCCGCCCAATAGTCCAAAGATGATGGGCCGCTTCTGAAGAGGCACTGATTAAGGGTAAATAATGGCACGAGGAGAAAGCATATAGTACAGACTGGTATGCGCTATAATAACGAGGGCGCCCGAAAATAAGCCTCCCACACCAATTCCAGCAACGGCTCTGCCAACGATGAGAACAACACTGCTAGATGCCAGAGCGCAGATTAAGGAGCCGATTTCGAAAATGCCGATTGCGACTAAGAATGTTCCCTTGACCTGAAGTAAAATGTCAATAAAAGACAAGGAAGACGAAAGGAAAAACATACACTAAAAGTTTTGTAAAATCGTCCGAAACTAGGTTGTAGAGAAGTAGACGTCAAGAAATAGGCCTGGGATAAGGTAGGTAACAAAGTAAAGATGTAGAGATTACGGACGTACTGCGCCATACCAACCAATGTCTTCAACACTGTGAAATTTATCGGTGATTCTAGGAATCGCGGTTGCGATAATAGTCTGATCCAGGGCAACTAAAAATACAGCGAGGCAGAGAGCGAGGACGACAGCGGCAAGGACGAGGCCACTAGGATACAAGATCTCTTCGTCTTCTGGTTTGACATCTTCTACAGCATCTTTAATGGACGCTTTTTCATCTTTTGCGAAGGTATGTTCATTGGACGAGGAAGATTCCAGCTGGGTACTAGGGGTGGAAAGTTGTGCGATGGCCTCAGAACGGGATGGTTCTACCTTGGGACGACCCTCGTCAGTTTCTGACATGGTAGGAAGAGTGTTGACACAACTTGAAAGCGGTCGAGTCAGGCGCTTTAAGCAGATTTTCCACTTGGGCTGACATAACCCAGCCGCGCAATACGCGTCGACGCGTCAACCAGCCGCCGTGCCTGGAGCATGTCAGATCCTTTATCAGTGTCACCAGATTCCAAGGAATGAGTGAGAAGTGCAAGGTTTCTTGTTTTAGCCTTTCAGGCACGAGTTACTATATATGTATTACATGCGTCTATATAAGGGAATATCACGTGGAGAGAATTTCCAGAAATACTTATGCGTAGGCTCGTGACCAGCCTGAATATGATAATCGACCATCGACACCTTCATACACAGACGGTCATCGGTCTAACAAATGCACCTCACTTTTCGGCAGCATTTCGTTCGTTTTCATTGTGCTCTCATCATTTAATAGGTAGTAGATTAGCCATGGTTGGGCGGAGAGTAGAATCAGTGGATGGCTCGAGGAATGAGCCGTGTAGTCTCCAGGGTAAAGGGCAAGTGAAGCTGGTGGGGATATGTCCCAATGGGCCGATGAACCTTTCGGATCGGGGGCCGTGCACTACCAATAGTCAAGGGAAGGTGGGTGAGTAATGATATGTCATATGTATTCTGAGTCAAGAATAGAACTAGAGATGTCATGAAGGGATGGTGGATGATGTTAACGAAGGAACCGGCGAGAACGGTAGGCGAGAGTGCTCCAGGTGATAGAGGACGTACACAGGTGAGGATCACAAAACACATTTGACACACCAGGTAACTGTGTCGCACATCGTTATTTCGCACTTTTGAGTGTGTCGTTCAACATTCCCGGCGGAGACGAGTCCAATATCACTCGCCACATCGTTCTTTATTCACCACCACCACCAGCCATGCTCATGCTCATGCCCACGACCTCACGCTCTCATCTCATGCACCCGTCACGTCGCAGAACCAACCACCCTCCTTCTCGTTCAGCGTTGACAAGAAACCAGGAGCGGCCAAAGCGGTACCCTGAGCACCACGACAGGGGAACCCCTAGATACCCGCAACGGCGTGGGATAGAGGCAATTTTGGTATGCCGTTAGCCCCCCTTCTCATTCCTATTCCACAAGGAGAAAAAAGCCAATCTGTGGGCCACCCCAACTGAACGAGCATCACCACCTCCGGACAACCAGACAGCTAATGAACTACGGCTGCACTATGTGTCAGGTGCAGACGACAACACCCCCGTAGATGACGGAAATGAACGCCCGCAAACCTAACTGTCGGTTCTAAAGATTCTTGCTGGGACCTGGCGATATGACGTCTAGGAGCTCCTGGGTATTTGGAAGGACCTGCGACGTGGCTTCCTCATTTCCTCTCCCATAATTTATTTACTACCATACTCCAATATATATAGGTTCATCTTAAGGAAAACATGGAGAGATTTTGGTGAAGTAACTCTGTAATATTTTCGCAAGTTCACCACTGTAACGACGTTGTGCAAAACATTCGATTGGGTACGAGGGACTTGTCCGATTCGGCACTGGACTCGTTATTCGGCTCGTCGCTCAATTGTACAAGAATGGAAAAAATGTACACATGCAGGGTCTCCTACAGTAGATATGATGGCATTCCCAAAATTCTGGAAAATAAAACGAGTAAGAATAACAAGCCAAAGGAAAAATCGGTGTGGCGGTGCTGGAGTTTATAGTCCTCACTCAAGAACACTTTGATCGTCTTCTAATACCATTCCCCCTGCGCCCGCTGTAATAAAATTGCAGCATTTCTGGAGGATACAAGCTCGCAGCAGGAGTCGCTTCCGCCATATCCACCAAAGGGAGCTGCATCGGCATGGGAAAAGTCCCGAGAGTGAATCTTCTTGACCAGCGTCGACCGCAGGCGATGAGAGAGGGGATGATGCAGGAGAGGATGGCGACAGAGACTCTGTCAACTCGGAGAATTTGCGCGCGAACTTCTTCAGTGTGAACCTGGCCTCAATTACGGTCCCGGTTGCGCGAACAGATGAGTTTGGGATGTGCGGATGGAGGTTGCTGAGGTTGACGATCCTCCTGTGGACAAGAACTGAGAATTAGAAATAGGCGACACTGAGAGCATCCGACCCATTGGGAGATACGTTCGCAAACGTGTTCGCAAACCGTTCGCTGGCCGTTCGGCGAACGCAACCACTGTTGTGCGAGTGGCAACAATTTTGCCAACTGAGGTCACTTAGGTAGTCTCCGAAAGGCGGCTACCAGATGAGAAGGTTGCAACCTCTCATGCCGCAAATATTTCTTGTCCATTTATATAGGTGTAGTAGCAGCCCATCCTCCATTAGATATGGGTATTGAAAATTGTTGGTTGGCATGTATATTTTGAGAAAAATATTTGACCACAGATTTCAGACAAGGCGGGATAGACGCAATATCCATCCATAGCCCCAGGGTTTCCCACTGAGAAATGCAAGGCGAAAAAATTGGTCCATAGGAAAGACCATCCTTGACAGGACAAGTAATGTAGGAGGGAGGGATTTCAAGTGAAAGCTTGAAACTGAAAGGCTCCTTGTAGTACATGAGAAGGGTTGTATATAGGCGCCAACCAAGGCAGAAAGCGATAAAGCACAAGCAGAAAAGGCAGCCTGTGGCGTACGGGATGGCCATGTGAATGGCAACGAGGTAATTTGGATCCTGGACCAAGCGCTCAGCGCTCACAGGTCGCTCAGCTGCCGTTACATTTGCGTTCACCAGGCATTCGCGAACCTGGAACCAGATTGCAAACGTATCTCCCAGTGGGTCCGACTTTCTGGCGACACTGGGATGTGAATATCAAGCAATAGTTCGGGGGAGGCAGAACCAAAACAAAGTTATTAGCGCGCGTCAAGAAGCTTATCCTCTACCCTATCGGCTGGGTCTGAGGCCCATGTGAGTTTCCAGAACGCCTTCCCGCTGTCTCCTGCACCGTAAAACACGTCTCGTGGCTTTCCCTCTCCACTAAATCCTACTTTCCAGATCCGAGATCCAGGATCGATGACGACGCGGTCCTCCACCCCATAAAGCGAATGCCTTCTCGTAATCGAGTAGCGGGGTGATGAATGTACGGCAGGGTTAGTACTGGAAGTGGCTTGAACCAAGGCTTGAACACGCGCTATGGCTGGTGTTGTGGATGCAAATGTAGTTCTGCTTCTCGGGGTTGTACGAACGCAGGACATGGCAGGTACTTAGTAAGGTGTATAATACTTGGGCGGTCATTTTCCTGGAAGGAAATTGTGGTCGTTGGTGAGCGAATTTCGCCTCAAATCCTCCGCTATTTGCGATCGAGAGCGTTGACATGAGGAACAAACAAAAGGTTTTGAAGAAAAAGGAAGGTGCCATTTGGAGCACAGGGACCAGTCGTCGTCATTCTTTCTAGAGACCCATGCTGACAGCAAAACTCAGAAGATCAGGTGGATCTTTGCAGTGTCGATCAAGGCGGTGCCATTGACAAGGAGCGCCAAGTATCAAGTATATTTATAACCTTCACTAGTGGCAGTAACATCCTTATGTCCAACAACTTACAACCAACGGTTATCCCCTTCGACGTCTACGAGCTCATCATCGACAGCCTCGCCGAGGATGACGAAGAGCTCACCACCATGCGAGCATGTTCCTTAGTCTCCCGCGCCTTCCTCCCTCTGTCCAGGAAACACATCTTCGCCTCCGTTAAGATCCGCAGCCCTCTCCGAAGTACATCGCTCAGCGTAGACAAGTTCGTGCATCTCATCGAGCAGAACCCCGAAATCGGCGAATATATCCGCAAATTTGACTATGGCATCGCCACCCACGACCACATCCCTCACACCCTCAGAAAGTTAACGAAATTGAAGTCCCTCACCCTCTGGCAATCCACGGAAAACGAATTCGTGTGGAGGACTAACTGGCCTATGCGTTCCGCACTTCTTCATCTCATGCAGCTTCCGACGCTGAGCCATCTCGAGTTGAGCGGGATCACGAATTTCCCCTTCGATCTCATCTATAGATCCAGTCTTAAGCATCTCGAGATTGAGTGCACCAATTTCGTTGCGGAGGATGTTGTCCCTCCTTCTACTACCCCGCTTTCCCGTAAATCGGTTTGTCTGCGCGAGTACAGTGCTGGTCTGCGATCTGCATCAGTGACAAAGAAGCTTGTAGAGGCGAAGCGTCCTGATGGCCTCCCCATCGTAGACTTTACAGAGTTGACTAAGGTCACCGCAAGCTGGGACAACCAAGAGGACATCAATGTCATCCGACCTATTTTCATACAAGCCAAGCAACTTAAGGAAATCGATCTGACAAGTAAGCTTCCACCTTTGCCGCCAAAGAACATCATTGATAGATTATGCTGAATTTTAGTTACTTCCGAGGCCCTCACTTATGCCGGGCTTGCAGAAATGGTCATCCAATCCATTCGAACCCTCAAAGCTTTGAAATTGAGTGCCTGGATTGACGACTCAAGCGAAGATCCTCTTTCCGGCCTTAGCGATGAGCTAGAGAAGATCTCGGCGACGGGACGCAGTATCATTGGAACTCTATCGATCAATGTTGCCGTCCAGACTGACGCTGACTGTAAGAGGGGTGACGAATGGGGTTTACTCGATGAAGTGCTCACCAAGAAAAATGCCTGGCCGGGACTCAAGGAGGTTTCTCTCAAAATTGAAGTTTATGAGTATAGTCGTCTCGAGGAGGATGATCTTGCAGATGCATTGAACAAGCTCCCAGATACCCAGTTCAAAAAATTGTCAGCAAGTGAAACAATCAATTTCAAATTCGAGGTCACGGAGGAGTTAATTTGATGAACCGGTTGGCGTGGAGAGCCGAAATCTTACCTTTGAAAATGATTGCAATGACTACTAGAAATCTTCAAAATTGTAACTTACACATGCACCTGTCAACATGCATAGAACGTTATCATCGAAAGGACAAGTTGAAGTAAAGTTCCGGTGTGTACGATGATGATGATGAGGCAATCTCCGCCACTGCAACTACAAGTATGTAATTCTAAAGAGTGTATAAGTTACTTGAGAAATTCACTGCTGACTTGAAAGCTGAGCAGTGAAGATCATGATAGCAAGCGCCCAGTGTTCGAACTGCTCTTTTGACACGAAAGGTAATGCCTGCGATAAACGGCTTTTGTGATTTGTGCTTGCATGCCCTGAATGAAGGAGTTAATCAATCGTTTACATGATTTAACGAAAGAGCGACTTACTTGATACCAGCCGGTGAAACCTTCCCGCTTCCAGACACGGGAAAGAATTTCGAGAGCTCCGAGGTGCTTGCCGTGTTTGTGATGTTATTCGTGAGAGGCGGGAACGGGTTCATTTAGTTCGAGAGCCTCTTCAGCATCGGCACTGCGAGCTTGTATCCTCACTTTCGCCATGATATAAGGGTATGTTACCTAGCGCCAAAGCATGAGTTAACTCTACAGGCTCGCAAAAAGGCGATGCTTACAATGGTTGCAAGCGTCTTACCCGAAGTGCCAATGATGAAAGACAGCCAAGGGCTCGTCTTCGTCGTGATATCGCCTTCAGCCATGAGCACAAGACTCTTCACACGTTCGAATGCACCGTATGTGATAGCAGGATCGACAGTCAACACCAACCCCGGCTTCAAGCCCAACCATGGACCGGTAACACCTTCCTCCACGATGATTCCACGCGCAACGCCCATGAAGGAGTCGTCCACAGGGGTCTTATCTGCAGATACACCCAAGTTGTCTTCAGAAGGCCCCATTTGTTGGCGAGTGGCGATGACGGAAACGGGGATTGTGAAAATTTGGGCAAGCACACCCGCCACAGCGCCGAGCATAAGCTCAGCGGCTGTTGATAGAGCAGGAATTTTGGACCCAGGGGGGAGTTTCTTCTTGATATAAGATGACCTGATCAAGGAGTAGGAGAGGAAATAAGCGTATTCTGGAAGATATGGAGAAGTAACCGTCATGGTAAATGTTTGTCAGGGAACAACAGCAAGGAATCCACATACGCACGGAGAAAGATGGCTGCATGCGAATGATATTGAAGGAACCTAGACCCGAGAAAGAGTCAATGGCTGATAGAGGACGAAAATTATTCCATACACACCTGATTTTCAAACAATATCCACGCAATAGTCTCCTTTATATACAAAGGTAGAAGAGGATGTTCGACCAAGATGACTTTGCGCGCTTTTGGATCTGCCAATAACGAGCTTGATTTGATACATCAATGAATAAGAGTTTGCGAGCTGCAGCCAACTCACTCATGCAAGACTGATCTCAAGCGGTCCTACAAGCGTGCTTCAAGTTTATCCTCCTCTGCCCCCTGGGTCTGAGGCCCGTGTGAGTTTGCAGAATGCCTTCCCGCCGTCTCCTGCACCATAAAACACGTCTCGTGGCTTGCCCTCCCCACTGAATCCCACTTTCCAGATCTGAGATCCAGAATCAATCACGACGCGGTCCTCCATGCCATAAAGCGAATGCCTTATCGTAGTCAAGTAGTGAATGTACAGCAGGGCAACAGCAGGGTTAGTACTGGAGGTGGCTTGAACACGCGCTGTGGCTAGTGTTGTGGATGCAAATGCAGTTCTGTTTCTTGGGGCTGCAGGAACGCTGGACATGGCAGGTACTTAGTAGGCATATAATATGTGGAAAGTCATTTGCCTGGAAGGAAATATGTGGTCGTTGGTGAACGAATTTCGCCTCAAATCCTCCGTTATTTGCGATCGATGGAC
>Ga0307513_10003339_pt1 | contig 21836 bp, 14 predicted proteins | sample 15_EM_MG_FD_202174 | JGI IMG/M metagenome (GOLD analysis project Ga0307513, IMG submission 202174) | Populus trichocarpa ectomycorrhiza microbial communities from riparian zone in the Pacific Northwest, United States - 15_EM | ecosystem: Host-associated > Plants > Roots > Unclassified | place... | reverse complement strand
GCACTTCATCCTGCCCGAGCGCCGGGACAGGAGTTACCCGCGTGCCGTGAAGATCAAGATGAGCAACTACGCGCGGAAGCGCCCGGCCAAGGTTCCGTCGAGGAAACGCGCTAAGTGACCAGCATTGGCTCTAGCTCCGTGAGCACACCCGTGCGTGAATCGAGCCGCGCGAGCGCTCCGCCAACTAGCTGCAACTCGACGATCACGCCGTCGGGAGTGCGATTTATCGCGTCGATGCCAGAAGCCGTCGGGATGATCCAGGTCGCTGACTGCTGATTCGCCCAGCTGGTGAGTAGCGCTACCTGCGGCGTGGCCGTCTTGAACGACCTGAGCAGCGTACCGGCGCGATTCGGATCTCGCTCGATCAACAGCATCGCCTCTGACAGCTTCGAACGATCGCGCTCATGCTGCGCATCGACCAGCGCGGCATCCGCGCGGTCGCGCTCGACCGCGATGTTGCGTACGAAGATCGCGGCGCCGCCGACCACGAGCACCACCACCACCATGACCGACACCGTCAGCGCACGATGCCGGCGCATCCAATGCGCGAGCGTCGCCCACGGCGAGTATTCGCGCGCCGCGATCCGCGCGCCGGACTTGAACGCCTTGAGATCCGCGGCCAGCTCGCCGGCGTCGCGGTAGCGCTGCTCCGGGTCGGGGGCGAGCGCCTTGTCGATGATCGTGGACAGATCGCCGTCGATGCCCGCACCACGCAACATCCGGCGACGCCGCACGATGTCCACCGGTGGCACCTTCTGCAGCGAGCACAGCTCCCACAACATCGCGCCGATCGCGAACACGTCGGCGCGCTGATCGACGGCCTCGCCGCGCTCTTGCTCGGGCGGCATGTACGTCGGCGTCCCGAGGACGCTGCCGGCCGAGGTCAGGCCATCATCTGGTCCGCGAACCGTCCCATCGCCGCGCGGCAGATCGCCGCTCTCGCTTAAATCCTTCGCGAGCCCCCAATCGATCACGACAGTCTCGCCGAACTCCCCGACGATCACGTTGGCAGGCTTGAGGTCGCGATGGATGATGTTGCGGCCATGTGCGTAGGCGATCGTGTCCGCGACCGCGATCACGTGATGAAGTAGCTCGATGCGCTGGTCGACCGTCTTGCGCTCCGCGATCAGCGCGCGCAGCGAGCGCCCCGAGATCAGCTTCATCGCGTAGAACGGCGTCCCGTCCGGCCACCGCCCCGTCTCGTAGACCGGCACGATGCCCGGATGCTCCAGGCGCGCAGTGATCATCGCCTCCCGCGCAAACCGCACCTCGTTCACATGGCCACGCGCCAGCAGCTCCTTGATCGCGATGTCGCGGCCGAAGTCCTTGTCGTGGGCGCGCGACACGCGGCCCAGCCCGCCGCGCCCGTGCTCGCCGATGATCTCGTAGCGAGCGGGATCACGCACAGGCGCCGCGCTCGCAGACGAAGCGATCTCCCGGCCCTGCAGGACGTACGACGCCGGGTCCGCCGACATCGTCGTGTCAGCGGACCCTGCCGACGCGCCGCGAACCTGCGCCTGTTGCGGTGCTAGCGACGAACCCGCGGCGTCTTCGTCGTCGGCGATCACGTAGCCGAGAGCATAGCCGAGCCACGCAGACCGCGGCTTCAAGCGGCGCTAGAAGCTGGCGCGATCTGCCGGCACGGGCCTCGTAACGTACGGCACGTACGCCAGCTAGTCGACTTGCAGCGTCTTCAGCACCGCGGGCTCGCTGAACGCGAGCAGCTGGGAACAGAAACGAGTCACAAGCGTCGCGTCGCCTGCCGTCGCTAGAAGCTCGCGCGATTCGGCGGCTTGAGGCGCCGACACAAACGGTACAGACGCGATCTGGTCGACCCACAGCGTCTCGAGCCATGCCTGCGGCGAGGCGTCGCCGCGCCCTATCTCACGGTCCCGCCGTCGCAGGCGTTGGAGCCAGGGTCCTTGGTTGTGTTTGTAGTTATGGACCCGGCCGGACAAGCGAGCTGCACGATCCCGGTAGCTACCTGAGTAAGCTCATCGGAGTTCAACGTCCGGATGATCTCCTTGTTGAGCTGCAGAGTGCGTTTCGTGGGCTTGCGAGTTGGCTTGGATGAGATACGAACTTTCTTGCGCATCGGTCGTTCCTTTGGGAGTCGTAACACTTGCGATATTCGGGCGAACGGTCTGTACAGCTAGTACGGTTGAGGTGGTCTAGATTCGCCTCCCTGGCTATCGACTGCGTGGCTAAAAAGAGACCCGGTTCGCAGACTCTGGCGCCAGCTGAAACGGAACATAGTCGAGGCGCTCGACCTGTACGGTCTTGAGCGCGGCCTGCTCGCTGAAGACCAACAGCTCCGGATCAAGAAAGCTGAGCTGCTGCACCGGCGACCCCGTCACAAGAGTTGTGATTGCCTTGCGCCGCAGATCGAGCACGACGATCTCGCCCTTGACACTCGCGGCGACGTAGCGCCGATCGACCGACATATCCAGTGCATCGATGCTTCCGCCGATATCGACGCGCAGCGCAACGGAAGAGCCATCCAGGCTCACTACGAGCGTACCGGCACCTACCACTGCGGCCCAGCTGCCATCAACAACCCGTACAAGACGCAACGGCCCCCATGTCTGCATCATGTGCTGAAGCGTTAGCTCACCATCACGCAGCCGCCATCGCTTGAGCGTGCCCTCACCCCCAGACGTCCACAGCTCATCCGCCAACCAACTCACACTGCAGAACGCGCCGGTATGGGCGATCGCCTTTCCGATCAGCTCGTTCTTCATGAGGTCGAACACCACGATCGACCCATCCTGGGCGCACGATGCAAGCAGGCGCCCGTCAGCCGAGATTGCCGTCGAGTACGCTGGTCCACCGTGCGTGTACAGCTCCTGGAGCGTTCGATCGAAACGCCAGATCTTGCCATCAACCGACGCGAAGATAAGCGACCGGTGATCAGGCGTCGCGGTCAACCAGGTGACCTTCCTGCTTCGGGAGTCCAGGGTCTCTTGCTCCGCCCCGTCGGGGCTGGAGCACTCGACTCGACCGTCGCCCCAGCCGCCCGAGCAAACCTTGTCGCGGAACCACTGCACGCCGAACGAATAGCCGATGTGCTTGTGGATTTGCTTGACCTCCCCAGTTTGTCGTCCCCACACCCAAACGCTACCATCGTTGCAGTCGAGTGCGGCCTTGCTGCCGTCCGGTGAGGACTCGACATGGAAGATCGAACATGGCATTGCGGCGACGAGTGCGCTCGGTGCCGGCTTGACGTCCCAGACCCGAAGCTCGCGGCGACTGGCACTCACGATCCGCGCGTTGGCCGCGTCGATCACGAGGTAGTTCACTGGATCTGGATGACCGTGCAGCTCCCAGACCACCCCCGACACGGCGTCGCGCGCGATCACGGTACCATCGGCGTACCCCCACGCAACGAGTGTGCCGTCGGCCGCAACGCTGTATGGTTGCGACGCATGCACGGGGCCAGGCTCCAGCCGCGTGCCATCAGGGCGGATCGACCAGGTCTTGCCGCCCGCTACATAGTCGGCGATGCCCACGACTCCCTGACGTGATAGCGCGAGCTCGTACTCCCCCTCGATGCCCGTCGGCAACTCGAGCAGATGACCCCCTCGGCTGGTCAGGAGCGTCCCGTCGTCCGATACCGCGGCGTAGTCGTTGCCGACCACCGTCATCGCGCCCTGACTCTTTGCCTGCGCGCAACGCCGGCGCAGCACCACCACGCCGCCATGCTCGACGTCGAGCTCTCCGTTGCTTCTGCACACGAGAAGAAGGTCACGGTCCCCGACGATCCGGTGAACGCGGTGGTCGACAATGGTGGCGGTCTTGCCATCGAACATGTGCAGATCGGCGGACGCATCGAGCACGTATGTCGTGTCATCCAGCGCCACTATCTGCGAGGCGCTATCTAGCTCCTTGGCCTCGACAGCATCGATATTTGACGGGGTCGCGATCCGTACTCTTCGAGCACCAAAAGGGCGTCGTGCGTACAAAGGTTGCTCGGCACGGTAGGTAAACGCGCCGGTCAGATCGCGGTCGAGCAAGGTGAGCTGCCCAGTGCGCGGATCAAGGCGCAGGAGATCTCCATTCGTGGTGCGTAGGTCGGCGGCTACGCCATCTAGCGAGCGAAACAGGCCATCGATGCTTGCGGAGGTCGAAACGATCTGCGCAGCCGACAGTCGACGCGCACGGCTCGTCAGCAATGCCACCTGTGGCGTCCGAATCGCAAACGACGAGAGCAGCGCCTGGGCGCGGTTGGGATCGCGGTCGAGGACGAGCGAGGCTTCGGACAGCCGGGAGCGATCGCGTTCCTGCTGTGCGCTGACCAGCGCGCTGTCCGCGCGGTCGCGCTCCTTGGCGATGTTGCGCACGAAGCCGATGACGCCGGTGACGACGACGACCAGGGCGATGGACACCGACAGCGCGAGGGCGCGGTGGCGGCGCGTCCAGTGCGCGAGCATCGCCCACAGCGAGTAGTGGCGCGCCGCGATCCGGGCGCCCGACTTGAAGGCCTTGAGATCGGCGGCGAGCGCGCCGGCGTCGGGGTAGCGCTTCTCCGGATCTGCGTCGAGCGCGTTGTCGATGATCGTGATCAGATCCTGGTCGATCCCGGCGCGGCGCAGCACGCGGTGGCGCACCTCGGGGTTGCTGGGCGGCATGCGGCGCGCGGCGCACAGCTCCCACAGCATCGTGCCGATCGCGAACACGTCGGCGCGCTGATCGACCGGCTCGCCGCGGCCTTGCTCGGGCGCCATGTAGGCCGGCGTGCCGAGCACGCTGCCCTCGACGGTGAGCTCGTCGTCGACCGGGCTGCCGCTCGCGGAGGTCTCGCCAGGCAGCACGGGCTCGTCGCTCGCCGTCAGGTCCTTGGCGAGGCCCCAGTCGATCACGATGGTCTCGCCGAACTCGCCGACGATCACGTTGGCCGGCTTGAGGTCGCGGTGGATGATGTTGCAGCCGTGGGCGTAGGCGATCGCGTCGGCGACGGCGATCACGTGGTGCAACAGGCCAATGCGCTGGTCGCTGGTCTCGCACTCGGCGATCAGGTCGCGCAGGGAGCGGCCGGACACCAGCTTCATCGCGTAGAACGGCGTGCCGTCGGGCCAGCGCCCGGCCTCGTGGACCGGCACGATGCCGGGGTGCTCGAGCCGCGCGGTGATCAGCGCCTCGCGCAGGAAGCGCGCCTCGTGGATGTCGTTGCGCGAGATCAGCTCCTTGATCGCGACGTCGCGCCCGAGCTCGCGATCGTGGGCGCGCGACACCCGGCCGAGGCCGCCGCGGCCGTGCTCGCCCATGACGTGATAGCGCTTGGGGTCGCGGAGCTGCGGGCCGGTGGGCGGCGCCGGCGAGATCACGGGCTTGGCGATCGAGTGCTCGCTCGCGCGCTTGGCGGCGGGCGCCGACGCCATCGTCTCCAGCTGATCGCTGTTGCCACCGCGCTTCACGCTGTCGCGCAACATAACCTTTCCTGCACCGGCAAGACATCCCGGTGGCCAGCCGCACAGGCACGAAACATCCGGTGCGCCCGGAGAGGATTTTAGCGCCCGGTGCGACGGGAGTCACTCGACCCAACCGGCCGGGCGGACTGCCCTCTTGGCCACGAGATCTCGAGTCTGTCACTGGACGGCAACAGTCACCAAGATCTCGAGGCGCGGACGCCGCTGCGACCCCGCTGATCTGGCCGAGCTGGAGCCACGACGGCAGCCGTGGTAGCGAGGAGTGTGGCCCGCCGTACCAGGTCTTCACGCCCCGTGGCCGCACCTGCCCCGCCACGCGCCCCTGTCCCGGCGCCCCGCGGCCCCCGCCGTCGCAGCCTCGTCTCGGTCGGCGCGGTCGCTGTCGCAGCCATCGTCGCGATCTTCGTGCACTTCACGCGCACGCCGGCCCCGCTGCGCCAAGTCGTCGCGCAGTCGCCCGTCGTCCGGCCGGCTCCCACGGATGCGCCCGCCGACATGGCGCGAAGTATCGTTCCCGCAGCTCCGGCGATTTCGTATGTGGGCAGCGCGCGATGCGCAGAGTGTCATGACAAGCAAGCCAAGGCCTGGCGCGCCAGCTGGCATGCCCGGGCGCTGGCACCGGCGACCCCGGCCGCCGTCCGCGGTGATTTTCGCAACGCCCACTTCGCCGGCTCGTCGAGCGAGGCCTGGATGAAGCGCCAGGGCGAGGCGAGCGTGATGCGCGCGTCGGGGGCGGATGGCGCGCTCGCCGACTTCCGCATCGACTGGGTGATCGGCGGCAAGCGCATGCAGGACAACGTGACGGTGCGGCCCGACGGGCGATGGCAGGTGCTGCCGGTCTACTTCCACGTCAGCAAGCACGAGTGGGTCGACTACACCGAGTCCAAGCAAGGCGCGCTGACTCCCGAGCACCCGTTCTACTGGACCAACGTGCGCCGGATGGCGAACCACGAATGCCTCGACTGCCACGTCACGGATCTGCACGTCGCGTACGACGCCCCGGCGGCGCGCTGGGCGACGAGCTTCGTCGACGGCAGCGTCGCGTGCGAGAGCTGTCACGGCCCGGGCAGCCGGCACGCCGAGACCGAGGATGCCGCCGACATCCTGCAGCCGGCGCACGCGGGGGCCGCCGGGTTCGCGGCGTGCGCGCGCTGTCACGGCCCGCGCGAGCCGGTGTTTCCGCTGTTCGATGCCGCGCACCAGTTTCGCGCCGGCGATCGCTACGACGAGCTGTACGACGCGGTCGAGATCGGGGCGTCGGGCGACTTCTTCGCCGACGGCCGGCCGAGCACGTCGAGCTTCGAGTACCAGGCGGTGGTGCAGTCGGCGTGCTTCCGCAAGGGCGGCGCCACGTGCCTGACCTGTCACACGGCGCCGCACGACGCGCATCGCCCCGCCGAGCTGCGCGCCGATCCCGACGCCAGCTGCCGGACGTGCCACGCCGCGATCGCCAAGGCGGGGCGCGGCCACACGCACCACGCGGCGGTGACCTGCGTCGCGTGCCACATGCCGCCGGTGGTGAGCGGCGTGCTCGATCACTTCGCCGATCACGCGATCGACGTGCCGGCGCCGGCCAACACCGCGCGTCACCACGTGCCGAGCGCGTGCGGCGTGTGCCACGCGGATCGCACGCCCGACGCGCTGCAGGCGTGGCTGGTCGCGCAGTGGCCCGACGCGCCGGCGCGCCAGGCTCGACGCACGCGGCTCGCCGACGCGTTCGACGACGCGACCGCGCGAGACAGCGCGCGGCCACTGCAGGCGGTGATCGGCGACGTGGCCGAGGCGCCCACGCTGCGTGGCGCCGCGGCGCTCGCGATCGCGCGTCGCTTCGGGGCGGTGGCCGCGCCCGCGCTGCGCCCGCTGCTCGACAGCGACGACGTCTTGCTGCGCGCGAAGGGGATCGAAGCGCTCGGCCTGGCGCACGCCAGCGGCGCGGTCGACGCCATCGCGGCGCGGATCGCGGATCGCTCGATCCGCGTGCAGCTCGCGGCGGCGCTCGCGCTGTACGACCTCCACGATCCGCGCGGCGAGCCGGCGCTGGCGCAGCTCGCGCGGGCCCCGGCGACCGCGACGCTGATGGTGCCGCACCTCGAGCTCGGCAACGCCGACGCGCGGCGCGGCGACCTCGCCGGCGCGCGCCGCGAGCTGACCCAGGTCGTGCAGCTCGCGCCGTACCACGTCGAGGCGCTGGTCCGGCTCGCCGTGCTGGCGGCGCAGCAGGGCGATCTCGTCGAGGCCCGCGCCCGCGTCGCGCAGGCGCTCGCGCTCGAGCCGCACCACAAGGGCGCGCTCGGCCTCGCCGCCCAGCTCGCCCGCGCTCCGCGCTGAGCGGGCGCCTGGGTCGGCGTCAACGAAGCCCGATCCGCGCGACGCGACGCGTGGAGGGGTGAATAGACCGGCTTGGCCGGTCTAGAGGGGACGGGAACGTCCCCTGTCGATCGACCCGAGGTGGTACGCGACGCCGAGCTCGAACGTGCGCGGCGCGCCCTCGGTGTCGATCCCGGCGCGGCCGACCAGGTAGCGGCGATCGAGCAGGTTCTGGCCCGACGCGAACACCGAGATCCCGCCGCCGAGGCGGACGTCGGCGCGCACGTCGACCAGCACGACCGCGCCGATCGGCTGCGTGTTGAGATCGTCCTCGAACTGGCGGCCGAGGTAGCGCACCTGCACGCCGGCCGACGCGGCGGCGATCGCGTAGCTCAGCGCGGCGGTCGTGCGCTGGTGCGGGTCCTGCGCGAGCCGCTTGCCGACGAGCGCGGGCTGCGCCGGCGCCGAGGTGACCCGGCCGTCGCTGAACGCGTGCGCGACGCGCGCGGTCCACGCGTCGGTGACGTGCCACGACAGCTCGAGGTCGAGGCCGGCGACCCGCGTCTCGCCCAGGTTCTGGCGCATGCGCGCCGCCCCGTCGACCGGCTCGGCGAGCGTCACGTTGGCGATCGCGCCGTGCAGCTGGTTCCAGAACGCGGTCGCCTGCAGGCCGACCCGCGCGAGGATGATCTGGGTGCCGAGCTCGCCGCCCCACAGCGTCTCGGGGCGGAGCTGGGCGTTCGCGGCGGTGAGGATCGTCCCGACCTGGAACGGGCGATACAGCTCGTTCAGCGTCGGCGCGCGAAACGCGCGGTAGCCCGACGCGCGGATCGCGAGCTCGCGGGTGACGTGGACCAGCGCGCCGAGCCGCGGATCGAGCTGGACCTCCGAGGCGTCGGCGAGCTCGGCCGTCATCGCGCTGCCGTCACCCAGGGTCAGCGTGCGGCGCGCGTCGACGTTCTGCCACGCGTCGAGCCGGACCGCGGCGGCGAGCTCGAGCGCCGGCGAGACGTGGATCGCGTCCTGCGCGAACACGCCGGCGAAGCGCTGCTCGCCGCCCGCGCGGCGCGCGATCAACGTCTCGGCCTCGACCATCGCCGGCGCCAGCGCGTCGCGCGCGGTGCCGGCGACGCGCTGCGCGTCGACCCCGACGACGAGCTCGTGCGCCCCGAGCGGCCGGCCGGTCCACGTCGCGACCAGGCCCTGGTTGTTCGACGGCGTGCGCTGCTTGCTCGCCGTGGTCGCGGTCGCGCGGTTCGCGGTCAGCCGGGCGCGCTCCTGCTCGAAGCGCTGCGTGCCACCGAACAGCTGGACCTCGAGCGTGCCGGGCTCGGTGCGCAGCCGGACCCCGGCGTCGTAGGTCAGGGTCCGGACGTCGGCGGTGGTGTGCTGCGTGCCGGCGTCGAGCGACTCGGTGAACGCGCGCGCCTCGGCGTGGCCGGCGGTGTCCCCGCGCACGCGCTCGACGCGCAGCCCGCCGCTGGCGTGGTGGCTCGCCGCCGGCCCGTCGACCGGGCCGCGCTGCGCCCGGGCGATCGGCGTGTAGCCATCCGTCCGCAGGCCCTCGGCGTCGAGCGCGACGCCGTAGTCGCCGAGCCGCTCGGTGGCGCGGGCCGCGGCGCGCAGCGTGCCGAGCGAGCCCGCGGCGGCGATCGCGTCGACGGCGCGACCTTCGATCGGCCGCGAGATCACGTGGAGCACGCCGCCGAGCGCGAAGTTGCCGAACAGCGCCGACGCGCCGCTCGGCGCGATCTCGATGCGCTCGATGTCAAGCGTCGGCAGCGCGCGCCAGTACACCCAGCCACCGAACGGATCGTTGACCGGCAGGCCGTCGCGCAGGACCAGCGCGCGCGACACGCCCGACGGACCGACGCCGCGCAGGTTGAGGCCCTGCGACGTCGGATCGGCGATCGCGCTCGAGCTGCGGCGGAACGTGCCGACCATCGGCGCCTCGCGCACCAGCTCGTCGCTCAGCGCGTGCGGCGAGCGCGCGATCTGCGCGCGGTCGATCACCGTCACCGCGGGCGGCAGGTCGCGCAGCGCCCGCGGCAGCCGCAGGCCCGTGACGACGATGACCTCGCCGGGCACGACCTCGTCGCTGCCGGCCGGCGCCACCACCGCCGGCGGCTCGTCGCCAGGCGGCGTCGGGTCCGCGGCCGCGCGCGCGGCGAACGTCAGCGAGGCGAGCGCGATCGCGCGGCGAAGCCCGGCCACGCGCTACTTCTTGGGTCGGATCGAGTCCGCCGTGCCCTGAATGAACGCCTTGAGCTTCTCGAGGTCCGCCGGCGTGAGCCGCCCGGTGAAGTCCGGCATCCCGCTGGCGAGGAACGGGCCCTTGAAGACGTACTTGTCGAGCTCGGTGATGATCGCCGGCACGACATATCCCAGGTTGGGGATGTTGCCGCCGCGATCGACGCCCGGCACGCCGTGGCAGATCACGCAGTGGCTGACATAGAGCCCCAGGCCGTCCTTGGCGAGCGCCGGATCGTACTTCACCCCGGCGAGCAGGCCCTCGAGCTTGATCGTCACGAACGGCGGCAACGGCGCCTTGCCGCCGATCGCGAACGTGAACACCGTGCCGAGGCCGACCTTGTCGCTCGTGCGCTGCGAGACACCGTATGCGCCGCCCCAGCCGACCGCGATCGACACGTACTGCTTGCCATCGACCAGGTAGGTCGACGGCGCGGCGATCACGCCGGTGCCGGTCGGCGACTCCCAGACCTTCTTGCCCGACTTCGCGTTGTACGCGACGAACCGGCCGTCGGCGGTGCCCTGAAACACGAGGTTGCCGGCGGTGGTCAGCGTCCCGCCGTTCCACGGCGACACGTGCTCGACGCGCCACGCCTCCTTCTGCGCGACCGGATCCCACGCGACCAGCCGGCCGAACGGCTTGCTGGTCGGCGGCACCGCGTTGATCACCATGCCAGTGTTCCAGCCGGTCCCCGTCCCGGTTCGGCCGGCGAGCACCGCGCCCTTCTTCCACTCCTTGTCGTCCATCAGGCCGATCGGCACGTTCTGCGCCGGCAGATAGACCAGGCCGGTGGTCGGATTGAACGACATCGGATGCCAGTTGTGGGCGCCGTACGGCCCCGGGATGGCGTCGAACGGACCGTCGGGCCGCGCCTTGGCGGTCTCGATCGGCCGGCCGTCCTTGCCGTAGCCCTTGGCCCAGTTGACGTCGACGAAGTTCTTGGCCGAGATCAGCTTGCCGTCGGTCCGATCGATGACGAAGAAGAAGCCGTTCTTCGGCGCGTGGAGGATCACCTTGCGCGGCTTGCCGGCGATCTTCAGATCCGCGAGGATCATCGGCTGGGTCGACGTGTAGTCCCAGTTGTCGCCGGGCGTCTCCTGGTAGTGCCAGACGTACGCGCCGGTGTCGGCGTTGAGCGCGACGATCGACGCGAGATAGAGATTATCGCCGCCCTTGGGGCTGCGCCGCTTCTGGCTCCACGGCGAGCCGTTGCCGGTGCCGATGTAGACCAGCTTGAGCTCGGGGTCGAACGCGATCGTGTCCCACGCCGTGCCGCCGCCGCCCGTCTCCCAGTACTTGCCCGACGGATCCCACGTCGCCGCGGCGCGCTTCATCGACTCGTCCTCGAACGGCTTGCTCGGATCGCCGGGCACCGTGAACCACCGCCACTTCTGGGCGCCGGTCGCGGCGTCGTACGCCGTGACGTAGCCGCGCACGCCGAACTCGGCGCCGCCATTGCCAATGATCACATTGTTATTCACCACGCGCGGCGCGCCGGTGATCGTGTACGCGCGCGCGTGGTCGATGACCGTGTCCTTCTCCCACACCTTCTCGCCGGTCACCGCGTCGAGCGCGATCAGCCGGCCGTCGAACGCGCCGACGAAGACCTTGCCCTTCCACAGCGCGACGCCGCGATTGACCACGTCACAGCAGGCCTTCTCGCCGAAGCTGCGCGGCACCTTGGGATCGAAGCTCCACAGCCGCTTGCCGGTGCGCACGTCGATCGCGTGGACCACGCTCCACGACGCGGTGACGTACATGACGCCGTCGACCACGACCGGCGTGGCCTCGACGCCGCGCGTCGACTCGAGGTTGTAGGTCCAGACCAGGCCGAGATCCTTGGCGTTGGCCGCGGTGATCTCCGCGAGCTTGCTGTACCGGGTCTCGGCGTAGTCGGCGCTGATCGTCGGCCAGTCCTTCGAGCTCGCCGCGTTGGCCTGGATCGCCGCGCCGTCGACCGCTTGCGTCGCGGCCCGGATGCGATCGGGCGTGAGCTTGGCCGCAGCGACGGGCGCGGCCGCGGGGGCCGGCGGGGTCTGCGCCAGGGCCACGTGCGATCCGATCCACGTGGTGAGCCCGAGCACCGCCAGCGCCACCCTCGATCGTAGCTGTGATCCGGTCGGACACTTCATCTCTGCACCTCGTCTCGCAAATGGGTGTACGAGCCCCACCACCGGTGAATCGGCGGCGGCCTCCCCGTCGCGAGGCATCATCACGCAGCCACCGATCGAGCGCAATCGGTTTCCCTGCAACGCAGTCTCCCGAGCGCTGTCACGCCGGCCAGGTCTGGGCGAACACGCGCTGGAAGTTCGCGCCGAGCACGCGCTCGGTGACGCGCGCCGGATAGCCGCGCTGCAACAGCGCACTGGCGATCACCTCGACGCGGTCCGAGCGGTTGAGCCCGACGACGTACGGCGGCCGGCCCTCGCCCGGCGCGCCGATGCCCGCGGCCTTGCGCGCCGCGATCTCCTTGTCCCACTCGGCCATCGCCTCGGGCGTGGTGTCCCACGGCATCAGCAGCGCGTCGCTGCCGATGCCGACGTGGTCCTCGCCGCAGATCTTGAGCGCGTGCGCGACGTGGGCGACGTAGTCGTCGAGCGTCTGCTGCGCCGGCCCCGCGCTGAGGAACGACAGCTCGTAGATCCCGACCGTGCCGCCGCGCCGGGCCAGCGCGCGGAGCACCGCGTCGGACTTGTTGCGCGGGTGGGCGTGCACCGCGGCGCAGCCCGCGTGGGTGATCAGCGCCGGGCGCCGCGACGCCTCGATCGCCGCCAGGCTCGAGGGCTCGTCGCTGTGGCTGAGGTCGAGCGTCACGCCGTGCGCGTTCATCTGCGCGACCGCCTCGCGGCCGAGCGCGGTCAACCCCGACGACGGCTGCGGCGTCAGCACGCCGGCCGCGAACGGCGACGCCGTGTTGTAGGACAGCTGCATCACGCGCACGCCGAGCGCGCCGAGCTCGGCGATCCGCTCGACCTTGCCCTCGAGCATCGTGGCGGCCTCGAACGAATAGATGATGCCGACCCGGCCGGTGCGCTTGGCGAGCGCGAGGTCCGCCACCGTCTTGATCTGGATGTACACGTCGGCCGCGCGCGCGATCCCGCGCGTGTAGGCCTCGAGGTCCGTGATGGTCTGCGGGTAGCTCCCGGCCGGGCCGCCGATCGTGACCTTGGCGGCGGTCAGGCCCGAGGCGCGGATCGCGCGCACGACGTCGGCCGGCAGCGCCGCCTCGTCGTCGACCGGCAGCACCAGGTTGCCGTCGATCACGATCGCGCGGCGCATCAGGTCGGCCGCGGTCTCGGGCGGCGCGGCGGGCGCACGCGGCCCGGAAGCGCACGAGGCCGCGAGCAGCGCGGACGCCTCGAGGAAGCCACGTCGAGTCAAACCGGTGCGCATGACCCGCGAGCATACGTCAATCGCCGCAGGGATCGCAGACGGCACGCGGCGGCGTTGCCGTGCGCCCTCGCCCATGATTGTCTAGCGCCGTCGATGCTGTCGCTGTCCTTCGTCGCCGGAACGCTCGAGCTGCGCGGCCTCGCCGCCGACGGCCCCGCGCCGCCCGGGTGCCGCTGGGATCCGCGCGCCGCGTGCCACCGCGCGCCGGCGATCGCGTACGCCGACGTGGTGCGCGCGTTCCACAACAAGGTCGCGCTCGAGGATCAGGCGCGCGCCTACCCGACGCTGGAGCACGGCATGCGGGTGCGGCGCGAGCCGCGGCCGTACCAGCACGAGGCGCTCGCCGCGTGGCAGGCCCAGCGCGGGCGCGGCGTGGTCGTGCTGCCGACCGGCGCCGGCAAGTCGCAGGTCGCGTGCATGGCGATCGACGCCAAGCGGCGCGCGACGCTGGTCGTCGCGCCGACGCTCGACCTCGTGCGCCAGTGGTACGACCTGCTGCGCACGACGTTCGGCGTCGAGGTCGGCGTGATCGGCGGCGGCGACTACGACGTCCAGCCGCTCACCGTCACGACCTACGACTCGGCCTACCTGCACATGGAGCGGCTGGGCGCGCGGTTCGGCCTGATCGTGTTCGACGAGTGCCATCACCTGCCCGGCGCGTCGTACGCGCTGTCGGCGCGCGCGTCGCTGGCGCCGTTTCGCCTCGGGCTGTCGGCCACGCCGGATCGCCAGGACGCGCTCGACGAGCTGATCGGCCCGGTCGCCTATCGCAAGGAGATCACCGACCTCGCGGGCGACTTTCTCGCCGCGTACGACATCGAGCGCGTCGAGGTCGAGCTCGCGCCGGGCGAGCGCGCCGAGCACGACGCCGAGCGCGCGATCTACCGCGGCTTCGTCGAGAAGAACGGGATCCGGATGTCGGGCCCGCGGGGCTGGGCCGACTTCATCATGATGTCGGCGCGCACGCCCGAGGGCCGGCGCGCGATGGCCGCGTATCGCCGCCAGCGCCAGCTCGCGTTCTGCGCCCCGGCCAAGCTCGAGTTCGTCGAGAGCCTGCTCGCGCGCCACCACGCCGAGCGCACGCTGCTGTTCACGTCCGACAACGCGACCTGCTACGAAGTCTCGCGCCGCTTCCTGATCCCGGCGATCACGCACCAGACCAAGATCAAGGAGCGCAGCGCGCTGCTCACCCGGCTCGCCGACGGAACCTATCGCGCGCTCGCGACGTCCAAGGTCCTCAACGAGGGCGTCGACATCCCGGCGGCGAGCGTCGCGATCGTGATCTCCGGCTCCGGCGCGGTGCGCGAGCACGTCCAGCGCCTCGGCCGCATCCTGCGCCCGCAGGCCGGCAAGCGCGCCGTGCTCTACGAGCTGATCACCGCCGACACCGCCGAGCAGTACACCAGCGACCGCCGGAGAGAGCACGTTGCGTACCGCTAGCCGCGCGGTCGTGCGATCGGCGGCGGCGTGCTGACCGCGGATCTGGTGCGCGCGCGCCGGCGCGGCGAGGAGCTCAAGCTGCAGCCGCTCGACGGCCCCGCGCGGCTCGAGGCGCTCGAGCTGGCCAAGACGCTGATCGCGCTCGCCGAGGCGCACGTCGGCAAGACCCGCAGCGAGCTCGACGAGGTCATGGACGCCGTGATCGGCGGCGCGCGCGATCGCAAGCTCGCCGCCGGCCTCGCCAAGCTGGTGTGGGATCGCGCCGAGCTCGCCGAGGCCGTGCCGATCGATCCCGAGGCGCTGCGCCACGACATCTTCACGCGCGCCCAGGCCGCGTGGTCGCGCACCGGCGAGGGCGACCGCTTCGATCGCGAGGCCGTGCTGGCCGCCGTCGCCGCCGAGCGCGGCCTCACCGTCGACGCGCTCGAGCGCGGCCTGTACGCGGATCTGCGCGAGGCCCACGTCGTCACCGAGCTGGCGCGGATCAGCGCGCCGCGCCTGGTCGAGGCCTACGATCTCGCGCAGCCCCAGGCCGTGCTGCTGCGCGCGGTCCGCGTCGTGGTCGACGTCCACAGCGCGATCCCGGGCGCGTACCGCACGCTGTTCCGCAAGCTCAAGTTCCTCCGCCTGCTGTGCACGATCACGCCGCGGCCCAAGGGCGCGTATCGCGTCGAGATCGACGGGCCGTTCTCGCTGTTCGAGTCGTCGACCCGCTACGGCCTCGCGCTCGCGCTCGCGCTGCCTGCGATCCGCGAGCTCGACCGCTGGTCGCTGGTCGCCGACATCCGCTGGGGCACCGAGCGCCTCGCGCTGCGCTGCAAGCTCGAGGGCGACGGCGAGCCCGAGCCCGAGGACGACGCGCCGCCGGACCCGGCCGACGCCGCCGCGCCTCACCTCGCCGACGACGTGCGCGCCCTGCTCGACGCGCTCGCGGAGCTCGACTCGCCGTGGCGCGCGGCGCCGGCGACCGAGCTGCTCGACCTGCCGGGCCACGGCGTCTGCGTCCCCGACCTGACCTTCACGCACCGCAAGACCCGCCAGCGCGTCCACCTCGAGGTGATGGGGTTCTGGAGCCGCGACGCGGTGTGGAAGCGCGTCGAGCTCATCCAGGCCGGCCTCGACCACCACATCGTGTTCGCCGTCGGCCAGCACCTCCGGGTCAGCGAGGCCGCGCTCGACGCCGACCTGCCCGGCGCGCTCTACATCTACAAGCGCACGATGTCCGCCAAGGCGATCCTCGAGCGCGTCGACGCCGTGGCCGCCACCGTGCTGCCGCGCAAGCGCAAGGCGAAGAGCAGCACCAAGAGCTAGCTCACTCGGGATTCCTCGCGCACAGCGCGACTCCTCTCGATGCAGCGGCGCGCGTCGGACTTCGGCATCGCCGATGCACACCGGCTCTCCGTGCCCGAAACTCCGCGTCTCGATCGCGAAAAGCGCGCAGCCGCCGCGCGTGATTCGCAGTTTTTGCGCGCCGGGCTGCGCAACGGCGCCATCGCGACCCTCTTGCTCGGCGCGCTGATCGTGATCGGCAGCCGGAACCTGGCGGACTTCGACTCGGCCCTGGTCGGCTACACGTTCGCCTGCCTGCTCGCGACGTTCGGGATTGTCTATCGTTATACAGTCTGGCTGTCGAAGCCGCCGACCCGGATGTACTGGCGGCGCGGGATCCAGGTCCTGTGCTCGCCCCGCCGGTGGCGCCGCCTCGGCCGGCCACGCCTGCTGGCCGGCGCGCTGTGGTCGAAGATCATCGCGCAGAGCTTCATCCTGCGCCGGGGCCGCGCTCGCTGGCTCGCGCACATGTTGATCGCGTGGGGCTGCATGCTCGCCGCGGCGGTCACGTTTCCGCTCGTGTTCGGCTGGCTGCACTTCGAGCAGGGCGCGATCTCACCGGTGCAGACTTACCGCGTCGTGGTGTTCGGCTTTCGCGTCGGTGAGATCCCGATCGAAGGCATCGCCGCGTGGGGGATGTTCCACGCGCTCGTGATCGCGGCGTTCATGGTGATCCCCGGCGTGATGCTCGCGATGTGGCGCCGGATGCGCGATGGCGGCGCGCTCGCCGTCCAGCGGTTCGGTCGCGACTTCCTGCCGCTCTTGCTGCTGTTCGCGGTCAGCGTCACCGGGCTCCTGCTGTGGGTGAGCTACGAGTGGCTGCACGGCTACTACTACAGCGTCCTCGCGCAGATCCACGCGCTCACGGTGATCGGCACGCTGATCTACTTGCCGTTTGGCAAGTTGTTTCACGTGTTCCAGCGCCCCGCGTCGCTCGGCATCACGTTCTACAAGGCCGCCGGCGCGCAGGGCGAGCAAGCCGTCTGTCCGCTGACCCACGAGTCGTTCGCGCCCGCGTTGCAGGTCGCGGATCTCGGCGTCGTGCTGCCCGAGGTCGGCTTCGACTACCGCGCACGGACCCAGCCCGGGCCGAGCTGGAACCACCTGTCGCCGCGCGGGCGGCGGGTTGGCATCGCGCGCGCACACGCCGGCGTCACGAAGAAGAGGAGCCCGTCATGGCCCGCCTGAAGCTGCCGCTCGCCGAGTACGTCCAGGCCTACGGTCCTCACGTGTCCGACACGCCGGTGCACGGCTGGGCGCACAAGCCGGTGGTCGAGAGCCTCGTCAAGACCCACTGCTGCTTCTGCGGCATGCAGTGCGGCATCCAGCTCCAGGTCGCGAACAACCAGGTCGTCGGCTTCGAGCCCTGGGAGGAGTTCCCGTTCAACGAGGGCCGGCTGTGCCCCAAGGGCGTCAAGCGCTACCTGCAGAGCCATCACCCCGACCGGCTCACCGCGCCGCTGATCCGCACCGAGACCGGGTTTCGCGAGGCGAGCTGGGACGAGGCGCTCGATCTCGTGGTGTCCCGGGTGCGCGAGATCCAGGCCGCCCACGGCAAGGACGCGTTCGCGATGATGAGCGGCGTCTCGTTGAGCAACGAGAAGAGCTACCTCGCCGGCAAGTTCGCGCGGCTCGCGCTGAACACCGCGAACCTCGACTACAACGGCCGGTTCTGCATGGTGTCGGCCGGCGCCGGCAACAAGAAGGCGTTCGGGATCGATCGCGCCGCCAACCCGTGGGCCGATCTGCCCGAGGCCGAGCTGATCTTCATCGCCGGCTCGAACGTCAGCGAGTGCTTCCCCACGCTGATGCACTACATCTGGCAAGCCCGCGACCGCGGCGCGCGCATCATCGTGGTCGACCCGCGGGTCACGCCGATCGGCCGCACCGCGGATCTCCACCTCGCGGTCCGCCCCGGCACCGACAGCGCGCTGAACCAGGCGCTCCTGCGCGAGCTGATCGTCCACGGCTGGGTCAACGAGGCGTTCGTGCGCGAGCGCTGCACCGGCTGGGCCGAGCTCGCCGCGTCGGTCGAGGACTGCACGCCGGCCTGGGCCGCCGAGATCACCGGCGTCCCCGCGGATCAGATCCGCCGCGCGGCGCGGATGTGGGGCGAGGCCAAGACCAGCTTCTTGCTGCACGCGCGCGGCGTCGAGCAGCACACCAAGGGCGTCGACAACGTGCTCTCGCTGATCAACCTGGTGCTCGCGACCGGGCGGATCGGCCGCAAGGGCTGCGGCTACGGGACGATCACGGGCCAGGGCAACGGCCAGGGCGGACGCGAGCACGGCCACAAGTGCGATCAGCTGCCCGGCAACCGCGACATCGAGAACCCGGTCCACCGCGCGCACGTCTGCAAGGTCTGGGAGATCACCGATGACGAGCTGCCCCACAAGGGCAAGACGGCGGTCGAGATCTTCGAGGCGATGCACGGCGGCGAGATCGCCGGCCTCATCAACATCTGCTGCAACCCGATGGTCTCGCACCCCGACACCAACTACGCGCGCGCCGCGCTCGAGCGGCTGCCGTTTCTGTGCGTGATCGACTTCTTCATGAGCGAGACCGCGCGCTACGCCGACGTCGTGCTGCCGGGCTCGCTGCAGGAGGAGGAAGAAGGCACGACGACGACCGCCGAGGGCCGCGTGGTGCGGATCCGCGCCGCCGTGTCGCCGCCGGGCGAGGCGCGCACCGATACCTGGATCCTGCTCGAGCTGGCGCGCCGGCTCGGCCGCGGCGACAAGTTCCGCTACGCCGACAACGAGGCGATCTTCAACGAGCTGCGCCGCGCGAGCACGGGCGGCACCGCCGACTACACCGGCATCACGTGGGAGCGGATCGAGCGCGAGATGGGCGTGTTCTGGCCGTGTCCGACCGAGGGGCACCCCGGGACGCCGCGGCTGTTCGAGGACCAGCGCAGCTACCACGCCGACGGCGCGTTCCATCTCCACACGACGGCGTACCGGCCGAGCGCCGAGGTCCCCGACGCCGAGTACCCGATCTACATGACGTCGGGCCGCAGCGTGTTTCACTACCTGAGCGGGACGCAGACCCGGCGGATCAAGTTCCTGGTCGACCAGGCGCCCGGCCCGCAGTGCGAGATCCACCCGTCACTGGCGACGCGGCTCGGGCTGGTCGATCGCCAGCTGGCGACGATCGAGACTCGCCGCGGCGCGCTGACCATCCCGGTCTCGGTCGTCGAGTCGATCCGGCCCGACACGATCTTCGTGCCGTATCACTGGCCCGAGACGCTCGCCGCCAACCAGCTGACGGTGCGCGCGCTCGATCCGGTGAGCAAGATGCCCGAGTTCAAGGTCGCGGCGTGCCGGGTGCGCGCCGCCACCGCCGACGAAGCGAGCCACACCCGCGCGCGGTTCGCCGAGCTCCGGATCGAGCCCGACGGCGTCGCGGCGCCCGGCCGCGCGGGCGGTGCCGCATGAGCGGGCCGTTCCTGGTGTTCACCGTCGATCCGCAGCGCTGCATCGGCTGCAAGGCGTGCGAGGCCGCGTGCGCCGAGTGCGACACCCACCGCGGCACGCCGATGATCCACATCGACTTCGTCGAGCCCGGCGTCTCGCCGCAGACCACGCCGACGGTGTGCATGCACTGCGAGAACCCGACCTGCGCGTCGGTGTGCCCGGCGGACGCGATCAAGGTCGACGAGCACGGCATCGTCCACTCGAGCCTCAAGCCGCGCTGCATCGCCTGCAACAACTGCGAGCTCGCGTGTCCGTTCGGCGTCCCGAAGATCTCGATCGGCCTGGCGCAGATGCAGAAGTGCGACATGTGCTTCGATCGCACCAGCGTCGGCAAGCGGCCGATGTGCGCGACCGTGTGCCCGACCGGCGCGCTGTTTTACGGCACGGCGGAGGAGCTCCACGCGCGGCGGCCGCAGGGCGAGTCGATCAACCTGTGGCGGTTCGGCGTGCAGGAGATCCGGACCCGCGTCCGCGTGATGGTGCCCGCGGGGGTCGAGATCCTCGAGGTCGACGTCGCCGAGATCCTCGATCGGGACGAGCCGGCCGGCGAGCCGGTCGCGACCTCTGCACAAGCCCGGGAGTTCTTATGACCGATCGCGATCCCAAGTGGCGAGAAGACTTTCCCTACGAGTCGGAGAACGACGAGCACATCACGCGGCGCGACGCCACGCGGTTCCTGCTGCTGGTCAGCGGCGGCTTCGCGCTCGGCAACAGCCTGATCTGGCTGCGCTCGCAGCTGGCCGACGACGAACCGGCGCCGCGCGTCGGGCTCGGCGCCGCGTCGCAGCTCGCGGCCGGGACCTGGCGCGTCTTCACCTACCCCGACGCCGAGACGCCGGCGATCCTCGTGCGGCGCGAGACCGGCGAGCTCGTCGCGTTCCAGCAGAAGTGCACGCACCTGGCGTGTCCGGTGGCGTATCAGCGCAGCGAGTCCGGCGAGGGCGAGTGCCTGCGCTGCCACTGCCACAACGGCCGGTTCGACGTCGCGTCGGGCCGCGGCATCTCCGGGCCGCCGCGCGAGCTGCGGCCGCTGCGCCGGATCGCGCTCGAGCTCGAGGGTGACCGGCTGTACGCGGTCGGGCTGCTCCGGCCGGAGCGGGGCTGAGCGTGCCGATCCGCGGCCCCAGCCACGATCTGCGCGCGGGGGTCCGCGCGGTGGCGACCGCGCGCCTGGTCGTCGTCGCGGTGATCTGCTGCCTCCAGTACTGGTTGTTGACGTCGACGATGGAGGCGTTCCACGGCGGCGACCGCGGCCTGCCGCTGCCGGCGGCGCTCGCCTCCGCGGGGTGCTTCTTGCTCGGGCTCGGCCTCGTGGCCGTGGCCGAGCGTACCGAGGCGCGGCGCCACCGATCGCCACGCGCGAACCCAGACCGTCCATGACCGATGTCCGATCCAAGGAGTGATGTGATGCGGGATCCCGGCCCCATGCGCGGCAACGCGCTCCAGCTCGCGCTCGGCACCGGCGCGTTCGCCGTGTGCTTCTCGGTGTTCGGCTCGGTCTCGGCGATGATGCCGCTCGCCAAGCTCCGCCTGCACCTGACGCCGCTGCAGTCCAGCATCGCGATCGCGGTGCCGGTGCTGCTCGGCAGCCTCGGCCGGTTGCCGCTCGGCATCCTCGCCGATCGCTGGGGCAGCCGGCGGGTGTCGCTCGCCGTGATGGCGGCGGCGATCGTCGGGGCGCTCGCGCTCGCCGAGGTCGGGAGCTTCGCGCAGCTCGTCGTCGTCGGGCTGTTCGTCGGGATCTCGCTCGCGAGCTTCGCGTCGGCGATCGGGCTGGCGAGCGGCTGGTATCCGCCGGCGCGTCAGGGCATGGCGCTCGGCGTGTACGGCGCCGGCAACATCGGCCAGTCGCTCGCGGCGTTCGGCGCGCCGGTGATCGCGCACGCGCTCGGCTTCCGCTGGGGCTACTGGATCTTCGCCGTGATCACCGCGGTCTGGCTCGTCGTGTTCGCGCGGCTCGCACAGGATCCGCCGCGGCGGTCGCCGCCCCGGGCGATCCGCGAGGTGCTGCGCCCGCTGCGCGATCGCCAGAGCTGGGTGCTCGGCATGTATTACTTCCTGACCTTCGGCGGCTTCGTGGCGATGGCGATCTACCTGCCGCTGCTGCTGACCGATCTGTTTGGCCTGACGCCCCAGAACGCCGGGCTGCGCACCGCCGGGTTCGTCGTCGTGGCGACCGCGATGCGGCCGGTCGGCGGCATCCTCGCCGATCGG
>Ga0307513_10003338_pt1 | contig 21841 bp, 22 predicted proteins | sample 15_EM_MG_FD_202174 | JGI IMG/M metagenome (GOLD analysis project Ga0307513, IMG submission 202174) | Populus trichocarpa ectomycorrhiza microbial communities from riparian zone in the Pacific Northwest, United States - 15_EM | ecosystem: Host-associated > Plants > Roots > Unclassified | place... | reverse complement strand
CACTTTTACCTCTATTTTTCATCCTTTTTTCCTTACATATCAGTACCCATATCAATGTTTTCTTTGTCATCATGTGACTTGAGCCTGACCTGAGCCTGATGTTGTCACTTCCTTTGTCACAGATTGTGACCATGAGCCTGACCTCACTACTCCTTTGTCACCACTTGTGACCATTCATGATGTCAACCATGAGAATAGGGCTAGCTTCCTGCCATCCCTTCTCTGCGCTTCCTTATACAGCACAGCCTTCTGTGGCCAGCCTTACTAAGCCTTCTTTGAGCTTCCCTGTAGAGTCCTGTTCTCAGGACTGCTGCTCTCTGAGCTTCCCCAACTGTGCTAGCTGTGCGCCCCTATTCATGAGCATTACCAAGTGAGTCATATGTGTGCTCTACTCTACTATAGCATTAGCTTCTCTAGTCATTACATACAGTTCTTTCATTACAATAGTCTTTCTCTCTAGGCGCCCTCTGGGCCAGTGGCATTTACCTTAGCCTTTACTTTACCTCATGTAGCACTTCTTCATAGTGTTACCTTACAATATATAAGGGCCAGACTTGAGGGAGAAGTGTTCTCCATCTTGTCTTCTTTGTCCATTACCTTATCCTTTACTCTACCAACCTGAGGGCCTCACTGGCCTTGGGATCCTTATCCTTTACTCACATTATTTGACCTTACAGTCCACTATGCCTTCCCCCTTTACTCTACCTATAGTCACCACCATTCCACCTGCTCCCCTATCAGTAACTTGCGATGGTTCATCCTGTGTTTTATCACAGATCTTGTCTAATTCCTACCAACAATTAGGGTGCAAAAAGGGTTTGTTAGCAGCGCAGTTTACTCTACATCCAATGAATCATGTAACATAGACTAGTTCTTAGCACGTAAAATTGGATTACAAAAAAAAGAAAAATTCAGATAACAAGGGGGTACAGGTGCAAGGATACAACATCAATCAAGGAACAGGTGGCTATTCCTCACCAAGGGGGACCTTGAAAATTTTGATATACCCCGAGCGATCACCACTGATGACACCTCCACGGAATGGTGAGTCTATATAGCATACAGCACTAATACAGTCTTGATGAACTTGGAGTACTTCTTTCTGGTGTTGACCAATTAGCCGTGATCTGAAAGTATTCTTTTTTCGATCATGTGAAGTTTCTTGCCAGTTCTGCCATGTTTCAGTATGACGAGGTGAGCCTCCAGACAAATCACGGATAGTACTGGGGGAGCCGTAAGGATTTTCCTTGTAGATACCGAGGGCAGACAGACCTGAATGTGGGAGGCGGACGTTCAGGGTCTCCTCCACTTATTAGCACTGAACGCTCTACCCTCCCGAGGTGCCAAAGCCTCAACTTGCGGTCCTCGGAACCAGTGATGATGAAGCCAACTTCAGTCTTTTGTCGACGGTCGGGTGTTGTGTGGCGCCCCCCAGTGAGTACAAAGTCCTCCCGCACGGTCAGCATTGGTGCAGTATTCTGGCCTCCAAACTCGAGTCCTACAGTCAGTGCCCGAACATCAGGTTGCCAGACTCTCCTGTCGGCAGCAATCTCCTCGGTTGCAGACAGGCCCTCTTCTCTCCCTTTAACGCCCCGGGAATGAACGAGCATTGCAATGGCGTCAGCAGGACTCGAAGAGGTAGAGGCAAGGAATGGGCGTGTGTTTGGTGCTGCGACAGTTGCGTCTTGACCCTGATGGGCCTTGGGAGGCTCTCGAGTCACTAGGCAATCGACCAGCTGACCAGTTTCAACATTCCATATTTCTACCAGAACGGTGCCTTGTGTGTCGCCTGGGTTTGGGCGTGTCTCGGATGCAACTACGACCCATTGTGACTGAACGGGGTGAATACTGCATGCGTGTACTCTAGTGGCGATACCTGGTTGAATGGCGGAGCCCACCTTCCACGATCGTAGCAGAAGTCCGAATCGAAGATCCCAGAGCACCAGCATTCCGCTCAGGGTTCCAGTGACAAGCCAGGTCCTGTTCTTGTCGAGACACATTGCCGCGATACCACCGAAATGGATGGGGTTGTCAAGTTGTTGCAAAATACGCATAGTTCTCAGGTCGAGCACAGTGACACCACCATGAGTGGTGCCGTAGAGTAGATTGGAAGAGGTTTCTAATCGAGTATTAGAGGGCTCTGATCAATCACGAGTAGAAACGCACCACTATTATAATGAGCCAGGCAGGTGATGTATTCGCCTGGATGGTCAATGCGGTGCTCTCGAATGATGGATGTTTTGTTGTACTTGGGCAATGAGCCGCTCTGGGAAACATGAACACGAACGACGTGAAGACTACCATCGTCGGCGGCACTAGCGAAGCAATGTGTTCGCTCAATCGTGCACAAGGCTGTTACTCGAGCGTGGTGTTGGGTATAAGTATACCGCGGTTTGCTGGTGACATTACGTTCTAGTCGTGCCGTGTCCCAGATTTTGACCGTTTTGTCATCTGAACAGGATACGAAGAATAGGTGGTCAGGCGAGACGATCAGGCTGTTGACGGGGCCAGCGTGAGCAGTGAGATTGGCCACCAACAGAACGTCTCCGATTCCAGAGCCACTCTCTCGTGACTGTAATGGAGTCCGGACATTGGCCCGTCGGCGGACCGGCGTTTCTGAGACTCTAGGCCCAAAATCTTGCATGCCCTCCTTTCCCGACTCGAGGTTCATATGTTCTAGGAGGTGATACACACCAGGATCGTCTGGTAGGACAATTAGTTGCCTTTTAGGGAAGCGAGTTGTCAAAAGTTTACCTCCAGTGCCGGAAATAGCTCGAATTATTGGTGGTTTCCGTTCTGCGCGAAGTATCCCAGCTTGAGATATGGGTGAAGACCGACCAGATGTCCCCGTATCTTCATGGACTGCTCTCAAGGCGGCCGGTGCCTCGACAAGACCAATAGCATTTGTCCGAATAGAACCCACAGACGGTGGAGCTTTGCTATCGGTGCTTAACTGTAATCTTTGTCGACGCCTGTAACTTCCAAGGTCTCCAGACGTGACCGATTCGGGTGGGCTGCGGTCAAACGTCGGCGAACGAGCTGGGATAGGGTTCAGTGAGTCGCGGCGCTCGTGTTGAGAGAAAGTGCTATTGAGCGAGGTGGAGGAGCCGCCAATGGTAGCTAGTTTTGAATGGAGGTCTTCCAAACTTGGGGGATCTTTGGACTTCTCTTGTGCGCGAGGGACACTTGATGGTTCACCGGATGTGCTTGCTCTCAAAGTCATAGTGCGACGAGGTTGAGATGTTTGAGTTCCAGGGAAGACGGTGTTAAGTATGACACCAAGTTTCTGGAGGCTGATGGAAGCTATAGTTGTTAAACCATCAGGCTCTTGGGGATCGGTTCGACTTGCAAAACTGTGAAGGATCAGTCATCCGAGCCATCGAGCAGGGGGAGAAACACTACCTAGAGGCTCTTGAGTCGGTGAGCTTGCTGATATGGTCCCTCATTGCCATGAGCTTCGCTTCTTCAGCGGCTGTCATACCAAGCTGGTGCAACCGTTGAAGTTGCTGCTCGTCGCTGTGAACAACCCTCCGGTGAGTCCCACTAGAGCGAAAGTCTTTGACCAACTCACTCGTCAGTCTTGCCCACAGTCCCTCTTATGCTCAGGCTCACAGAGCGACGAAGGTTTGAAAGGCTTTCCCGCACAGCTTCTGCTCTTGAAAGGGTCCCGTGTCTGTTCTGAGGGCCTTTCCAAAACTGCGTTTTATCTCCTCGCTTTGCCCAGGCGACTACAGCATCGAATATGGGCCGAGGGATCTGACGTGGAGAGGTGAGTTGGTTGAGTGACAACCCTTCGATGTACGCACAGGTGGCTTCAAGGCCATCAGGATGGCCTCCTCTTTGATCACCGTGATATCCGAGCGAAGGAAATACTTCAGCGCAGGGTACAGGATGCACCAAACGTCTGTGCTTGGTAGGTTTACAGCGGCGGCGACAAGGAAGGAGGCGGCAGCTGGAGAGGGGTCAGTTCTGGCAATGGACTCGGTACGTGTAGATACCCTGTCGAATCCAGGTATTTGGATGGTACAAGAAACTGATCGTTGCGTTCATCAGCTCCCAGACTCGCGTCTTCTGGAATAAACCAAGTTCTGACAGAGCAGTGAGCGACTGCAGAACTTTGGTCACTACGGATTCTTCGACGTCTGCACGGCAGTCAGCGAGGATGCGACAACTAATACGAGGTACTACTCACCCGAGAGAGATTGGATCATAAGTGGTAGGATATACTCATCCAGACTTCTGCCTCCAACACAAACAGCAACGTCAACAATACTCTGGAAGAATGCGTATCGCAGGAGCCAATCGCGATCGTTTAGGTATGTAATCATGTGGCTGAGGAGTATGTCATTGGCTTTCTGTCGGCCAAAGAAGATGCAAAGCGATGATGTGTTGTGCAAGACAGCACGCTTGACGATACTTGATCGGTCGGCGAGGAGGGACAGCAGCTGTTCTTGAATCATAGTTTGGAGATCGCCAATACATGAATCGTAGGAAGCCTTGTCGAGTGGATGAGAAACGGAATATGGGCATCATAGTGAAGAAACCCACGTCGTCTAGACTTGATGGATCTGCATTCCCGAATTTATACGCACCATGAGCCTTCAGTGCCTGCGCCATCTCTAGATATCGTACACTAGCATCGGCGAGAGGGACGATGCACTGCGCATATGTGCAGCGCACTGAGACATCTGGGTCCGTGGCCAGATGCTTGATGTTTGGGATAATGTATTCAGGGAAAACGCCCGCATTAGCCGGCGTTATGACGCTGACGAGCATGATCTATTACGCTCAATCACAAGGTATTACTGCATGATATAAAGGAGATACGTACCACTTGCAAGATAGTACACAAGGCAGCCGCACGAACTGATGCTGCTTCGTCCTGAGTCAAGTCCACTACATAAGGGATCAAACGATCCAACTTTGCTTCGTCGGTTAGGTACTGGGATATTGCGAGCAGAATGTCCAGCCCCCGAAGGCGCGCGGATGGGACGGTGCAGAATCGTAGATTCGCGCACACAAGCGAGAGAATGATTAAAGCGGCACCATCTAGTCGAGAGCGTGAGCGTCGACGAGCAGTGAGATGAAAGAAGGACTTGCCTGTTGCAGTTGCTTGGGGTGTCTGATCTTCAGGTTTTCGAAGTGCGGAACGAAGCTGTGGGATGTGAATGTAAACAGGGAAAACATTCTGCAACGTGTTTGAATTGCCCTGGTCCAGCAATAAGAGCGGCACTCTGGTGGGAGCGCCCTCTTCTTCTGGGACAAGGAAGGGCACGACGGACGAAAACTCGGTCCAAATGGACTCTACCCGACGGTCACAGTCCGATGGTATAGAAAATCCGTCACCGTTTCCGCTTCGTCCCTCGATACTGGTAATCGGAGGGGGTATGGCCCGGGAGAATGGCGAAGGTGAGGAGAGCTCGTTCAACGAAGAGATATACCGATGGAAGAAGGAGTAAAATGAATCAGGAAAGACGTCGTTGCGAGATGACTGGAGAGCGGCTTCGAAGGAAGGCCGGGATTCCGGTTCCAATGCGATCATGCGGGAGACGAGAGACTGTGACGTAGTCAATACTCATTCACCAGGAGGTGCTTCAAGAAACCTCATAACCTCATACCCTGATATTAGGATCTTCGATAGCTGACAGGTGCGTTTCGATGTTCAGCTCCTTCGACCGGTACTTGAATAGCTGGCTCAGAGTAAAGGTCGGCGTTCCCTCTGTGAACAGCTCAGCAATAACACATCCTGCTGCGAAAACATCCATCGCCTCAGAGATGGTTCCATCCTTCTTGTAGAACTCCAGATCAGCCTTTTTCTTGTCGATCTCTCCGCCTGCTTCATAGAAGCGCTCGGGAGCTATGTAACATGTTCTGCGTCCCGAGGTATCATAGAAGAAAGAGAAGTCGGCGGGGTCGTCAAGTGGTAGGTAGGTCGGCTTGATATTCGAGGCAAAATCAGTGATGTAAACCCAGTTCCAGGAGGTGACTAGGATGTTCTCCGACTTAACGTCACCGTGGGGTACCTGTAGAACTTTTAGGCTTGTGTTCTCGAGACGGATTGAGCTCCATACATTGCGATTCCTCGCGTCTCGCAGACCGACCAAGATTTGGAACGCGATCCACTTCTTCTCAATTGTGCTAAGGAATGGGCGAGTGCTGAGATCCTTCTCAGTTGGTTGGTAGCCCACCCGGGGGTCAAGGCCGCGCACCTTATTCTGTCGTAAAGGCTGCTTGCTAGCCATTGACGAATGATATACCCAGCCTTTTCCGTCTCAGAAAAGACTTGATAATTGTATACGTTTGGTATATCACTGAGGTTGTCTCGTTCGCCTGGGGAAGTATTAGATGTAATTGAATGGACCATGAATGGCTGCAGAGTACCGTTAAGACGGCTGTGATAGGTACGGAGACTGAGGGCAGGATCTGGTTTAATGAATACTTTGACTAGAAGCGGGCCGTTACGATGCCGGCCCTTCACAGATTTGAGGAACCGCGAATGGCCAACGCTGAGACGAGTCAGACACCAAGTAGCTAGATGTGGAGGCGTTGCTTACCTCTTGTCATATACGATATCCGTCCCGAGCTCTGCGACGTAGCTGTCGATTGCCCCGGCTGGCGCACGAGTTGCTGGTGAAACCACATTTCCCATTCGTGCTGGGCGTCCCTGTGTGCCGTGTCGTGTGTTCGGTGGATTATTTGTACGTTACTCACACCGTCTGGCGTAGGTTCGGATGGTTTATGATGAGAGAGGCGCGGAAGGGTGCAAACCACAACTTAGTCGCTGACCACATCCAACATGGTGAGGCTTTCAACGCCAACGACGACGATGAGTACTGATTGTGTCGTAATGTAGTCTACAGCATGTCGACGACGGCTCATCCGCGACTTTAAACGGCTCAGCTCGGACCCACCAGCAGGCATCTCTGGTGCACCCTGTGCAGACAACATCATGGTATGGAATGCTGTCATATTTGGTCCAGGTGAGTCCCTCGGGTTTGTCTCAGATCATGCGGCGAAAGTCGTCACTGCCGCCGCCAATCCCCGCGCTCGTTTTCCTTTGGCCGCATGTTCACTCTTCTGTAGCGGACACGCCATTTGAAGATGGGACATTCAAACTAGTCCTCACATTCGAGGAGTCGTACCCAAATAAGCCCCCTCACGTAAAGTTCCTCTCAAGAATGTTCCATCCAAATGTGTACAACACTGGAGAACTCTGTCTGGACATCCTTCAGAACCGCTGGTCACCTACATATGATGTAGCTGCCATTCTTACCAGCATCCAGAGCCTCCTCCACGACCCCAATCCCAACAGGTCAGCAACCCTATCAGCAACATACTTCGCTTACCTTATTTACCATTTTACTCAGCCCAGCAAATGCAGAGGCGGCTGGTCTCTATCGAGACAACATGAAAGAGTATATCCGCCGTGTCAAACTCACAGTTGAGGAATCTTGGCTTGATGCCCCAGAGGATACCGTGATGACGGACAAGTCGTCATCTGCTGCACCGACTGAGGTGGCTGCACTGGAGCAACAGGGCCAAGAAGTAGTACCTTCTAGCTAGGACATATCTCCCTCGTCACCTGATTCCCCGGACGACATGTACTTACAGCTTCCTGTAATTATTATTTCGCGTTTGCATCAGTGCATATAATTTAAATTCATTAATCATTCAGAAGTACCAGTGATTTCCCTATTCAGATTTCGGCGGCGCAACAGCGTGAGGGTGGGGAACACGACAAGGATGCCAGAACCGAACGAGTTGAAAACACTTGTGGAAAACCGTTCGGCCTGAAGGTAATTCTTTCAGCGACATGCCACGGGCTTCCATACAATGCCTTTTCGTGTTCTCCTTGATACCATTGACCTCATAGTCTTGGTTTCAAGGTGCCTGCTGCGTACTTGTCCATAATGTACTGGACGAGGTCTCGCCCTGCATCAGCAGCCAGTCAATCTGTGCTCATTCAACAAAAAGCGATTCACCCACCAAGAACCTCCGGGGCAATCTGCGCAATGAGATGACCGCTCTCTTTGATCTTAATATTTGACGAATTCTCAGGTCGTCGCCAGACGTGATAAGTGGCATATCCATCCTCGTATCTACCCTGATAATCAACAAGAATGCTCGGATAGGGAGTGAGTAGACTCACAAGGTGCTCTCCTTGCCGGCCAATGCCCAACGCAATCCAATATGCGGGTCGAGAGTCAGAACCCCTTCCCAGACTTCTGTCGGAACCCTTCGTTCAGAGAAGACAACTGCTTCCTGTCATACAAGCTAGGAGAGGCCTACGCAAGCAATTGGGATAGGGAATACCTGATACCCGGACATCTTCAACTTTACACCCCCTTCAAACTCCACCAAAGCGTAATCGACGTATGCTTGTAATACCTTAGGGTCCCATTCAGCAAAAAAGGGGTTTTTCTGGAAAGATGAGTGCGCTTTCTCCCTGCATTCTAGATTGAGTCGAGTCCATTCTTGGTGAGATACCACATATCACTCACCGGGATTCCCACAAGGTGTTTCTCGCTACAGCTCTCGAGGCCAAAGGATCTTGTTCTATCCGGTGTCGGTACAAAAAGGTTGCGACGATGACAGGGTCCACAAGGTAGAGGTTTGAGAAGAGTGCTGGAGCGTGAAGTGCCACCCTTGTCCTGCAGGTCGTATACTAAGTCAGAGGGGTAGGGGGAGGGTGTATCAGTAGATGTACACTATCCCACCACCCAACGAGTGTCCGATCCCTAAGATTTCGCGATGTTGGAAACCAGAGCGCATACGTCCTTCCGCTCTCTCTACGCTCCCAGTTGGTATAAGTAATGGTAGTGGTTGCCCTGGCTCGTCGGGCATTGCGTACAGAAGCAGCTGGAGCAAGTCGCGGGCGTGGTCTTGCCAATTGACTTTAGAAGGAATGAGTGAGTAAACCAGTGCACGTTATGGGGTCTCGTTGGTGCCTACATATATTACCCAAACGTCCCTCGTTTAATAAAGAACTATCCCCCATGTTTACTGCGTCGTATACCCAGATTTCCTCGATCAAGGAGGCCGCTGGCTCAATGGACACAGTAGCTTTCAAAGTTTCCTCCCAAGTCTAGGGACACCGTGCATAGATGTGAGGTCAAATCCAGAGATGGTAGGAGCCACTAACCTCCTTGTGGAACCCATTGGCATGCAGCAGCCAGAGCGTCAGTGCCTTCCTACCCGGAGCGACTCTGAACCCGCCTGATCGGTAGAACCGATTCACGGAGAGCCAGAGCGGCTCTTCTTCTGTGTAGTCATAAATAACGGGCAACCAATCACGCCTCAATTCTGACAATCCTTTCGCAGTGACAGATGCCTCCTCCATACGTTTCCCACGTTCCTTGCTAAAGTCCGGAATCCGTTCCGGGCCACATTCGGTTCGCGGGCAGGAGGCAGGGAAGACATGCGTCGAGAGGACGAATCCGGGGAGGATATTCAATACGTCCCGTCGTAAGTTCTCTATGTGTGGTGGGATTTTTGGTATCCGCGGGTTTGTCGGTGGCGGACGGAGTGGATGCAAAGGGCGAGGGTTGATGGACTCGTATTGGGGAGTGGGTTTTGTCGACTTCGGATAAGATGCTGCCATCACGACCGATGTTGAGCTTGCAAGGACTTGAATACAAGGAAGTGGGTGAGGACAACCTTCAGTAAAATGGACACACGCCATGCGGGGCCCTATGTCGCAGTTCACATGCCTTTGTTGATGGATAAGCAGCTCATTTCGCTCCTATACCGGGGGCAAGGCTTCATTGGGAGTTCAGCACAAACCAGCGAGGGTCGAAGGTCCGTTTTATCACCGTTTCGCCCCAAAACTGGTTGAGAGAATGACAAATGACAAATGATGCAAGATTTGGTATTAATCCGCCCCTCTCGTGAGTTTTCGAAAGAACTTTGAGTTGACATTTAAGCTGCGAGCTCCTTTGTCTCTCAGCCCGAACACTGAACACGGGGAGCATGCCTGGACTGGCAAGCAATTTGTAAAACACCCCATAAGCTATATACTGTTACTTGACGATTTATTGACACACAATTTTGCCGAGCGAGCTACTTAATATGGTGATTCTAGTGAAACACTCCGCAAGTACAGCTTCGAGCGGCGATTCAAAGCAATATATACGGATGGGAGGTAGAGCTTATCGGGGTTCGCTTGTATGACCTCTGAGCTGCGATAATCACGGAGAGCACCGTTCAAGGGGATAAGGGAAAATGCAGCACAGAGGTGATGAGGGATGTTGCAAGTGATCTGGGCAGCTAGAGTTTGAGGTTTGTAAGGATGGAGGTGCATAAAGATCATTTATAATGACGATGGGGTGCATGGTGGCTGCAACGAGTGATCTCCGCGCACAACCTGAAGTTGGAGAAATGGGAGAAGGAAGGTACGGTGGCATTGCATCTGCCAAACAGGCATTCTCGGGAGCCAATAATACTCTTCTGGCCCTCTGAATTACCTTGCGGTGTTCTCAGTGCTGGGCGGCGAGGGAAAGCCAGGCCCTTCTTGGGTGTCTGCGCACTGAGGAGTTGAGAGTACTGATAGGTGGGTTGTGCGAGGCGGAGGTCCTTGAAGTGGTTGTTGCTGCTCTTCCCAAAGCTTCTCCTGCGTCTTTGTAACCTTCGCTGTCACCATTTCTGCGTGTTTTGTGCACATTTTACTGGTTACGAGATCAGCAACGCTGACGTCAGAACCAAGGCTATAACGTACTTCTATAGCCAGCTACCCACATGCGCTATATCCGAGCGTTGTGCGCCCCACGCTGTTCTTCTGTGGTGCTGGAGATTGCGGAACATCCACTTCTTCAGTCTTCGCTATGCGCCGAGCTGCCAAAGCCGCAGTGTTGGTTCTGCACGATGCGGGCACGGACGGGGGAAAACATCATGAAGGACCGAGCTGAGAAATATGCTAAAGAGGACCCAGGAAACCCCACGCTGGATTTCCGATGCGGTTCGCTCGATCTTTATGCGAAAGGACAATCAATATGCCGTCGGGCACGATAACGGCCGGCCCTACAACCCGTATTATATTCAAGCTGTAATTCCTGGTTCCTGGGAACTTTTTTCGTCGTCTGCGCATAGTTCCATGGACCTTTGCGGGGTTACAAACGCCTCCGAGTTGCATAAGTCATAGTATAGCGGGGGCTTTGCTTGAACATAACAAGCCAGAGATTTGGTGCACCGGCAGTTGTGATGTCCGGTCCAAGACGGGGGCCGGGAGGTCGGATCAGGACTTACCTCGCGCGGGAGGCCGGGAGACAAAGGCTCAACCATCGCTTTCAATTCATACCCCACTGTAACGACAACAACTTGGACCTCTCCTCTCCCCATCATCGTCGCCCTCAAACGATGAGCTCTCAGCAAGCCTCCCTTCGGCCTCGTCGCGCCCACCAGTCCCACCGGCGACGCCGTTCCTCCTCCGCTTCATCCTCAGCCCACATCCACCGCCGCCGTCCCGGTGCTGTCTCAGGCCGCTCCCCTTCCGACCTCGCCTCGCTCAGGTTTTTCGTGCTATCCCACATCGAGGAAATAGAGCGGAAATTGCAGTCCTTGGAGAGCACCAACGCCCGTTGCTTGTCTTCCAGCCAGGACCAAGATGAAACTTCGGGCCCAGAGTCGCCCTGCCGATCACCGCCCAACGAAGAGGCAGAAATATACTCACCGGGGCTCCTTTCATCTGGTGGATTAATCCCCGCGACGCCTCTCTCCGAGGATCTCGAAGCAATTGTGCATGAGGGGCTCAAACGACTGCGTCACCTCCGCGAGGAAGTCTCCACTCGTCTTCCGGATCTTGACGAGCTCAAATTTCACTTTCCGGACTTTGATTGGGAGCTTCCTAATGTTAGCCTGGTCGATTTACGCGCACGAATGCCAGGCATGCCAAACCTCAGTGATATCGGCTCTAAACTTCCCGACCTTGATGAATACCTACCCACACTCTCAGAACGCTTACGATCGCTGCAGTCTCACCTATCTAACATACCCTCTATATCCTCCGCCGTCAATCTCGGCCCACTACACGACCTCCTCTCCTCCGAGCTGATTGAAGATGTTCAGGCGGAGGTTGAGAGAGCCCAGACGCAAGCCGGGCGTACTGCTACCCAGGTCATGAGTGCTCTCAAAAAGTCACTCCACGGTCGGACACTCATTTTGTACAATGACCTACCCGAGAAATGGCGCAATAACGAATGGGTCCACGGAGGGTATCGCTTTATCCCTCTGCAAGACTGGCCGTCTCTCGTCTTCTCCGTGTTTACGCTTCATAACGAGACCGGTATGTCGCAACAACCTATTGAACGTGTGCCTGCACTGACAGCTCCTAACAGTCAACATCCATACTCACCTAATCCCCCTAATTTTTTTCGTTCCGTACCTCCTTTACGGCTGGTGGCGTTACACCAACATGGACGAACTTCCCACGACCCTTTTCTCCATTTTCGCCTCCATTTGCCTCTTCTCCTCTGTCGTCTGGCACACATGCACCGGATCTGCCCATGAAATGCTCATGGAGTTTACCGCCCGTGCTGATTACGTCGGCATCGGTTGGCTGATCAGCGCTAGCGTCGCGACCGTTTGCTGGTACGGGTTCTCGTGCCGACCTTTTGCCTTGACTGTTTATCTGTCTACCACCATTGCGTGTGGAATCGCTGGGAGCATACTACCGTTCATGCAATGGTTCAATGCGAGGAAACACAAGGTGGGGTCTCAAGCCTTTCAGAAATGCGCGGCTTACTCAAGGATGTCTCTAGAGATGGCGTGTTGTGTTCTTCATTTCCTTGGCATGCACCGGATTAGGTAAGAATGGGGCTCTCAAGATAATCAATCCTAAATAACTGCTCTCTAGCACCTCTCATCCATTTGACTCTCGCTCATTCTTTTGTGGACATGTGGCGCTTCCTAAGTATGGCTTTAACCGTCGACTTGTAGACCTCGTTTGAATAACCCGTTCCTACAGCGCCCATTGTCCCCTCTCTCCTCGCCTATAAGATCGGCCTAGTCTTCTACGCAACGCACTTCCCAGAGTGCTATCTCTCCTCCGGGTCACATGTCCACAGCACCCATCATCATCACGGAGGCACCGACCCGTCATTTTCTTCAGAAATAGAATTTGATCACCCGGACCACGCAGTTATCGACCATGCTCGACACGCGCAGTCCAAGTGGCGCTGGATCGACTATATTGGTGGAGGGAGCCACGCGGTGTGGCATATCTTCATCGTCGTTGCGGTTTTGTCCCATCGTGCAGGGATGCCGGGGCTCATGGTTGGACCAGCTGGGGAGAGGTGCCATGCGCTTCGGGAACTTGGGTGGGCTATATGACATCGCTGGCTTGATCATGTCAAACTCAAAGTACCATGGTGGGTATTCTAATAGAGGGGCTTTTCTTGCAAATCACGCGTTACGCAACAAGCATACTTACGATACCTCGGACCACCCCTTCAAGGTGGATTGACCATATCGATATCTAATCTTTATTGGGCCGAGGCCGCAAGGGGCGAGCCCGTCCCGACGATTACGGTAACAGCTGATTCCAGTGCCATGTCGATCATTTGATAAGGAGCAAAATAGAGTGGAATCGTTGTAGCTCTGAACGCCAAGGCCGTGTCATAGGGTTGATGAGAGTTGTAGGCAGGTGAAGTCAAGGACAGGCTTGTCAGGCTCTTCAAGAGGCACAACTATTAAACTTGTGCGTAGCGATGTGATACAGCACCACGAGGGCGCTCGATGTGCGTTGTGGGTGGTCCAATTCCAATCGAGGATTTGTTAAGTCTATAAAGGTATTGTTGTGCTGTTGTACGCCTATGTAGCCATTTCGCTGTGAGAAACGAGTTCACACACGGCTCGTAGTTATTGGAGCAATGTTTTCCGGCTAGTTGAGTTGTGACTAGCACGTGAGATTATTTGGCTGTTCTTTAGCGCTCTCTCCTTTGCTCAAACGGTTCTCATAACGTGGACCAAATGAATGGATCCAGCGGATGGCTTAGAGCAAGTGTAGCTGCGGCCGATCGCTTAGGGCGAGCTCGGAACTCTTAACAATGTCTCAAGAGGCGCTCCAGCCACCGATTGGCTCAATTCGTTGGCGAGGGATTGACTGGAATCGAGTGGATATCCGGGGCCAGCCAACTGCTTGTCATATAGGAACGGGAACCGTCCAGGGGTCCACGCACAAAGGGAACATGAAGGAGTACAAGGTGCGAGGGACTAGCCATGACCGAGTAGCATGTCGGTGGGGGGATGGAATAGAGTATATACAGATAAGGGGGGACATTCTATCAACGGGATACGTGTATCTGCAAATTAGACCCGCAAATAGGAAAAGATCCCTCATTTGACGTCCTCTAGAGGAAGAGGCCGACGACGGCACCGATGAAAGCGGCAACACCGGTGTAGGTGACCGGGGAAGCATTGGCAAAGGCAGCACCGGTGGTGTTTTTATTCGATGCAGATGCAGATGCAGATGCAGACGCACTGGCCCTCGCGGCGGAAGTGCTGCTGCCGCGAGTGGTTGTTAGGGGGGTTGTGGCACCGTTGGTGCTCGGGCCAGTGGTGGTTGGGCCAGTGGGGGTCGAGCTGGCGCCTTGAATTTGGTTCTTAACGGTCTGGTTGAAGGTGCCGGTCATGCCGTCGAGCGTGAAGATGGCAGAGAAGGAGAGGTAGGGGTTGACGCCGTCTTTGAGAGAGACCGAGGAGAAGCGGATGAAGTAGAATTTCCCATTCTCGCCTACGGTGGGGTCGACGAGAAAGTCGGTGGTGGCAGTTGTTGCGACGTTGAGAGGGTCTGGGAAAGCTGGAGATGGGAGAGTGGGTGAGTGAGAGGGCGAGAGGGCGAGAGGGCGAGAAAAGGGAAGCATACCAATTGGCTGGAGGAAGGTCTATATAATATTAGGATTCGTAGAATAGGACAAGGAGTTTTTATCGACTAACCTGTTGGGTCTTGCTGCCAGTGTAGAGGGCGATAGTGCAGTTGCCTTGCTGAGCGAGGGATGCACCGAGGTTGTTTTCCTACGATTACGATGCAAGCGATGTATGAATGGGACGTGTGAGCGGAGGAAAGCGGAAAGAGCGGAATGGGTGCCTTACCGACCAGTTGATGGTGCAGCGCTGACCACCGGAGCAGGTGGACGAGGCAGTAGGCAAGGTGACCTGGAAGAGTATAATTGAGCGAGTATGATGAGAGGCGGGGTATGCGGTGCGTTCGTACACCAAGTTCGCCGAGGGCAGGAACGGCTAGCGCGGCGACGGCAGCGATGAGAGTAGTGGGGCGCATGGCTGAGAGTAATACTAGTTGTAGTTGTAGTTGTAGTTGTAGTTGTGGCTGTAGGTGAGTTGCAACGAGAACGAGCGACTGGTGACTGAGTGACGACGGCGGCTAGGTCGGGGTCGGGGACGGTGAAGACGACGACGAGGAGAACGAACGAGGGAATAAAGTGGAAGAGGTCCAAGCTTTGATTTGAGAGAGCGACTGAGAGAGCGAACTACATGTCGTAAGAACAAGGCCCGCTCCGCTCCTTAATCTTAATGATTTCTTGGCCGAAAGCCGAGAACAGAGAACACATGGCACATGGCACATGTTTGCGTTTGCGTTTGCGTTTGCGGGAATCTCGGCACTTGGCTAAATAATACAATTACACAAATACACACAAATACATAAATACATAAATACATAAATACATAAATACATAAATACACAAATCAAAAAAAAGTACATAAATGCTCGGACAGAACCCTAAATTAAAGCCTGTTCCTTTGTTCTACCCACCCACCCATCCCGACTAGAAAATGTATGTCAGTACAGATGAATGAGACGGAAAAGAGGATGAGAGAATCGAATCAGATAGGAGCGAAAGACATTTAGATGATAGTTTATCCACAGCTTATTAATTTTCAGTGTGAACTATGCTTGTTTTTTTTCGTACTTCATCCCACGCTTCAGCCACGATAAAACACACCACACTCACTATGTACTTGGGAGCCAGGACGAGCCAGGACGAGCCAGGAGCCCGGTCAACGCCGCCGGCCGAGGTCAGAGGTCGAAGAGGAAGAGTTTATCCCATTGTTGTGGCTGCTCAAGCCACAACTCGCCAGTCGATGACCCGACTATGACGACTACGGCGCATGTTCTCGCCTCGAACTCGACGTCTATCGATAAGAAACGAATCGAAGAAGAAGCAGTGCGCGTACGAGATGCAGCAACACGCTCTCAACGATGGGAAACACTCGCCACATTCGACTTGTTCCGCGGTGCGCAACGTCCGCTTCCGCTTCCGCTTCCTACGATGATCCTCGCTCATTCCTTCTCTTACCTTACCATAGACCCCCTCTATGACCCACCTCCAACACCGGACATGTCCCTCATCGAGCCCTTTCAGTCCACTGACTTTCCCACCCTCCTCGGTCAGAATATCGAAGACGCAGATACGGGTCCACGAAAGCAAACAAGGCTCGATAAGGCTACCATACACCACGTTATACCAGATGTACGCGTATTTCTTATATCTCCTTGATGAATCGTTCCATTCATCCTATCTCTTCTCCATCCCGTCGACCCCCCACCCACAACGTTGGCATTATATCGCCACTGTGTTCAGCCACACATCATACCTCCACCCCCCATCCACCGCCCCCGAGACCCAGACGTGCACACTAGAATCCCGCCCTTCAAATCAAACCCAATCAGACTCCTCCAACCGACCGATTCTGCAAAACTCTGCGACGAGTATGGCCGTATGGCATGGATCATCCCCGTTCGTGGGCCACCCTTAATCGCAGGGACGAGTGGCGCAATCTTCTCAAACACACCAGCAGGACAGGTACTCAAACAACTCGACTACAACGCTCCAGCAAACCAAGAGACTACTGCGATCGCCGTGGCCGCCGTGGCAGAAGGCCACAGTGTAGCCAGCGCACAGGAGGCAAGCACGCTCCAATGGACTGCCCCCACCCTCGCCAATTTTTGGATGTTCCTCCTTCGCCTCCACGAGACCTCGGCCCTCGGTCCCCTTGCCCTCTCCTTCCAACCTCGCCAGTTTGCGCCCCTCCTCCGACCAACCCCAGATGTACGCTGGGGCCTTGACGCTTTCGAAACCACGGTGGTAGACGCCGGTGAAAAGGTCCAGAGGAGACGCTGGCTGCGTGAACGCCTCGCCGAGACCGACTATATCAAGATCTACCACGATGCCACATTCGCACTCAATTTCCGCCAGCTCATCCACGCCTACCGCGATGACGAGAGGGTAAGGGAATGGTGTTCCCCAAAGCACCGGGGCGGCCATTTCAGGGCTGAGGAGTCCAAGGAGGAACAGGAATATGGTAATCTCAAGAGGAGAGCAAAGGCTAAAACGCGGAAACCGTTTAGGGGCATAAAATTGTTGCTCGTTGATGATCTCGGAGAGCCATTCTTGATTGCTTGAGCTTGTAATCCAGTTCTTGTTGTTCAGATCAGAACGGTTTGACCTTTTTGTGCCTTATTCGTTCCAGCTCTAAATGACCTTTTGTGTTAGTGGATACGTTTTCAGGCCGAGCAGCGTACAAAAATGCGCCTGGCCGGTCCCAGAGCTCCCTTGTGCACCCTTGCAACTCCATTAACGACCCAACGCACCTCAACGTCGCATTGAGAATCTTGACACTTATATAGCAGTCTCGAAGCCGTCTTCCGTATCTTACCCGATCGCACACCCCATATCGCACACAGGAAGGGTGAGAAAGGGGAGAGAGACGAAACGGGTCCAAGGTTTCGGTCATGAGAACGCTTGTTAATTAGACATAGCATGGGGCTCTTAGGGGTGAGCAACTTGACAGGTAGAGTGGGAGGAAGGGAGGGTGCAGTGAGGTCTTAAAGGTTCCAAGAGGTAAACCACGGCTTGCTTTGGTTGGGTGTATGGGTATAATTTAGCAGTGTGTATTATCGTGGATTACTTACACGATCCTCGGGAAATGACTAGTACTCTACCGGAGAAACAGCCCGCAAAAGTAAAGAAATTGTAAAGCGAGAGACGGCGTTGAGAAACATGGAGTGAAGCAGCGGTACTCACGTGAGTGCCTAAGTGTTAGCTCCTTTGGCGATCTGGGTTGGGTGGGTCGAGAAGATTAAGACGGAGGGTGTAAGCAAAATCGAAATGCGGGCTGAGGCGGGGTAAGAAAATTCTGGACGATTGTACCAGTGTGGTACTTGACCATTCACGAGTATCTCGCAAACAGAATGGGTGATAATCTGAGAAGAAGCGCGACCTCATGGGTCAAACGAATCGTGCCGGGTAGGGGACTCGGAAACTCATGACTGAATGGAGATTGTGGAGATTGTGCTGTAGATGGTGAGCACATTCTTGCAAAGTCTTGATATCCCTTGTGAGCTGGCGAGGCGACTTAGCTAAGCTTCCAGCTGGGTGGTATCCAGCAGCAGAGCGGCGTGGGAATTGATGTGGAGCTGTTCTGGGTGTCCAGAAGAGGTGACAAGGGCAACTCTGGTGCCATCGTAACCTTGGCTGGAGCGAGAGAGGAATGGACAAGTGTTCAAGCATTTGAGGGCGGGATGGCTGCTCAAACGGGTCAACGACTGCCAGGAGCAGCAGTACACGGAGGATGGAGCACGCTACCAGCAGTCAGCGGCGACATCTTGCGATGGATTGAGGACGCTCGAGAGAAAGGGGTCAACGTGCAGCCCAAAAGAAAAGCCAAACGGCAATCTCACCTTCCTCCTCGCCATTTTCGTCGATGGATCCACGCAGGCAGCCACCCTCGCTGCGGGCTCTGTCGTCGCCGCCGCTCGTGCTGACGACGGCCGGGGCCATGTTCTCGACCACGCCAGCAGCTAGTCCAGGCGAGTTGTACATCGACTGGGACGTGCTCTCTCCCACTTTCGGCAGGGCTCGTCGACCGCGGAGACAAAAAGGGAGGTTGCGAGGTGTTGACCAACCAAACAATGGGCCCTCGTTGACAACACCGACGGCGAGCTCTCTCCCCTTCGGACCCACTCACCTCGACGCCCTCGACCTCGACAACCCCCGATACTCGCTCCTCGTCGCTTCCCACGATGGGCAGCACTGGCAGACGACCACCGCCGATAGGACCCCGGGTGCTCATCAACAACTACCACCACGACACCGGCAGCGGCAGCGGAGAGAACAGCAAACGAGACGGGACGTCGCGGGATGACGGCCACCGCAACACAGACCGCGACAACAGATACATCCCCTCGTCATCGTATTCGTCGTCCAAAGATCGTGAACATGGCTCTCGTCCCAGACCGTACCCAGACGCGCCAGGCCCCGCAAACTCGTCGCACGAGTACTCGCGCTCAACCACACACGACACGCGTTCTTCTGCGCCAAATGCATCAGCTCTCCTCCGGCACAACCAGCGTGAGTTCCTGCGCGCCTCCTCCCATTTTTTCCGCAAATTTTTCTGACGCATGTTTCGCCTGGGCGCGCTCAGCCGATACCATACAACCAACTCAACGCGCACCATCACCAATTCCAGAATGGCCACCTCCCGTAGAGGAACCTAGGAGGAGAAATTGGTACACGATATACGACCCCGCACTCGATCCAAAACGGTCAAAGGGAAAGGATATTATCTACCGATACGACGGTAAATCTCCCTATGGCGAGCCGGAAATTGTCGTACAGGACCCCCGACTAGAACCTAGAGCGCAGGGAAAGGATCTCGGTGCGCGTGGCGTTCGCAAGTTCCGCCTACAGTTGTACCCTCTCATCTACGAAGTGCGTGTTGGTTCTCTTCCTTCAGCACACCTTGTTCACCCACCCTTTTGCACAGTGGGACGAGCGTTCAACTGGCCCGCCTCCTCCACCCGCGATCCTTGTCACCGGTCTCAACCCGCTCACACCTTACCCGCAAGTCCGCCGCCATTTCGCCCAATACGGCACGGTCGTCGCTTTTGATGGCAAATCGGACAAGTACACTGGTGCACCGCTGGGCATTGTCTGGGTCAACTACGGGAACCACGAGCTCGCGAGGCGTGTCACCGAAAAGGAAGATGGGCAGCGCGTCTGGTTGGGCGGGGAGGGACAAGTCATCAAGGTCGAGCTCGACTCGGCCCAGCAGGAGAAATGTAAACAACGAGTCAATGCCGAGATTGTTAGGCGCAAAAAGGAACAAGAGGCCAAAGCGATGCGCCCTCCTCCTAACCCTCTACTGGGGCCTTCGTCCTCGTCCTCGTCTGCATCTGCATCCTCTGCAACAGGTGCCATGTCGCAGGTGAAAAGGGACGCGAGCGCGAGCACGACGGCAACTCCGCTGAACGCGTCCTCTATGCACAAGTCGAGCGTCGCGAATACTTCAATACCAGGGAACGGAATCCTCCCACCCAAGCCAACTACAGCCTTCCCGTCTGCTACAGTCAACGGCTCAACGCGGGGCATCTCCGCATCGCGTATGTCGAGCGAAGCCCCGATCGACCTCCGCCGGCGCGCATCCTCGCGCCGCTCGCCCTCCCCCTTGCATTCCACCCCGCGATCTCGATCTCGCTCCCGCTCACCAGCACGTGCACGTTCGCCCACCTGGTCGCCGCGCCGCCCTCCGTCGCCCGTCGATCCACCTCCACCACCCCCACAGCGCACGATTCCCAAACCCAAGACGCCTGCGGATATCGAGCGCGAGCGCGAAGAGGAGCATGAGGAGATTCTCAAAGTGCTCGAGGCGAGCGGGAAGGAGCACATCAAGATTGACGGGCTGCCTCTTGGTCGTGGTGTGCTTGACCGTAGTGGGATGATTGGCCTTAAAGAGGCGGATGTTAAGGAGTTCTTTGATGGATTCGAGCCTGACCAGGTTGGTCCTTTTCAACTCGTGATTATTCTTGGGTGCTGGGAGGCACATTTGTTGTCCCCCCCTCTCTGAAGTGTGACCACGGCTGACATACACTATGCTTTGGGTTTGATGCAGGTCGTTCACGATCACACCGGGTGGTATGTGACATTCCATAGTCCTTCATCGGCCCGCCGCGCCTCGCTCGTCCTCGAAGGTCGGCTATTGCTGCGTTACGTCGTCCGTCTCAACGTCGGCAACCCACCTCACCGGCACGCCGTCGTCCGGAAGAAGTACGATGAGCGAGCGCTCATCAAGCAGACCCGCGAACGCATCGTACGCGAACTCCGTGCGCAGGCTGAACGTGATGTCCGCGAGCGTATCGTTGCGGAGCGGATGCGTATGCTCGTCCATGAGGAGTGGACCCGTCGGGAGATCGAATTAAATGCGAGTGAGGGGGCGAAGACGAAGAATGAAGACGAGGACCGCGAAGACGAAGAGAATATCGGCTTTAATGTCCGGATGCGGATGGCTAACCTCAAGGGATTGTCATTTAAAAAGAAAAAAGTTGATGGGGAGGGCAAAGAGGGAGGGAAGAATGAGCCTGTGTCCCTGCGGAAGCCATTTACCGAGAACCAGCGGGGGAGGGTTGAAAAAGGGGGTCAGGAAAGAGCCACTACGACCAGTCCTATTGTTGTCAAGACTGAGCGCCTGGTGCTCTCATCGCCCACTAAACCGCCGTCGCAAGTGCCAACTTTGCATCTGCAGACAGAGGCGGAAGCGCGTGAGGAGGAGATGCGCAGAGCTGTGAGGCGGGACAAGTCGCGCAAGGAACGGGAGGCGGTCATTATGGACGATGGGGTCGAGTCCGACTTCGTGCCCGAAGTTGGAGCAGCCAAACCCGGGGCTGGTGCACAGAAGAAACGCAAAACCAAAGGTGGACCCATTGGGCGACCGAAGAAAGTCAAGATTACCTCGCCAGAGATTCACCCCTTGCTCCTCGTAGGCGATACGCCTTTCGTTGTAGAGACTCCCTCGCTGCAACCAGTTCTACCGACCTTGGCCCCGCTCTCGTCCG
>Ga0307513_10003337_pt1 | contig 21853 bp, 29 predicted proteins | sample 15_EM_MG_FD_202174 | JGI IMG/M metagenome (GOLD analysis project Ga0307513, IMG submission 202174) | Populus trichocarpa ectomycorrhiza microbial communities from riparian zone in the Pacific Northwest, United States - 15_EM | ecosystem: Host-associated > Plants > Roots > Unclassified | place... | reverse complement strand
TCCTAGAGCCGGCGCTCATTCGCTCGACGCTGCGCTGGTCGACCCTCACCCTAGGGCTATCACTCACCAGCTCTCAGCTCTCAGCTCTCAGCTCTCAGCTCGCCGTGGAGACGTGGAGACGTGGAGACGCTAAGTCATAGAACAGAGCCCTAGCTGCCCTGCCGGTAGGCCGGTAGTAGCTCGCTCGCTCGCTCGCTCTCTCTCTCCATATCCCTTTCCGCTCGCTCTCCGTTGGCCCGCTCACTGCTATATTGATACTGTACCTGCATATTCGGCGAGAGTACGTTATGTCTATAAGAAACCGCCCATCTGCACTCCTTCTCTCCGCGGCGGTTCTATCATAATTCTTCTTTTCTTTCACACTTACTTACATCGTTGATAGAACAAGCTCTGCCTTGCAGAGTCCTCCGCCCTCGACCGCCTGGCGCCTGGGCGTATCTCGTCCCCTCGCCGCCATTTCGTCCTCCTGTTCTTGCTGTTTTGACGTTCTTGCACACTCGTTCTTCTTCGATCTTGGACCACGCATTCCCCGCTCCAGTTTCATCTCCAGTTTCGTTCCAGTCTCGACGGCAACCCACATAAGTTTACCTGCAATATGCCCGATTTCAAGTTCTCTCTCTCGGCCAAACCACCCAAACCCAAACCGAAGAAACCAGGCAAGATCGTCGTCGTCGTGAGTGACGGTCGCTTTAACGACCCACACTCCAGTATTAACACACCATGTCCCACAGCGTGCTGGTGGCCGTGGGGGCTCTGGGAACATCAGCCGTACCAAAATATTGGCAACCCAATCCTCGTCTAACAGTCTCATCCAGATTAAATCGACCAACACCACTGCAACTGCTGCAACTGCTGGATCTCGTGCTACCAGCTACAATAGCAGAACAGGCAGTAGCAGGACGGGCTCTTCAGCCAAATCGCTCAGCAGCTTACGGGAAGAGCACCCCGACTATGGGTGTAGCATAGCATCACCCGCAGGGAGAGAAGTCGCGCTCCCCCGGAACAAGGTCAGTGGTTCTACCAAATAAATAATTTCTGGATTCGGCTAACTCCATCGTGCTTCTATGCAGACCACGACCTCCGGCAGGGGAGGCCTGGGAAACGCCCACGATCATGTCCTTGAGAAAGGCGTCTTCGAACGAGTTCTCGCACATGAGGATGCGGTTATCCGGCAACGGGAGATGAAAGCCACCCGAAGCACTGGTCGAGGAGGTTCAGGAAACATAAAACGTTCGAAGGGAGACAAATATGGCCGTGAGTGCCACCCTAACCCTCTACGCTCACCTCCTTGGGTTGTATGTCGTACTAACGATGGCTCCCTTCAGCATCTTCCAAGGGGTCGCTTCTGACCCAAAGCGTGAGAAGCAGGGGTATCAGCACAAAGAGTTCGGAAACAAAGTCGCAAGAATTGTCTCGCTTTGAAACTCAGATCTCCATGCAAACCACCGATACAAATGGCGTCCCATTATCCACGTCTTCTTTTTCCGACCAGATTCCCGAAAGCCCCCAAGAGGAAGAGGGTACAGAAACCAACGATGACGAAGTGGAAAAGGCGGAAGTGGTCCTGGGGAGGATGGTCGCGAAGGTGGCAGCAGTGTCACAGAGAAATTTCAGTCGGCCAACGCAGCCGGAAGTACTAGAGGCGAGAGTTTCCTCTGGTCTTAGGCGGTCCCATTTCCGTCCAAGTCCAGAGTCATGGGCAAACGCGACAACAGAAGCTCTTGCCCTCCTGAAAGCGACCGGAGTGATCTCGCAAGTGCCAGAGGTGCCGAAAGTACCAAAAATACCACAGTCTGTTCAGACATTATCACTTCCTAACACTGGGATTACATCCCCCTCTCCTGAACCCTTCAGCCAGGTACCCGACGCTCACGTTGAAATTTCAGCCGATTCGCACTTCAAACGGGTCGCCCCTGGAGTCTCACTATATTCGCCTGGTCCCAGTGAACAAACTGGCCTCACCCCACTATCTCAGCAATTCGAGTCGCAGCAGTCAAGCAAACCGGTCAGAACTCCATCAGACAGGTCAACTGAGCTACCTTATCTACGAACACGCGAGAAGGGACAAACCCGGCAGAAGAGAAATGTCGCCATGCCTATCTCCAGTTCTGATTACGTGGCAAGACATGAAGAACCTGACGACCCAAAACCTGCCCCACCCAGGGCACCGTCTCGATCTTACTGGGCTGAAGACTCTCCCGGTCGTTCTACGAGTAGACCTATCGACCCTCTTGGTGACCCGCCCCAGTATGCAGCCCAATCCCCCCCAATCCCAGGTTTCATAGCCGGCGTTTCTCCCTACACGTCTCATCCCCCCGCAACCCATGAAAAACATGAGACACGCACCAGCGACGAGACCGTCCTCAATCTCTCAAGCTATTCCTTCCCGGACACACCCTCGCACAGGCTTGTCCACATCCCACCTGCGCCCCAACATTCTCCGCAGGACCGCCGTAAGGTGGTAACTGTAGAAGGGGATGTTCCACAACCAAGATGGGATTCTGAGCGCCGTCGGGATGATTACCCATTAAACCCGCCGCCTTATGGAACCGCCCAGTTTCCTGGAAGGACACCAATCAACCCCGGCGCGTTGTACCAAAGTCAAAGACACAGGGCGGAACGAGACTTCCCAGGCGCCCCGCGCGACGATCTATGGGCCGACGGAATGTCAAGTTCGCCTACTCCAGTCTCACGACCGTCTCCCCACAGGTCTCAAGACCCACGAGCATCTCCAGCGCCCTGGGGGCGCCCTGGAGAACATCGCAGTTTCCTCCCTAGCCCACTCTGTTCACAACCTCGCCCTATATCACCAGGAATAGACCCTACACGACTCCAGAACTATCGCGATAATTCTACCGCCGATAGGAGACCCAGTGCGATCGCAGAAGATGTTCCACAGGGCCACCAGCCGCCGGGTACAGGGCCCCCGGCCGGCCTCGACAGGAAGCCCTCTGCAGAACATCTAGGCCATTGTCACCTGCGCAGAGTCCGATCCAGGCATCGTAATCTGTCCGCTGGATCCGGCCCACCTCGAGATTTACCAACACAACCCCTGCCATCCATACCGTCATCTCATTGCCCCGACGAACGCGGTTTTCGTTATCAGGGTAATTCTGAACCCAGACATTTCAGCTCCTCCGAGGATCTGTATTCGTCCAACTACGGCTCGCACCCATATGCGCATAGTTCAATTACCACGGTTGTATCGCCATCCGACGGAACCTCTGCTGCTGAAAGCACTGTGCGGTCACTCAGTCGACTTTCCACTATTGACGACTCGCATGATGAGCTGCACAATCGCAAGGTGAACTTTGCCTCTGTGCGTGCACACCGCACCAGGGACAATCACGCCTTCTACTCGGACGTTCTAGGTGAATATCAACACGAAGGGGATGTTGCCCCGCATCAAGTTCCCCTCAAGTGTCCTGAACGAGCTACTGTTGAGGCACTCCGATCCGCGGGTCCTGGAACTCCGAATCCTAACCTCCCGTCGAAACTCACCAATATCACCACTGCTGTCTTTGAGAAGGAGGTCAATATCACTCCAATTCCTCAGACAGTGGCTAGCAGGCCAACCAGATCATTAAGAATGCCTAACACCGAGAACGAGGCACCTCTACACGGTGATGAACTCAACATTCCATCATGTAAACCGCTGTCGAGGATGGAGAAGGCGCTCTTGCGACGCGTAGAGTTCGGAAGCTATGTAGACCATTCAAAGCTTTGGCTCGCTTAGGCTTTCCTCTTGTCATTTTTTGTCATCAGTCTCTCTTTCTCTCTCATGTCCGTCTGCGGACTGGTCTCCCTGGCATCGTTCGCTCCTTGTTCGCTGGGACTTTAAATATACACTGTACACACCGTCGATATAAATCAGAATTGGACCCATTGAAACCGGCCGGTCTGGTGTTGTGGGATCAACGGTTTCAACCATAGATTTTCAGTCATGATAAGAATAACGACCTTCCTTGCCGGGACCACCAATGGCCACTTGTCGTGACTTGGTATTCCTAAGAGTATAACTATTAAGCTACCGATTGCACACAAGAGACAGAAAGGAATGTCGGGAGGTCTGAACTTAAGGTGTAATAACTGTGAAAGGGCGAACTAAGTCGATATTCCGACTGCTGTTTTCTGCACTTGTACATAGAGCTTAAATAGTACATGGATGGAATGGAGAACTAATAGTGGTGAGAGTAGCCATAGTGGGTCTGGTTATGGGCCAGGCAACGTGAACAACACAAGAGTCTTCTCTCCCCTGTGAATGCGGCTCTTCTCTTCCCTTTAAATGTGGCTCCTGCTGTCGCAATCGCCTCTTGTTTCAGTCCTGAAGTGGCTGGCTTAGGATCGAGTTTTGGTTAGCCACCAAAGCATGCTATCCGCACTTCTTGTAATGGAGATGTAAGCCTAATCCACGGGCTGAACAAATACGGGTACGGGCCATTCGGTGGGACCAAAATGCATGCAATGGATCGGCGGTATATTATCGATTGTGGGTACGAATTGGGAGGCAATGTGGCCACCCTCATATCGAACACGTCAGGGAGGAAAGAATAGTGGTGGTAACGTTGACCAGAGGAAGCCCCATTGCCCATGTCAACCCGCAGATCCTCTGGTTGTACACCGAACGGCTTGTGTCCGAGCTCCAGACCCAGGTTTGTCTACCCATGATAGCCTGTGCATTCGCTTTCTTGCTGCCTTTCTTGTCGCCTTTCTTGTCGCCTTTTGTCGGCGACCCTTTCGATTGGATGGACTGAGACCCCTCAGTGCGTCTCCGAGACCCTCCCCGTGTCTGTGGCAATGCTTTGGGTATAGATTGAGGCGCTTCAAGCATCAAGCCATTCAATAATTCCATTTCCCAGGACGACACCACGGTAGCACAAGACCATGGCAGCACAAGAACAATACAAACCACAAGAAAACAAAGCCATACCTCAATTCTCATTACCCCCATCCCTATCATCCTCATCTTGATCACTGTCCCTCCGGTTGGTCATCTTGATTCTTTTCATCAAAATCATCAAAAATTGTTGGAGACATGACTATGAAACCGCCATTGTCGGACATAGCATAAATATACATAAGGGAGAGATACCCACTAGGTCACAACGGCTGGAAGTAACTATTCCTTGGGTAAATAAATTGGGAATAATCCGAGAAAAAACGATCTGCAATGTGGGATATACATATGATAATCCATGATTTTTCCGCTACTATTGATAGCCTATATATGGGAGATACTCGGACTCTACTATGACTAATCCTTAGTTACTCCACTGTATAATAGCGCGACAATACAGGCAATTTCAGCAGCTATTCAGCAAGCTATTCAATGACTAATCCATAGATATTATTGTTGTGCGTTTCAGGGTATATTCCAAATCTCTACCCCACCTTGTCACATTAAGGATCCTTTGCAAAATACAGCATGCTTCCCCAGCTATTTATATAATATTCAAGTGTTTGTACAGCCCTATTCCTGAAATTTCCCCATTGTTATTCCAAGCGCTCGCCACATGATGTCATGGGATGATTGATTGGCTACCCACCACCTATTCCACACCTATTCCACACAAAGAAAACAGCCCTGCAATTCCCACCCTTTTCAATTGAGCCTGTGGCTGAGTGTCAGGGGTCTTGGACCCCGACCAACACGTGCCTTCTACGTCGACCACCAAGGTCTTCAACAATTTGCTTCGATGCTGGGCGACGAAAGCGGATGGCAACTCACAGAATCGGATCCAGGGGTCTTAACTTGCGCTCGCTCGCTTCCCAATGAGCTGACGCTGCTAGAGAATTGACTTTGCATGCGTGTGCACAAGAATCCCTTACCAACATGCACAAATTACAATGGACGCACATCATTATCCCATGGGACGTTCAATAGCGAGCTCCTTCAACTGCTGGGTATGCCACTTTTGATGGATAATATGTATTCGCTCGACCCAGCAACACTTGAACAGCAATATGCATTGGTGCCAATGCAAGCTCTTATCTTCCTCCTCAAGTGGATCGCCGAGCTTGAGACCGCTGAAGGAGACAGGGCCAAAGGCTGAGGCGCCTACGACTCGACTTTGCCGGGTTCCTCGCAAAGCAGGTGCGTAGTAATTTACAGTGCTCTTTGTAGCATCATCAATTTAGTCTATAGGTTGTGAATAACGCGTGCGTCACCATCGCGATCGTCAACGCGCTTGGAAATATCCCAGGAGCAACTTGTTGGCCCCATACTATCAAATCTTTTCGAGTTTGCCCCTGGGATGGACCCTCTAGTGAGTGGATATACACAATTGGATCCGCTCCTTACGTGACATTTCGGACTCTCGGCGAAGCTCTCACTTTGGCGACTGAGCTTCGTACTATTCATAATTCCCTCTCCCCTCAGCGGCCAACCACTCGCACGACTCCATTCAACCCCATACTTTCTCAAGGTCGACCAATTGAAATTTTCGATATCGATTTGCGCGATCTCATCGCGCTCGTGCCCCTTTGTTTCGACCAGCCTCGAACGCCAATGTCCCGTACGACGCTGTTCCATCTCCTTCGTCGAGTACTGGATCCTTCGGAGAACAGCGCTTAAGAATCGAATCAGTGTGACGGTTCCTCGAGGAGAAGTCTAAACCATCAACGGCTTGCCTCTTTTCTGCATACTAGAGTCACACTGGAGATAGAAACACACTACCTGGGCCTATCGAACCGCACCAGCCACTAATCGTCCCATACACGGATGTACACCCTACTTTTCTCTCTTAATTTGTCACGGAGCGTGGCTACGACTGATGAGAGGACTCGGAACAGTCGAATAAGCGATGGTACCTCCGCCACCTCGGCGGCTTTCTAGTCGGAGACTAGGTTAGAGTACCAAGCTGCACTACTACTACCCGTACCCGATTCCCGGGTGGTTGATATATATCACCACGAACGTATTTGGTTTGTATTCATCTGTCGATATTGTCTATTCATAAATCGAAGTTATGCTGAGGTGATGGTAAGACTGTCGATTTAGTCGAGTATGTCACTGAAGCCCGTAGCACAGGTGCATAATTGCGTATTATAGACCCTCAAGGCGAGTAAAGAACCGGTGGCACCCATAGTCCCTTTTCGGTGGCCATAGTGGACTACGGAAGAGACTGAAGTCGCCAAAGAGGAGCTCGACGAGAAGATTCGCCAAGCGGATGAGAAACACGACAAGGCGATGTATTGCCAAGGCAAGGGCCTTTGAAAGGCAGCACGGACCCAAAAGCCAGACGTAGGTGAGTCCAAATTGCAATCCTTAAACTCAGCAAAACGTTACATAACTGACCAAGAGGATCTACAGCATTTCATACAATGTGAACAGCGTAACTAAAAGACATATAATAAGTCACCGCGAAGCGTCCATCATGGTCAAGACAGGGTGACCCATTTCAAGAAGTTTTGACCCGTGAGTCGTACTTTATCGCGCACCACTCCCACCAGGTCCTTCATCTCTCCTCGTGTTGGTGGTGGCGTCCTGTTCACTGGCCGTCATAGCAGCTTGCACCGCAGCAGGATCAAAGCCTTCGTCTCGCTCATTGAGGTGGGTTGTACTCGCCGCGCGGGCATTGTGCTCGTAACCGTTCTTCTCGTCGCCTGTAGGACCAGACCACTCGCCTTGTGAGTAAATCGGGGGCTTGTGTGGGTCGTAAGGCGGTACGTAGTCCGGATAGGGGTTGAACGGTGCGTAGCCTGGTATTGGTCCTTGCGGCGGCGGGTACATGCCTCGTGCTTCCATGCGATAGACGTTGCTTGGGGCAGTGCGAACAGTGGAGGGATCGAGTAATTGCCGATAGAACGAGAATGCAACGGAGACGAAAAAGAGGCCAAGGACTGCAATTCCGGTCAATGATTGACGGTAGGGAGCATGTAGAAAATCTCGTACGAAGAGCCACAATAAGCCAAGCAATATTTCTGAAGGAATCCTGGTTCCAATAGCCGTTGCAGAGACCCCGGGCTTCTTCTGCGTCCAGGGTCTGGGTGATACCGGGGCGGAAGTAGCCACCTTGCCGAACGACGAGGCCGGTAAGCTCCCTGGTACATTCATCGATCATTTGACCCTGTAGTTGTGTTCAGTACATAATTACTGCATTTAGGGGACTGGCAAACCTTGAGCTGGAAGTGCAGTGCGGTACGAACGCTTTCTGCAGCCAAAACGCAGAGGAGTGCGACTACAGATGCCATGGAGTAGAGCCGAACCAAAGATATCGTGGCCTGGATAGCACATCAACAACATACGTCAATCGCACTAATTATAGGCATACCTTGACAGCGGCGAAGACGCCAAAGGCTTGGATGACCGCAACTACAATGTACAAACTGCCCAAGACGATGTCGAAGGTAGCCAATTGCGGAAGGACTATAAAGGAGTATCGTTAGTATACTGTCTTCTGTGTGACTTTCCGCAAAAGGCAGCCTGAGTGGCCACAAGGCCGAACCTGGCGCATCTCCCATAGGCTGACAGACAACAGACCAGCGTGTCCAAGTCGTTGTGATCGGTCGTAATGCCGAGACGGCTAAGCAAGAACAGAGATGGGTTTACGTACATTGCCTATGGAAACCGATGTCCCGGAAGGCATCAACCTGATCGGAGAGCTTTAATGTCTATTTATATCTAGTTAACAGAGGTTGGGATACGTACAGCCCTGGAGATGAGCATTATAATTAGCGCTCCAACAAGGCAACTGAAGAAGAGCGCACCAGACGAGAGCCCAGATAGAGGTGGTGAGAGTGATGAAGATTACGACGGGCCGGAGTGTTCTCTTGTAAACACGGGTCACAAATGCGTACGGCGGCGGTCGTCCTGAGACTGTGTCAGCATACGCCAGAGTCAGAGTGCCGCACAGGGGGGGAGCTACCAGACGGCGGCGGCGGTCGCGTATTATTTGAACTAAACATCTCGCTGGCTGAAAATTAAAGGTCGGTCGTGGAGGGGGGTGAAGGCAAGGTTTGCTTTATTACCACCAATCTGGGGTTATTTTATCCAACTGCCAAAATAGAACCGGGCTCCTCGGATGTTAGGTTATACTTAGATACTTAGCAATACGACGTCACACAGCTCTGACGCTCTGACGCCCTGACGCTCTGACGCCCCGCAGCGACGGTCGTTTCGTCCGGAATCCAAGCGGGGGATGACGCTTTGTTTGGCTGGAAACTCCAGTCGTCAGCGTCAGTCAGTAGAGGACGAGGTGAACGATGCCAGAGCTTGGAACTTCTGCTTTTATTTCCTAGCTCCCCATGTCGATACGTCGATACAGCATGCAGAAAAAAAGCCAAGGAAATTTAAGTTTATTCGAACCGCTTCCAAGCAAACTTTTCAAGCTCTTTGACTTTGCGCTTCTGCCGCCTCGGTCTGGATGCCAATATTAGCTCAACACTTTTCAAGAGACGGTATCGCTCGAACTACTCACAATACCGGTACACGGGATTCTATCAAGGCGCGGTTTTGCATGCTTATGAAGCGATCCTTGAACAAGTTCCCTTCGACCTAAGGATTCAACTCATCAGCACCACCTCCGGCGATATATCAGGTGAACGCACCTTCAGTTCTCGTAAACTCGGCCGCAAATCTTCGCCGAGTTGTACGTCAATCCGTTCCTCAGGGACCTTATGTTTTCCCCACCGCCGACCGGCTAATCCTTTCCTCAGTGCCTCTGCTTGTTCCAGTAGTCTTTCGGCGGCCTTGCGTTCCTGTTCGGTGTTCGCCGTCTCCACATCAGTCTTGAGAGACTTGACACGGTCGACAGTGGCAAGCAGACGCTTCTTTCGTAGCCGATCCTCTATTGCCTGACGCTATATGTCAACGGTAAGGGGACAGTTCAGCCTTCTACAAGACTCTCACGAACCTCGGCAAGCACCTTCCGCGCCTTCCGCCTCTGCTGTTTCGTCTTTCTCGTGACTCTCTTCGTCGAGACTACCTCAATGATCTGTTCTCCCTCGCCGTTGACCAGGTCTTCTTCCGTGTCCTCCAGCGTGTCAATTGTCATACCCTCCGCACCGCGAGGCACATCAATGTGTAGAGTGTGTCGAGCAGCCTCCATTGCCTCCTTGATGTTCGTATGCTTATCCTCTTCCGCTACTTGTTTTTGCTCAGCCTGGATGGCTGTCTCGAGTAGCTCCGAGTACGCGTCTTGTGGTGGATTGTAGGACGTCCCTCTATGGGGGTCAGACACTGCAGGAGCCATAATGACTTCCCGGATGGCGGTAGTGGGGACCTGCGAGGGGACGAATCAAATCAGACGGCCCCAAATAGCGAGGGAAGATGTAGAGCGCACTTTTGGATCAGGTTTGTTGATGATTTCACCAATGAAGTCCCTTGCCTCGCCTTTTCTCAGGAGCTTCGCAACTTTTGGATCAGCTGGACCCATCGACGCCCATATATCGTACTGCCCACCGTGCCTTACTGCTTCTGACGGTTCCAGCAGAGCACTACCATGCCCCAGCTCGGTCGGGTCTACGATCGCATTAAACGGCCCTTTCTGTGTGCGTCTTGCGATCCGAAGGAGCCGCTCTTTTTCTTGCGAGGTAACCACAGGCTTGGATCGTGATGTTTCAGGTTTAGAGAACACGGCAGGTACGGCAGAACGTTGTGAGAGGATAAGGGTTGATGTGAAGGGCTTTTTGGTCCGAAGCGTTTGTCGAACTAGTGGAAAACCAGCGTTGGTATCGAGACTGGAGAGTCCAGAGCTTGTACATACGTCTCTCGTCACCGACCGTGTCTATGAGGAAAAGCTCCGAATCGGGTTTAGCCTTCAGCGGCGCTCTGTGAAAACTCTCAGATCGCCTTCGTTTTATGTGACGTTCGATAGCCGCACCCCAATATCCGTTCCTCTTCGCGTAGCTCCTCTAGTTTCTCTTCTACCTCCTCGATATCGACGTTCTTCCTCCACGCCCTCTTGCCTTTTCGTGAAGGTTGACTTTGCTGAGAGGGTGCACCAACAACGGCGTGCCGGCTAGGGGCTGCTGCAACCCTCTTATTCGACCTTGAACCATCGTCTCGCGCCTTCCGCTTTTTGGAAAATTTCTCTGTAGTTGAGGGCACCATAGAAAGAAATCGATGTTTGTGTTGCGTTGTTTACCACATGACCTCGTGCTTTGGCCTTCGTAAATCTCAACGCTGCATCTTCCGATCATACAGGCCCCTCAGACAGGGGCAGTGGTTATCTGGAAGCCAGTAGTGAACTCCCGCTTGCAAAAATGCCACCCTTCCTCACCTTCGGGATGCTCCTTTGGTCTCCAGACAGTCGCGTCATTCAAACATCGATATATATTGGACACATGATACACGAAAGGCAAGCGGCGCCAGCTTTGAAACCCACGTCCGGGCCGTATCCCGGCCAGTGAAGTTTTCGCAAAAAGCCAGTTGCTCCATAAACTCCAGGGAACCTCCTTTATAAATATGCCAATATTGAGTCTCATCTAAATTGTCGTCTGTACTCATTTGTTTGGGCATATGGTTACTCTCCTTTGGTCGCACTTCAGTGACAAGCCCTTCAGTGAATGTCGCTATTTTCGCCATTCGTGCAATTCTCAAACAGAGCCAGTAAGCAACCTCATGTTATGTGCCACTGACATTGGTCAGATCGACGACGACTACAAGGAGCAAGAGCTATCCTCGAGGTGCGTACCAAATTACACAAGGTCATATTTCGTACTTTCCTACCTTCCATTGGTAGCATGGTGATCTCTCCTATACAAGGCCGAGCGTTGTACATGCCATAATCTGGGCGACCACTGACCCCCAGACTTGCTTTGTCTTATATGTTAGCGCTCATCTTGGTGGCACATCCAACCCATGCCCCCAATTCCCAGGATTGTTCGTCGCGCTCTGCTCCGTGACTGGGCTCTGTGCTGACCGCCCGCCCGTAGTCTATTGGTCTCGCCCCTGAGGAGATCAAATTGTTAGGCCAAATTTGCGAAGCTCTTCAGTTACTACACCCGCTCTTAATGACGGGTCCATCTTGACCTCGATTCGGGCACGCTTTCATGGAGATGGTCGATCCTGGTTCCAGAGAATGTTGGGTATGCAAACGATTTCAATATAGTGTGGAATGACGGAACTAACTCATTCGTCTAGAGCTTCCGTCGCAGATCTGAAGGGTAATCATCGACGGAGGCTAACAAATGGACTTGTTTCGTTCTTTGATCATACTAGCCGTATCATATCCTTCTTTTGTATCAGCAGCAAACCTTTCTTCCTCCATCGGCGTCTTAGCCTTGGGTTTCTTCAATTCTCAAGCCCAGAACTTCTTCGTAGAATCCCAACTCTTTCTCCAGTGCTGCCTTAATATTTTCACTCTGGCGCCAGCCATGTCCCTCGCCCTCGAAAACAACGTATTCCACCTTGCCATGCAATTTCTCTCGGATCGTCTCGACAATCGCCTCGGCCTGGTTGGGAGGCACCACCTTGTCTTCTGACCCTTGCAGAATCTTGTACAAACCACCATTATCAATACCTGCCACAGCAAATACAGTTCATGATTCACTCACCAACACTGGAGCCTGGATGTTCTTTGCGTTCTTCAACGGGCTCCGTTCAACACACACTCGTTTCCACTCTCCATCCTGCTCCTTTTCGTCGTTCTTCGCACCTAACAACTTGAACAAGTAATGCGACTCGAACTTGTGTGTGTCATGCATCAGCGCCTCAAGGTCCGATATACCATAACTCGAGGTACCACCAGCAAAGGTTTTGGCGGTGGAGGGAGTGGTGAGCGCTTGGAGGACTGTATATCCGCCAGCGCTGCCGCCCCGAATCAAAGCCCGTTTCTCGTCGACCAGATGGCTCAGAAGAGAGACCGTTCGTGTGGAGTCGTTCACGTCCGCGATACCCCATTGGCCGCGTAGGCGCTCGCTAGGCACCCTTCTTAGCGCCGCTGAAAACTGCCCGCGCCGCAAGACTCACCGATACTCGCGACCGTATCCTGAAGAGCCGCTGTAATTCACATCCAACCTATATCAACGGTGATCAGCCGCTTTTGCGACAATCGAGTACATAGGTCACGCACCATGCCCATCCTCGAGATGTGAAGTACTGCGTAATCCAGGACAAGCCAGGGAACACTCTGGCTGTCGGTCCTCCATGGATGTTCACGATGACTGGCGGCTTTTCACCCTCGGGTCCCTTATACCCATCATTTTTGGGCAGACTGAGCAAGACGTGGATGTTTCCGCCATCCAGCGAATGTGCTTCAGCCCTGGACAGCACGCCCGTGGGCAGGGTGCGTGCGAGGTCCGAGGTCTTCTTCAGCACCGTGTACTCCGCCTTTTCTCGCGTGTCCCCGGAGAGCGTGAGCTTCGTGAGTTCAGGCGCATCGTCGATCTTCACAGCAGTGAAAACGATCGAGGTGGGAGAGAGCGCCTGCACTGTGGAGAAGATGGTCGCGTACGGGTTCTCGACTTCGGTGAGCTCACCGGTAGAAATCGAGATGAGCAGTAGTCTCGACATCCCGTTGCGCGTAGATGTCGCGATCACAGTGTCTGCATCGAGGACCGCCCAGCGGGACATACCCAACACCCACATCATATCCGCGAAGTCTTCCTGGAGGGGCGAGTTGAGAATCGGGAAAGGCGGAGACGGTGTGGAAGGACGGTAAACCCAGGGATTGTAGTATCCAATGCCCTCGTCGGACAGGAAGACGAGGGTATTGTCCGAAGCCCACAGCGGCTGCGCGATGCTGACCGCGTCCGGCTTTCCGGCAACAAACTTGGTATCAGCGAGGGTGTAGGTGCCACCCTGGAAGGCGATATTTGCAACGTAGAGCCGGGAGCCCTCCCAAGGCATGTCTGGGTGTGTCCACTCGATCCAGGCGAGCTTCGTACCGTCTGGGGAGAATCGGGGCGATGAGTAGAAGTCTACGCCTGACACCAGGATGGCCACTGCTTGGGTTGTTGTATTGACTACAACCAGTGTGTTGACAACCTCAGACGGTTTGGGTTTCGTATGGTCCTCTCGGACGGCGATGAGCAGCCCTGGATGCGACCTATGTATCGCAAAGTCTGCATAGCGCCAGTTCTTGTTTTCTGTCTTTGTATTAGTCTGGGACCCTCTGAGAGGCCAGTGCTTGATCCGGCGAGCAATGGAAGCTCACCTGGACTCACTGGCACTGGGCCTTGGCCGTCGATTCGATGAATACGACCAGTTTTAATGTCTGAGAAGTACACCTTTCCGCCATGTACGCAGAAAGCAGCTCCACCGTACTCATGCACACCAGTCCGAGCGTTCCACCCCAGGTCGAAAATGTCTGTGTCGTCCTCGGTATGAACGATGGCGTTCCTTCCCTTCTCGGAAGGTCGACTCTCCGAATGATATAGAACTCCGGTAATAGGATCGACGACAATCTCTGCGATTCCAATCGACTGTGGCGGGGTCACGTTAATGAGACGTCCTTACTTCTGGAGAGTATATAGAGACCTTGGCTGTGATCAAGTCGGCGCCGATGGGCGAATTCCACGTCCCATAAGGAGCAGCAGTCATTCTACGGGTTTAGCAAGATCGGGTCGAGGTCAAGCCGCGGTCGCACACCGCCCGCGAGAATTGAAGCACATACCACACAGTACAGAAGGTGCGTTCCTCTGTTAACGAAGCAAAACAGTTTCCGTTTCTGCGGAACATTTTGGTTGCCTTATGCACCAATTTCTACGTGCGTTTCAAATGGGCATTGATCGCTATCAGTTGCTTAGGTGCTAAATCGAGCTCCAATGAATTGCCAACAGTATACGATTTACGTGGTGTGCCGTAATTACGAGAGATGTAGTACATAGGAGACTGGGTGACAGGATCGCAAGACACAGCTCGATTGTTACTTCAGCTTGCTCAATACCCTCCCTAGAATGCTCTTCCGCTTCTCCTTCTTCTCCTTGCTGGATGAGACAGTGTTGGTCGTTACAGGTGGAGGTGAAGTTGCAGTGCTCGTTGATCCAGTCGCAGTCCCCTTTGACACAGTCGCAGTCTCTTTAGTTGCTACTTTCTGGGAACCCTCTGAATAAATGAATGTTAGTACTGATTGAGACTTGTCAAGTGGGATGAAGGTGCTGTGACCAACCCGAGGTGGCGGGAGAGCCTTTCGGTACCCACCTCTTGAGCGTGGTGTAGAAGGTCTTGCCTGGATATGTACGCGTCAGTTAATTCGAGATCAATACCGCGAATATCCGTACCTTGAATGCCGGCGATCTCAAGCTCAAGAGTGGTGGGTTGTCTGCTGCCGTCGGTACCAGCAAAGGTTCCTGCACCCCAAGGAGAGCTACCATGGACCTCCTCGAGGTTAGTGAGCTGCTGGAAGGCGTGGGCGTAGCCAAGAGGAACGAAGATCAAGCCGTGATGTACGAAGGTAGACATGATGCTAAGGTAGGTACTCTCTTGACCACCTGGAGAAACGCATGTGAGTCCAACAGGACTTATTCCATGCCTCTATGACCCACCGCCTGTGCCAGCAGTCGAGACGAAGGCACCCACGAATTTGCCTGAGAGGGCGCCACTCTGCCAAAGTTGTCCGGTGGAATCCCAGAAGGTCTTGAGCTGAGCTGGCCATGAGCCATAACGAGAGCTGATACTATTTGTGGACGTTCGTCAGGAGTCGGACGCTGGACACACACTACGCCCTTGGACGCACCCGATGAGGAAGCCGTCGTACTCCGGGAGAGCGGCCGCGGTGGCAATGGGGTACTTAGGCTTCTCAGGAGCGTACATCTTGGTGAGGACCTCCTGGGGCAGAGTCTGCAGGCAGGGAAACCCAATGTCAGCAAAATGAATGTTGAAATGTGCACGGGCATACCTCAGGAACTTGGAAGATGGTAGCAGAACCACCTGCGGACTCGACGCCCGTCTTGACGGCTTCGGCCACTGTATTCCCATTAGAAATCTGGCGTTGACCGACCCACATTCGCGCCAAACGCGACTACTACTCACATTTAGCGACGTGGCCGTACAGAGTATAGATAACAATGGCGATCTTGGGTCCAGGCATCCTAGGCGATTGTTGTAATTGGAGGCGTGAGTGAAGGAGATCGGGTGACGGACGATTGTGGAAGGCAACCAGCACTCTTCCCTTAACTTATAAAGCTCGCTGATACCCTATAACCTGACCAAGACAGGTGTCACAGCGAGTCTGGGCTTACCAATGTCCGGTGAAGATTCACCCAAAACTGGAAGCAGGCATCCTTCTTGCGTAAGCAGGTGGTGATCAATTCAAAGGGTGTTCGTTGAGGAGTGATAATCAAATATCCGCGCCTAGCCCATGTTACGAACATACCACCTATTTGCAGGAAGAACCCCCCCATGTCCTGTCCCGTTTCATGTCGGGCAGCGGCACACGTGAAAAATTTATTTTTTTAAAATAAAAATGTACTGCTTGCATTGTTTGGTCAGGTTGCTGACAGCCAGGGTCTGATTATGAGAAGTCCGGTGCGGCGTAAAGGCCATTTGGGTCTGAAGTTCCCATCAGCTCACGTAATGTCGATGACAAGAGCAGGCCAGAGGTTCTCACCCTTTCCGTGCTCCTGGATATAGCTTGCATGATCGTCAATTCGTTTTTCTAACTCCTTGACCAACTCTTCTGCTATAATTGCGACTTCTTGATTCACTCCTTTGGCGCTGTCAATGGCAGCTAAAGCGACGTCATATCTTGAAACTTTGTTGACAGTCAGCATCTTTAAAGGAGTGTGTCAGTAAACTCGCCAGGCCCGTACTGCTTCTCGAGATGCCAAACAGAGAGTGGGAGTATCGACGTATAGAAGATGACATACGCGGAATGGGGTCGTAGTGGTCCCTTCTTCTTGATACGCCCCGATAGTAATACGCTCGCCTGCGCCTTTCCGGCCGAAGAGTAGCCCCTGAATTAAACGTCAAGGTTCGCAGCACCGGAACCAAAAGATTGCTATTGACCTGTATTTCTACCGCATACCCGTGGTAATTAAAATGGATACGTCGATCCTTGGTAAAGAGGTTGTTGAATGCCGCGTCGCTGAGGGCATGAGGATGGGTTCCTGCAGCGCCGAGTGCCATCAAATCCGTAACGTTCACAACACGCACGCGCAAAGAGGGTGTTAATTTACGCAGCAGGGCAGCAGCAGCAATGACTTCAAACGTCATTTCTGTCCCGATTCCGACAAGCACGCAATCGGGGTTTCCGCCCTCATCGGTGCTAGCAAATTTCCAGATAGAGGCACCAGATTTACAGTGCTAGATAGCATCATGTCAGCTGGGAACATGTCGCGAAGGTTAGTTGTTTACCTCGGCGGCTTCTTCCGCGGTAAGCCAGACCGGAGTTGGCTGCTTTGACCCAACGACGAGGTTGATGTAATTCTTCGCATTGAGACAATGGGCAATCGTTGAAATCATACAGTTAACATCGGGAGGTAGGTAGACTCGGGCGTATTTTGCTTTGAGGTTAAGAACGGCACCGATAAAAGACGGGTTTTGGTGTGAGAACTGGGTAATTTGAGGGTGAGCATGCCTCCTTTGACTTGAAAACAGAAAATCGTTACTCCATTGTGTTCTTGCCTTGCCCAGGTACTCGTCTCGAGATAGTTCAGACTCCCGATATCCTTCCTCCAGTCAGTTTCATGGGCCATTTTCGAAAACTTGCTGTATTGAACCTACAGCTAAGGGTGAATAGGGGTTCTTGAAATAATTCGCAATAAGAAGACAGACCATCATGGTATGTATGATCCCGAGGAAACTTTCATAGCTTGGGAAGAGACCCGTCCGGCCCGTCAGCGTGTACCCCTGCATCATTCCCTGACAGGTGTGCTCTGAAAGGATCTCAATAACACGGCCGCCTTTTGCTCTAGTCTCTGGGTCCCACTGGAAGTTACGCGAGGTAACGCCGAGGATAGCACTGAGCTTGTTGCTTGTTAACTCGTCAGGAGACCATAATCGTGCGGTGTGAGGATTTCTACACGTGCTGTTAACTCTAAGGCAACCTAGCGGGATTGCATGTACCTTTTGAATACTTCGGCAAGGTACTGTCCTATGACCATTGTCTCACTGACATCTGTTCCTTTCTGCTGTCCAAACTGCTTCCAATCGGGTAGATTCAATGGCCTATACGCGTCATAGGTCTCCTTGCGTCTTCCCATTCTCTTCTCTTCCTTAGGCAGCAGAACTTTGTCGATCGCGGTCGGGGGTCGCCCATCTTGGTCGAACAATTCGTGTGGTTTGTAGCCATGGAGCCATTCTTTTGGGGTTCGTAAGACTGCTTTCGTGGTATATATTTGCCAACCTTTACCTTTCAGGAGTTCAAGTTGCTCTTCGTCTTGTGCGGGGGATTGCAGCGGGACTTGATGCGACCTCCAGGAACCCTCGATCGGTTCACCTTGATAGAATTTTGGGCCAGTCATTCCCTAGTTCGAGGTATCAGTTAAGCGTAAAGGAAATGGGCAATGGTTTACCTTAGGCGTCCTCAAGATAATAACAGGCCATCGTGGTTTGACCAAGGGTTGTCCAGATCGAGCCGCCACTTGTATCTTCCGTATTTCCTGAATCGCCCATTGTAGAGCGGCAAAAATTTCATTGTCGAGGTTATGCAAGTCTTCGACGATGCACACTTGGTATCCATAGCCCCTACGGTGGAAGTCAGTGTAGGAAGCTCAATTAAGCGACCGACCGACGTGAACAAAGAGATAACCTCCTTGTTATCCATGGTCCCGAAAAGGGTCCTCTCGGCAATCTTGAACCCATTGGCGTGTAAAATAGGAAGGACGGCGCCAGATTCGGCGGGATCGATATACTTATGAGCATGCCAGGCACTATGACGCTTAGGTGAGTAACCCGGTTAGTTGTATGGCTTGTAACCTTGCACTCACGTCGCAGTCGGACCGGTTTCGGCTTCACCGTCACCCACAACCACCGTAACAATTAAGTCAGGGTTGTCCATGACAGCGCCATAAGCAACAGCCAGTGCATAGCCCAGTTCGCCTCCTTCATGGATAGAACCGGGGAACTGCGCGCCGACATGACTGGGAAAACCGGAAGGGGTGGAAAACCCTGTGATAAGTCTGGCGGCACCTTGCTTATTACGAGGAAGTGTTGGATAGAATGCGTGAAGCGAGTCTTCGAGCCATAGGCATGAAAGGATCGACGGTGCGCCGTGTCCGGGACCGACAATGAGAAACATATCCAGATCATGTTTCTTGATGAGGAGGTTCAGGTGACTGTAAATTATCGTGAGTCCAGGGCATGTACCCCAGTGACCTGGCGTGAGTAGCCTTGGTGAGTGGTGAATCCTCAAAAGGAATGAAAAGTAAACCAACCTAATAAGCGGGGCTTGATGTCTTCAACCTTCAGCTCCTCTTCGAGCAACGCATTGTCACGAAGATATATCATCGCTGCTGCCATGTAATTGCCCACACGTTGGAACAGCGAAAGCGCTTCCCTTTCCTCATTGGTCAACACATTCGTCGGGTCGGGATGAACGCGGAGCTCGAGAAGCGACTCTGGAAGCATCGACGGGTCCGGAGGTGGATCTGGTTTCATGTTGGATAAGGGAGGTGAGTGGTGATTTCCAAGTGGTTGAGGCTCAAATATCGCAGGTATGACGTCGCGTCAGCTAGCTCTAAACCCTTGTTCCCCACCGACACCACCTACTTACAAGGATGTCCAATATAATACTGAGCATCAATGCTGGGTCATCGTCCCTCAAGGTGTCCATATATGGCCCCACGGCGGACGGCCCGAAGCATATCGTCACAGCGACTGTGTCGAATATCAAAGCGGAACCCGAGTTTGAATCATCGCAGAACGATCTTTCCGACAACGAGAAGGATACTTCGAAGATCAGGAATCACGACAGCGCGCTGGTCCATATTCTGAACCACCTCTTTCAACTTGTCGGCAAGGAGGATATCACCCACGTGTGCCACCGAGTTGTCCACGGAGGGGAGTACGAGGATAGAGTTCTGGTCACCAACGAAACGTTACACCACCTCGATGATTTATCTGATCTTGCACCTTTGTGAGCGCCGTCCTTCACCAAAGATTCGACTGACCGGTCGAAATAGGCACAATATACCCTCTGTCTCTTTGATCCGCTCCATAATGAAGCGACTTCCCAATACAAAGTCGATCGCGTACTTCGACACCACCTTCCATCGTAGTATCCCCCCACACATCTATACTCTCGCCTTTGACCAGAGGCTTTGCAAGGAATATAAACTCCGCAAGTATGGTTTCCATGGGATCAGTTATTCGTTTATCCTCCATAATGTAGCCGACTATCTGAAAAAGGTGCGGTGCTCCCATTGCCATCAATAATATGGATCTAACTTGACTTGAATACTTCAGCCTTGTGGAAATTTGAACCTCATCCTCCTTCATCTTGGGTCAGGCGCCTCCAGTTGCTGCATTAAACATGGCAGCTCTCTGGATACTAGTATGTCCTTGACGCCCGTCGATGGGTTGCCCGGAGCAACTCGCACAGGGGCCATTGACCCGACTGCCATATTGCACTACATGCGCAAGTCTGGTGCCTCCATTGATGACGCTGAATCGGAGCTCAATTCCAAGTCTGGATGGAATGCAATAACCGGAACGAGCTCGTTTGGAGATGTTGTCGCTTCCAAGGAAGACAAGGACAAACTAGCGGTTGACCTAGTTGTGGACAGAGTAATGAATTATGTCGGCGCTTATTGGACGAAGCTCGAAGGGGAGGTCGATGCGTTGGTGTTCGCTGGCGGAATTGGAGAGAAGAGTCCGCAATTGCGTGCGAAGGTCGCAGAGAAGTGCAGGTGCCTGGGGGTCGAATTACACGTTGACAAGAATTTGACGAACGATACGGAAGAGGTTCGGAAGTCGGTGCGGTCGATTGGAGAAGGAAGGATGAAGTTATTGGTGGTGAGAACGGACGAACAGTATGAAATGGCCCGACAATGCTCGCTTGATGAGGGGTTGTATGCATTGTGACCCCAATATTGAATGCTGCCAGTTTTTGTCATCGATAATTCGTCCGAGCTCCGCGACAATGGGCATATACTTGGCAGTACGGGGCGTCAGTTATATCCGTTCCGTCGTACTTACCAATAGAGGCGTCGGTTGGAGGATTCTGGTCCCATTCAGCGTGTCGCAGATGGATGAGAAGCTATTGAACACGAAAAACAGCCTGCAACTTGGACTCTCACTACTACCGAAGACTTCCATCCTTATGGTCTAGAGTGAGGAATTGAAACCCGCCTGCGCCGATTTCAAGAGAGAGCAGGAGAGCGAACTCGCCATGGTGGCAACCGCTCCTGACATGCTCTACCACAGGTGGGATTCAAAACCCGCTTGCTCAGAATTCTACGATACCCAACGAGTATGGCATCTGCAAGCTTAGCGGCAGTATACGAGTGTGAGCACTTGAGGCATCTGGTCATCGCTCCCCGTCAACTTCGTAATTTCTCCTTCTATGAGCTACGCGCACCTAGCAAGTGGCTGGACGGTCGGGATAAGCTATTAGTTGGCGCAGACCAAGGCAGCTGGAATGCAGTGAATGACTAGTGAGTCCAACCGTAACACTCTCAATTCGTTCTGTGAAAGGGCCAGGGGCGGACACCCGTCTGTTCAGAGCGCTTGGCATGCCTACCAATACAGTATGCCTTTGCTAGAATGTCTTCTGGCCTGCGGTCGAATGCGTACCACCGCCATCTAGAAGAGCTTGTCCGACGAACTTCCCTTTTGAAAAACATTCGTACTCTCCGTTCATGCACCTGACGTGACATACCCGCATGTATCACCAACTGCCATGCTAGAGTTGAGCGACGCGAACAGATGACCAACTCGACGCGCACACGCCAATGGCTGCGTTGGAGGTGGTAAGGCTTCTACACGCGATACTCGCGTCATCAGATCACCCTTGAAGATGAAAGCTCA
>Ga0307513_10003336_pt1 | contig 21854 bp, 31 predicted proteins | sample 15_EM_MG_FD_202174 | JGI IMG/M metagenome (GOLD analysis project Ga0307513, IMG submission 202174) | Populus trichocarpa ectomycorrhiza microbial communities from riparian zone in the Pacific Northwest, United States - 15_EM | ecosystem: Host-associated > Plants > Roots > Unclassified | place... | reverse complement strand
GACGAGCTGACGCCAGGACCATTGCTGAATATCAGGCAGAGCAAGCAAAGCCTGCTACCCCTTCCACTGTTCCAATCACCGAGGAGAAGAAGACGCAGTGATTGACTACCACGGTATCGTGCGTGTACATTTGCTAGATTTTTGGAGGTTCCTCAGGTCAACCTGACGACTGCAAAGAAAATTGAACCAACTTGCTCGCTATCAAGCACTCCGACCCTGCTGCTTGTTACTGTAGGACATGACACCGACATAGCATCCGCCGGGTCAACTTGTCGGCTTTCCACATGCATGATCGTGGCCTTTCCCTGGGGTTTGTTCATGGGGATCGCTGCATGCCTGCACTCTGAGGGGTGGTGGGGTGCGACTAGTATGAACGAGTGTTAGGATAAGGATCCTGCGGGGGTCAGCGTCACGTCTTGCTCACTTCCAATCACAGTGACGAATAACGCGTATGTTTCCCTCGTTCAATGTTACAATGTAATTATGGATTGGTGTTCTTGCAATCCTTAGCCATCAAGCATTCCTCCTGAGCTCCCTTTTGAGCCCTGGAGGGAAGTCATTCGTCTACCCGATGTGACCACCAACGAGTGCAACCTCCCACTTCTACTTTATCAACGAAACGATTAGGTCCATAGTTGGACATTGGCCATACGAGACCGCTCCGCTCTTACGCTGGTACCCAAGTACTTTTGTGCCGTCGCTCTCGAATATCTCTACACCTCTTTTTTTATTTGCTTATGTGGTGAGCCCGTGGGGGGTATGTTGTCTCATCCAACGTCGGAGCGCTGCTCCTTTCGTTCAACTACTCCCTATAGAGGGGCATTCGACCCCCGCGACACAAACCGAACTCACATTCGAATTGTCCTGTCATTGTCACAGCCTCCACACCCACGTCGATTATGAATCATGCGAAAATGTGTGTCCAGATGGACAGTGGGTCGAGACCTCACCGTACTGGAGATCAACGCGATGCGATGTGAACCGTTCGGTCAGCTAGAGAATATACTGTGCTCTTTGGGAATGTGTATGTCCCTTAGAATCCTGCGCATTATCAGTGTTAGCGAACCTCCCACGACGAACCCACTCCCTTGCATCTTGCCCCAACTCGAACTACTAAAGGTGCAATACGAGCTAGTTGTTGACCCCTACAGACTAGTTTCCGAATGGCTCCCCAGCATAACCCTACCGCGCCTGCACACTCTACTACTTGGCCGTGGCAGGGTCGCTTGGTGCGAAATTTGCCACTCTCCTTGCTTATCGATAGTCTTGGACCTCCGGTTGAGCCGCCTGTTAAGTAAAGTGTCATTTTATGTGAATCCCCGGACGGGGGTTGCCGTATGCGCTAAGTTCCGAGTGGTTGTGGCTCCTTGGCAGGGACAGATGCACTACCGCCGTCCTTCCGTTTGTACACAGAGCGTCTCTTATGACATGGAGGGCCAGTTGTGGCGATGTACCCCAGTGGGCGGTTTGGCTAGGAGCCAACCCATTTCCGATCACAGACGAGCGCTCACCCCCTTTTTGCCGAGGTTACCTAACGGCGATCCCACGTATGACCCTGTCACACTCTCCTTTCTTACCAATCTCGCGAATGAATTGAGGAAAAGATCGAGAGAAAGGTTGCAAAACTAATTTATTGCTCCCCCAAGGGGAACACCCAGCCAGTGGAGATCTCGCCGGACCTCAGACCTTTCCTAACTCGAATAGATCCTGTACATTAGGCAGCTAGGCAGCTGATTTTACTTTCATGCAGTGTTTTAACGAGTCCCCGATGGAAAAGCGACAATATTATATTGACCATAATGAAGTATTATTATGCAGGAAGCAGATTAGGCTTTGAAGTGCAGCATGTCCGTCAAGCCGTCCGGTTGTTCAGCCCGGCGACTGAGTACGAGAGCCGTTCCTTAATAAACCCAAGTCTGTTAATCACAGTCCGTAGCACCCACCGCCATACAGGGATCAGCTCGGGACGAACAGTGGCACCGGTGATGACCGACATTAGATTGTTGGTCAGTCCGACCACCCGATGAATGACCTCAGACCGCTCTTTTGCATAATGAACGAGAGTGCCATCATCCTTGGAGTCAGACTTGATATGATCAACGATGGCTTTGCTCAACGCCAAGGCGTCGCAAATGCCTAGGTTCATCCCTATCATGGAGTGTCACACCCTGAAAAGAGGCAAGGCAAAAGAGACGAACCTTGACCCCCAGCAGGACTATGGACGTGACAAGAGTCTCCAGCGAGAAGGATGTGGCCTTCTCCAAGACGTGTGTACAGGGTATCGGCCACGGCAAGCCGTACTCTATATCTTGACGCGCTAAAGACGTCAACGATCTCAAAAGGGACGTCGGTGGCCTTCCGTGCCGCTATTTCGGCTTGGATGTCCTCCAGCCGGAGGTCAAGAGGGGGCCTTTCTTCGTGCGCTAATCGCCATATTCCCACACGCCAGTACGACACGCCTTCTTTGTTGGGAGAAGTGGTATCCTTCGAGTCAATTGGTGGGACCCGGAGGGGGACCGTGAAGAACGAGCCGTGCGCGCCCATATGGAAGGAGAGCGCATCCTTCGCGAATGACTTTGGAGCAGGCTCCCGCACGCAAATATCGGTGACGATGATATATGGGTCTGGTGGTGGGATCTGGCCAGCTGGAGCATCGTACGGTCGTCCAGTGATTGGATTCACGAAGCCTATTTTGGAGAGTGATCGGACCTGGGGATACCTTTCAGTGGTACGCAGTTAATACGGGAGTAACGCTTACCACAGATCGATTTCCATCAGCGCCAACGACGTAGTGAGCAAATTCAGTAGTCCCATCCTCGAACTGTACTCTAACGCCACTCCCCTCGCTCTCCATCGTAAGAACTTTCCGATTCCACTGCACTTGTACGCCACAAGATGCAAGTTTGTCTCTTAACAAGGACTCCGTGGTGTGTTGAGGCAGGAATAAGATGTATGGATATTTGGTCTTACCCTTGAGGTATTTGTTCAAGTCCAGCTCGAACAGGACATTGGAGCCGTCGGACATCTGCCACCGGTGACCCTCGATTCCCGACTCGACTAATTTCTCGGTGAGTCCGAGTGGTTCCAGTTGCTACAGGAGAATAGGTGAGCCCGAGAGCGAGAAAGGGGGGCAAGTTAAGTTACCTCCAGAGTGTGAGCGTGAAGTGTGGCGGCTCGTGATCCATTCCGTCCAGCGGCGAGTTGATCTACGATCACCACTTGTACCCCGGCTGTGGCAAGGCAGATTGCGGCAGTGAGTCCGACTGGTCCGGCTCCGACGACGATGACTTTTTTGCTTTCAAGAGACATGGATGGTGGCTGAACTAGCGGGGGTGGGGGACTACGCTGTGATACCTCCTGGCTTATATCCCTCATGTACACGACAGCTAGTGTTTTATTAATTGCACCGAAAATTCCGGTGAAGCGCGGTAAAAAGTTGTAATACGGCGCTGTAAGCCCATTCCCGGTCAAGAGTTCGACCAGAGACGGCCTCATGATCTTGATAAAAATATTATTAGATATTAGCGCTCCCGTTAAAGCGTTCTGTGACGTACTCGCGCGGTCGCATCTGCAGAGTTTGCGAGACTCCGTGGCTCACACTAAATAGAACAGTATAACTAATGAAAGAGGGAAAGAAGTTGAACCTGTGCAAGCTGGGCCAGGCCCGCTTGAATGCCGTCACTTTTGCCAGTGATGGCGCATTAAACTGGGCCGGGCTTGATGTTGAACTTTTGATGAGTGATTGAGACAAAGGTCTGCCTGTACGTACCGACTTATCTGCGAGACATGAACTTGTCGAGCGGACAGGCGAGCTTTTTACCGAGCTTTTGGGCGGAGCAGGCCAGGGAGCGGCAACGCCAGAGAGCGACAAATCAACGTTGATAACGCGGACTGTGCCTCAGATACGCAGGCCGCAGGCTCCTATACCAAAGTGAAACTTTCCGACCTTGGTCTCTGGAAATTCTCCGGGAGGGGTCCGTATGCAGCCAGCAATGTCGCATTTCTCCACCATTTCTCGCCTCTCTGTATCCGAACAAGCAGCCTCGAGAGTCATTGATGCTGGATAGGTTGCTATCCGAGGGAGCGGAAGAGTGACATGATGCGTTAAAGAGAGTATGGACGCCTTTGGACGAGTGTGGGTGTTCGTTTCGAATGGGGCCGGGTACGGTGGTGGGAGGTGTTGCTTGTAGAATGCTGATGCTTGGGTGAACGGCATGAGTGCGTGGTTGGTCAAAAATGTGATCGGCTTATGCACACTGATCAGTTTTTGAATAGCCGATATCACTGCGTGCAGAGGAGGTCGTGTCGCTGGGCGGGATTGATTTGCACCCGCCGCTTCCACGACCCAACGATCGTGCCAGTAAAGAGGGTTGATAGGATCTATGATGAGTATGAAAATCTCCTCATCTTTCATGCTTCTTGCATGGTAGCTTGGTAGACAACGAAGGGTGGCAGCGAGCGCAATGGTGGAAGCAGGACGGAATACGTGTAACTGACGGAGAGTGTTCTCAGCGACTTGCTCGAGGGTTGGCCGTAGTTCGTACGTTGAAGTGTCTGGGATGCTGAATGGGGTTTGCTTCAGACGTCCTTGAAGGTAGCAGACAATCATTGAATGAAGTCGACTCAAGGACCAGCGACTATCACAATCGCATAGAACCACAGACTTCCCACGACCACCGATCAAGAGATTTCGTGCTTTGAAGGCGATCTGGTGTGGCTTTGTCGAAGAAACGCGACGGCGGTACTCGAGTGGAAGGTCGAAGGGCAGCAGAGTTGTCATGACGATAAAATAGAGAAGCTGGGTCTTCCCAGAGCCGCTGGGACCCTGTATTTCTATGACGTCCCCGCGTCTCAGTGACGTATCAGGTGTTGTGGATGTTGGCAGCGCCGTGTAAATGGCTTCATCTAGACTTGGTAAAAAGGTACAGCCCGGAGGTGAATCTTAACAGCATAGGGTGTTAGTGAACATTTGGGAGGTAAGTTTGAAGATTTACTGATTGTTAGAGCATCTTGTAAAAGCTGTGCCGCGTTTTTTTGTGTTAGAACAGATTGCTTGCGGTCCTGAAAGAGCCAAAGACTAACTGAGAGTCCAGTGGTTCGTTTCATGGGCTGAAGGAGCTCCATGGCCAGTAAACGTCGAGCGAGGTTCAACTCAAAGGTTCGGAACCGAAGTTCGTACCCCACCATGTCTTCCTTCAAACGGCGACAACCCGCACCACAGGTTTTGCAGACACCAGGCACCCGCCTGGTGTCAGGGTCCTCTTCTTTACTCCAGATCTCCACTGGGATACCCTCTCTGGACGATATCCTCGGTGGTGGACTTCCTTTGGGCCATGTCTTGACCGCCTTGGCACCAGATGTCCATTCGGCGTGGGGAGACCTGCTCTCCAGGTACTTTGTATCTCAGGGGTTGGCCACTGACCAAGCCGTTTGCTTGGTCGAGGACGATCCGACCGTCTTTCTCGAAGGGTGTATGTGGCTCCCTGGGACAAGTCGATCCAAGAATGAATTAGAGCATGAAATCAATCAATCAGAGGAGCAGGAGGAATCGCATAAGGACGAGAAGGTTAAGATTGCTTGGCGTTATGAGAGGATGGAGCAATTCCGTACAACCGTCGACCATAGCTCGTCTAACTGTACGTTTATCGACTTATTGTCATTCCCTGATATTGTCTGAATAAGTCGATTCAGCGGATAATTATTGTCAAGCCTTCGATCTCGCAACCAATATCCCTCCAGGAGTTCTAAAGACTGCAACGGACTCGGGTCAACTTATTATAACCCCAACCAGTAACCAAGGCCATATTTTGCCTCTAGATGGTGTATTATCAAGTGTCGCTCAAATCCTCGATACCCCGGCAAGGTTCGTTTGCATATCTGCATTTCCAACTCAACACTCACTTCAATGTAGTGGCGTTAATGGGGCGCGTAAGCCATTGAGAATATGCATGAACAATTTAGGTGGATTCAATTGGGGTGATTGCACACCGCAGGCAAGCACCGCTCACATTTATCAAAGTTATATTAAAGCTTCTTTATTTTTATTTTTAGCAAATAGTAAAATTTCTGATCAGCTTAAGGACTCTGATAAGGACTAAGGATGCAGCCGTCCTGGTCACGTTCCCTCCCCATTTATCCTCACCGGCCGTCGTTAGTGGGTGGATATCCAAAATTGGTTTCAGCTCAGATGCATGCATTACTTTGCAAGGTTTTTCGTCCGACCCATCACTCTCCGCCTCGTTCCCTCAGTACTCAGGCCTGCTCACCATTCACTCGACACCTTCTCCGACGACTCTGCTGCCGCCTTCGTACAGATTCTCAGAGCTACGAGGGCTCCACACTGGTGGGGGAACAGGGACCACAACCGGCGGTGGCGAGAATAATCTAGCCTTCAAATGCATGCGCAAGCGCTTCGTCATCGAGACCCTGCATTTGGATATCGAAGGTGGAGTGAGTGAACGCCGGACTGCTCCTCCTGCTGGGCTTGCCAGTGTGGATGCTACGGTCCCTTCCACATCGACCAGCTCCCAAACCCATTTCCACCCCTCTGTTGAAATTGCCGCCCAGACCCCGTCAAGTGTCACTGTTTTAGATGAGGCCTCTTCACCTGCACCCAAGAAAAAACCCAAAAAGTCGGTTGCTTTCAGGAGCGACAGGCCGGAGCTTTACGATTTCTAAACGCTGGGTTCGAGGGAGTTCACCCTGCAATTTTAAAGATGTCCCCGCATCCATTCGCTGGATTATGTGCCGTCTGGACCGCTTTAGCAGTAACGGACACCTATGAATCGCAATGTACATTCCCTTTCCGCCTTCCCACCCTCTGGCTTCAAGGTGTTGCGGGTGTTATGCATTCTCAAACAATAGTGGCGTCAGAGGGGAAAGATAATATCAGAGTATTTGATCGGAGAAATAACAGACAGTCAAACGACCCGCAAAATCGGTTCAACCGATGACCTGACCGAGAGCGAGTGCTGTCCAAGCAACTACCAGACTCTAAAAGTACGTATCCGTCAATGTGGGGACTAAGCTAAGGGCGATCGAGGTTATATGTATGCTCTACTATTTTTATAGATTGACACAATACTTCCTCTTTACCTCAAAGGTGCACGAGTTTATTGCAGATGAAGAGTACACTATCCAATTGGCCTAATGAGCGACCAGCGGCGTGATAGAGACTAATCACGATGGGGTAAAGAGCGGACAGAGCTCGGAGGTAAGATGGCCATATACGTCTTGAGGCTTGAAGAGAGAGGGTACGGGATAGACATGGCGATACCGCACGGGACAACTGGATCCGAGATTCTATTAACAGATGATCACATCCAGATATTGAGTCACGAGCTTGGATCTTAGACATGCGCCCGCGCGGCGTTGCGGAACAAGGAACAGTGGCAAGCATGGAAGAGCCAGCGGATTCGCGCGGGTGATTCCGAAATCAAAAGGGAAGGGTTATGGTTAAATAAAAATAGTTGGTGAACACTCTAGAGACCATATCCTAGGTGGCGGAGCAAAGAGCGGGCAGAAACGAGGAATTGGGAAAACTCAATGGGCATTACAGGCATTGTTGGCATACTAACATCTCGTAAAACCTACCACAAATGATATGGTAACTGAACTAGAAACACCGAAAGGTCCCAAGTCACTAACGAGGTACAGAGGATCCAGATGGGACTAAAAGATGCCTGTTTTGTGTTGTAAAATGCTCCTCTATTCAAAGTGAGATTTTGAAATACATGTATAGACCTACTAAATTATAAATCGGGAACATCGATCCGGATCGAGCTCGCGATTTGGCTGATGCGTGCTCGCTCGTGTTCTAGTCGTCTTGTGTACTGATACTTCGTGTGGTTACTTTGCTACATTTCTCAAATGTGGCACACTGATCTCTTCGACAGCCGTTATTCCATCCATCCCTGGGAGCACCGCAGCTAGCCGTCTCACAATCGTCACTTTATATGACATTCCTGGTAATATCTTGACGATCACATTGAAGTGGTATTATTGGTCTTTGTGTTTGGTTGTCTTGCAGGTTGGTTTCCCGGCCTCCTCACCGTGCCCCCTTCGATGCCGGTAAAGTGAACTACTGTTGACAGAATCTATAAGCATGGATAGTTAGTCTTGGTGATGGAAGAGAGCGCAACCAGAAGCCATTGCCCGCGCCATTGAAGAAGTCACTGGCACATTGGAGTTGTGGGGCTGTGCAGCGCGGCAACATTAGTCATCTATTGGCTTCTTCGGAGCCGGTGACATCAACTTAACTGTTCTGTAAAAAAAAATCTAAAAGGATGTTGATGACCACCCCGATAGCCAAGAAAGATATTATATACGACAATTCTATGACTCACCTGTCTCCAAGCACTGGAGGGAGCGGCTTGGTCAAGATCTGGCAGTCAAATTCCTGCTCAAACTAAATAAAGTTGGCTATATTTTTGGCCAAGTTTCCCAACGGCTATAAACTTTTCCCCATGAAAAAGGAGTCAATCATGTCATTGATTGGTCAGATGCCCATCTCTTCAGCATGTGCTCTCTCATTTCTGTCTCATACCTATTACTAACTTTATACTGCCCCCACAGGTGGCCACCACACGTTTCGGTCTGCTGCAGAATTTATCCCTCATGCTGCCTGTTTATCGATGCCACCGGGCTGTTGTAAGTGCAAATATTGCAGCCCTGGCGGAGTGAAATTCTCTCAGAAAGAGCTCAATAAGGAGTTAGAGGACGGCGTCCTGGAAGCAATAAATAATGAGAAAAAGAGGTGTCAAGCACAAAGGGAAGGGGAAGTCTATGTTCATCCTCTGGAAGAGGTTTACCTCAAGGCTGTTCCTGGTTCTGGGTGAGTACTGAGATATTACAAATGTCATCACAGAGTTCTCACACCAAAGATAGGGCAGCTTAAATTTCCAACAGGATCTCCTCTTCTGTCCCTCTTAAGAGCCTTGGCTTGCCCGATACGATACCAACCCCTCTCATATGTACCTATGCTCAGAGAATTGGATATTTTCTTTGATTGTACCATAGCAGAAGGTTGGTGTACATAACATTGAACACTTGAATGACCATGATCCTTATTTATCACCAATATGTGATGAGTGTGTGAGTTCACGATTGAATTTTGGCTATCTTCACCTCTAGGAGACGGGAGAGACGATAAACACCTCAACCGATTACTCGATGCAATTAAGTTGGTAGATCGGTCTAAGCCTCCAGCCCTGACATGGGACCCCTGGATGGAATAGAAACATAGTGGTTCGAGAGGTACGCGATATCATTCTACCCTCTTGTGGAAACCAATGGGCCAGCACGTCTGAGCTCCCATGCAGCTGCTGGCCATTACTTTAGCATATTATTAAATACACCGGGGATTTTTGTTTAAATAAATACCTTGGGAAACGTGGCGGTCGAAAACCACCTGAGGTGCGGTGAAAACGAAGGTTTGGGTATTGACGCGGCACTGTTACTACATTTTCTCTGCGTGTAGTAACCAATGACAAGATTTCGGGAAATTAAATAAAAAGTGGATGGTCTCGCTGCCGCGAAAATTACAAACAGTTTACAATCATGGATGAGCGTAGGTTCACGGGTCCATCCTCCAGTTCACCGTCTGGCTACGTATGTCATCTGTGAATATCCGAACTGCGCCCGAAGACGGTCCTGGACCCGCCGAGCACGTCAGCATCGCATTGGATTCCAAGTTGAACTACCACCACGACTGCGGTGGACAGCTGCGGGTTCAATGGTCTTCCTGGTCAACAACAGTAATAACATGTCCTCGACGACGACAACGACGACTGTGCATCTCTCCAACGGTGCGGGTGGAGCCGGGAGCGAGATGCAGACGGTGATCCAGATCCGCAATGCAGCGGCGACGGAGGTTACGCGCTCAGTCAAAGGAGTGTCACCGGTGACGATGATGAACTCGCTCAAGAGGTGCGAGGATGAGGCCAAGGCGAAGGAGGACAACGGTGATCTCACGGGTGCATACTTCAAGCTCATCCAGGCGGGCATGTAAGCCGATACTAACAATTACTTAAACACCTTATGTTGCTGAACAATATATGGCTCTCTCTAGGCTCCTGCAGCATGTCAAAGAGAGTCGGGAGTACAAGACAGAGGCCCAGAAGGCCGGCCACGGCGCTCTCTATCGTGCCGTGCAGGAATATCTATTAGGAGTATGTAGACGGCTTCACTTACGATCCTTGTTGACTCTCGCCAGGGTGGTTTCGAGTCGTATATGCACCGCGTGGAGTCCGTCAAGCAGCGACTGCTAGAGCGAGAAGCTCGAATGTAAGCACCTACTCTGGATTGGAGATTCCGGGGTCATGCGACGGGGCAATCTCCCGGCGTGTGTCCCGGTTCATCTCGATTGCGCCCTGCGCTTCCATCTCACTCATACATTCCATTAGGGCGGCGAACAGCGAAGCAGGCCACGGGACGAGTGGAGAAGGGCATGCTCGAAGAAATAGTGGAAGCGGAAATATTGCACAGCGCTTGAAATCGCTCCAGGACGCCGGTCTTGCAGGCGACTTACGGTCGGCCAAACGTCCTCCGCAGCTCGCAACATTGCCGTTACGGCCACCCACTCCAGTGCGACCCGGCACACCAGTTCGACCGCAAACTCCATCAACGCGGCCACAAACCCCTGGCATCGGGCGGCCTCAAACGCCCATTCGTTCACAAACCCCCACATGGCCCTCCAGTCCTGGAATACCTGTGAGCACTAGTCCTCGCGTGCAGCGATCGAACCCTATGCTCTCTTCTAGCCTCGGTAAGCCATCGAGCCCGCTCGCTGCAGATGGCCCTTGGCCCGTTATGCGGCCGACACCCGCTCCTCCCCCTGTTTCTTCTTCCCCACATCAACTGGTTCCAGTATCAGCTTTTGGACCTCCATCTCCGAGCGGCTCGGAAAAGTCATCGTCCGACAACGCCAAATTTTCTACGATCCCTCCTCCCAAACGCCATCAGAATCTGGCTTCATTGCATGTACAATCACCATCCGAGTTTGCCACTGCCTACCCTACAATCGAAGAATTGGAACAAATGGATTCTGACGAAGTGCTCTTCCCCTCTGTACCACGACACGACCCTGGCCAGAAGCCTATGCCATCTACGAACGGCCGAGAAACTCCGACAGCCAAGAAGCAGCCGAACGGCGTCACTATCAAGCCATTTCACTCCAGTTTGTATGATCACGAGCAGCGCCCCGCCAGCACACCGCCTATTCCTATCAATTCTGCGAGGGTGAATGGCTTCTCCCACAGCCCCCCGTCACCAAGGCACACGCGGTATCCGTCTGGCTCGCCACTGAACCCTGCATACAACTCGCCGAAAACCAATGGTAAGACAGATTCCGGAAGTCCTGACGGCCCCTCTGGTGTTGATATGCCTATCACAAACTCCATTACTCCACGCCGACTGTTCGAACTTCTCGAGTCGCGACTCAATATCCTCCTCTTGGATGTTCGAACGCGTGAACAGTTCGACCAAGAGCGCATTAACCACGATGCGATCATATGTCTAGAACCTTCCGTCTTGAAACGAGCAAAGTGAGGCTCTCCCTCTGTCGTCTGGACGTTAAGCGCTAATCACTTTTTAGCATCAACTCTTTCCTGATTGAAGCCTCCCAAGTCATCTCCCCTGGAAATGAGCAGGCCCTCTTCAAGAACCGATCCAAGTTCGATCTTATCGTTATTTACGACGATGAATCCACCACCTTCGGCGGCGCAGACTCCCCCATGTCGGCGCTCTTCCGCGCGATATTCGAAAACGAGTTCCATAGACCGCTGAAGCGTCCACCTATGTTACTCGTTGGTGGGTTAGCAGCATGGAAGAAGGAGGTAGACGATGAGAACGTTTTGAGAAGACTGCCCTCCACACCCACTGTCGGCTCTTTCGTCGGTTCCTTCTCCGCAAACAACACTGGCCCTTCGAGTGTACGTTCCAGTGGCACGGATGGTCCCATTGCGAGAAGCTCGAGTCCATCGGTATTTAGTATTCGTTCGGTGGAGGAGAGGTATCCGCCACCGGACAAAATCGCGCCGCAGTCCACGGGGTACGTTGCATACGCCGATTGTTTGTATTCGATGCTTATTACCCTTGTCTAGTGGGTCCGAGACGGCCACCGACGGTCCCAATCGCCTGGTCCGCAAGCGTGCTCTTTCACGAGCTCAGCTCGCGTCCCTCCAGTCTGGAGTCACTGGCGCCTCTCGTGCTGGTGCCGGGCTGTATGAAGTAGTAAGATAACCGATCATTGATGCCACCTTACTCCCGGCTAACTTTCCTGGCAGCCTCAGCAACAACCGCCGCCGCTGGTATCACAACCAAGCTTCACTCGCACCGGACCTATTCAGTACCCCTCCCCATTAGCCACGAAGCCTCCTTCGGCCCCCGAACCACCTAAAACAGCGCCAATGGATCCATCGGCTGCTACGATCACACCGCTTCAAGCCGCCTCTGTCAATCCATTCCCAATCTCTCGACGACGGAGCGAATATGCAGAGCAGGGCCAACATGCTTATTCGGGCTCAATACCCCTTGCCAAACCTATCGACTATCCTCAGTTATCCGCCCAGCATGTTCTTCCACCACCACCTCGTGCCGCCACTCCTTCAAGTAACAGGTCACCTGTTAAACAGGCTCCCCCGTTCCCCTCGTTACAACAGGCATATCAACTTCCCAATCAGAATTTGCGCATGATTCGCTCAGATTATCCAATCAATTATTGGAGAGACGAGCAGATTGGAATCTCTGGATTGCGAAATTTGGGTAACACCTGCTATATGAATTCTACGTTGCAGTGTTTGAGCGCTGCAGTGCCTTTTACTCGTTTCTTCACGGGTACGTGCGCGCAAACATCCTCTTTGGTCGGCCAAACTAACATCATTCGCGTTTAGATGGTCGTTGGAGACAAGCCGTCAACATTTGGAACCCTCTTGGTTCCAAGGGCAAAGTCACTGAAGCGTACACTGCGCTTTTAGCCGAGATGTGGAAAGGCGATGCACTGTCTCCAAATATGTTCCGAGTATGTCACATATTTACTGAATTCCGGCTGATTGGTGCTAACACTCGCCCACAGAAAAGCATATGTCTCTACGCTCCCCAATTCCAAGGTACCACTCAACATGACGCGCAAGAATTCCTTAGTACGCTTCTCGATGGTCTACACGAAGACCTTAACCGAGTCATCGATAAACCGACGATTGAGACGAGACCTGAGCGTGAAGCTGAACTAGAAGCACTGCCGACTCAGATTGCCAGCGAGCAGGAATGGAAGATCTACCGCATGAGAAATAATAGTCTCGTCGTAGATTACTTCCAAGGGCAGTTTAGGAATCGGATGCAGTGTATGACTTGCAACAAGGTACGCTTCTCACATTATTTGGCGGCGGAGACTGACAATTAACCAGACCTCGACAACGTATAATACGTTCATGTACTTGACACTCCCTATCCCAGCAGGCCGCAGTACGTCTAAAGTCACCTTGACTCAGTGCTTAGATGCGTTCGTGCGCGCCGAAGTCATGGAGAAGTCCGACGCTTGGTATGCTGATGGCCTTCCGGTGTACACTCTCAGTACTGACCTAATTCAGGAACTGCCCGCATTGCAAGACGCTACGAAAAGCCACCAAACAATTGATTCTTTCTCGACTCCCACCCGTCCTCCTCATCCACCTTAAGCGGTTCTCTATCAAAGGTCCTTTCACTGACAAGATCGAGGCGCTGGTCGACTTCCCGGTGAAGGGCCTCGATCTCACAAATTACATGCCGACGCCCCTTCCTCCTGGTTCGGGTCATCCTCTTTACAACAAACCGTCCCCCGATGCACAGATACCACCCTATAGATATGATTTGTTTGGTGTCACGAACCATTATGGTACTCTCAGCAGTGGTCACTGTAAGTGGCATGGGTTTGGCATCCTCCGAAATGTGATTAACGAGATACTTTAGACACTGCGTTCGTTGCTTCATCCGGTGGGTGGAGATACTGTGACGACAGTCGAGTCACTACAGCCGATAAGAGCGATGTGGTGGTAAGTTAATCACCTCTATGCAACCAAATGGTGCTGACCTTCTGTGTAGAATAAGTCGGCATATATTCTGTTCTATAAACGGATCCCCGCATGACACTGCTACTCAACCATCATCCCAAGCTTGTGACTCATGCACCTTCGGACTTCCTGTACTGCTTTCTTTTCATTTGCGAAGTCAGGAATTATCTGACGTCCTGTGTAATCATTATGTTCAACCACGGTCTATGTTTCCTGAAAATAACTTCACTACTCCATAAAAATCTAAGTCCACAAGACTGGCCAATCGGGAGAAAGTGGAAACACGGTAATAGTCCATAAAATCATGCGCCAAGAACAGGGATAGGGTCGCTAAGATCGAGAGCGATAGGCTGATCACCCTCCTGGTGGCGCTTGAAGTAGCAGCTATGGCATTGAGCAGGATGGTGGCCGGCCATATCAACCTCTGGTAATTTGAACTCCACGTCCATACCATTTGTCACCTCCTTTAGCGAGTCATTCGTTACTGGGGCCGCATGGTCCTCCATGATAGCATCTTCCTCAGTCACGCTGACCTTGACCTCCATTTCTTCTGTCGTTCCACTGAGACCGTTGACTTTGGGGGGGATAGCTGGAGCTGAAGAGACAGACCACCAGAAAGGCGAGAACTCGGTACCGCAGTGGATGCATTTTTGATCAGCGGGAGGAGCGAGTGACGGGTCTATCACAGGCGTTGAATCGAAGCGAGGTCCCTTGACAACCTCGTCCAACCGGCGGGCTTTGCGAAGGAGGCCATATGTCTTCTCCTTGGGCTGAGCCTGCTTGTAGGTTTCATTGTACAGTTCAAGCACAGTCTACCGCAAAAGACTCAGTGATTCTATTTATCATGGAACAGAATCCATGTATACCTTTCCGCTCTCATCCATGTCGCAGAGATCATAGAGCTTTCTCGTGTGGGTAGGATGATTATCACAGAGTATGACAGGGCTGAGCCACCCAAGGTCACCTTTGAATTCCACACAAGGATATTCGCGTTTCTGGTGGCCCTTCACCTGAAGTACTTGTGAGCCGAGTGAGTTTAAGCCCAGAGCTCAACGTACGGGTACAAGCTCAAGACCAAACTTGTAGCCATGGTTCCAAGCGCACACTGGGTGAAATACGGACAAGCACTGCTCGCACCGAGCAAGACAGCCCGGGCCACCTTGACAACACTTGCAAGTCTATTCAGCCGTCAGTTTGGCTAATGCAGGAGGGTGAAAGGGGGCCCTACGTGTGTCCATTCACGTTTTGGAATGGCACTGATACCCTCCACCAAACGCATTCGCCTTCCGTCACTGTACTCCAGATGACTGATGAAGGTCGCACAGAGGACATGGACCCATCCCCGATTCTCGGTGGGCTTGGCTGCTCGGAAAAAGGCCGAGTCTTTGGCACCTCGTTTGCGGTCTGCTGGCATTTTGGGGCACACAGTGCAAGCGGTATCCTAGGACATCACCATTGGTCAGGTGACTTGTGTATCAGTGCAGGGTTACTCACAATATTTGATATTTCGGACTCCTCATTTGTGCAGATTTCACAGGTCCAGTCAGCCGTGGCTTCCTCTGGTGCGATTCCAACACAACCTGGTACCCAGAGTTCAGCATGCCATCAATTGGAGAATCACAGACCTACCGGCGTGAATAGTGAAGTTACACGTGGCACACTTGACCACTTGACCCTGTGGTCCGACGCGCTTGCAAAGAGAGCACATTAACCTGGGTACGGGTGCGGTACCATTTCCCATCTTCTGCTTCTTCAACGGCGGTCCGAGCGGTGGGCTACCTTCTCTTTCCCTCTTTCCAGTAGTTGACTGCGTAAGTGCATTGTTCTCTCCTCGCCTCTCTGCTCGTTCAGCGCGCGTCTCTGGAACCGGAATTGGGGGTGGAACTGTTCCTCCTTTTGAGTTATTCTCTGCCTTCAACTTGGCGCTCCTCGTCACCGGTGGTGATTCCCGATCTGGGGTCTCCTGGGCCTTCCTCTCAGCCCGTTCCGCGCGCTCGATAGCTCGTTGCTTTTCGATCTCTTTTTCTTTCTCAGTGCCTTTGAGAGACCGTACGTTATATTTTCGCCATGCGAGTCCGCACTCGTTGCACATCGCTCCGCCAGCCAGGGCTTTCGGTGCTTTCCACCAGGTAGTCGACTCCTTCGTACGACAGACTCCGCAGGTGAAAGTGCGTCGATCTCCAGGCTTGTAGATGGATCCCTCCTCATCTTGTAATCGAGGTGCGAGCGATGAATCCAGTGGTGCCAACGCTGCCTGCGCCGCCGCTTCGTTCGCTTTCTTGAGTTGTTGCCTGGCAGTGGCGGATTAGAGATTGGAGGTCACAGCTCAATAAGTATACTCACGTTTTCCACTTTCCGAAGTAGCGCACGATCTCTGGCATCGTTCGTGTTTTGAGGTCATTCTTAACGGCACGGAGTTCGGAGGCATGCTTGCGGACTGACACGTCAAAGATGTCGGACTCCTCGGTATTCCATTCTCTATCCGTATATCGACATTCCGTCTTCCACTGCTCTCGATTTTAGTTGAGTCTGGGGATAGAATGACGTTCGTACCTTCCGGGTGCGCAAAGGGTTCTTCATGTTCACGGAATAGAATGATAGCTTGTTGGCGTATGCTTCGGACATTCGTCGGATGCATTCCTCTAACCAGTCGACGCTGCATTGAAGGTCTTTCCTCAAGCTAAGGACCGCTTTTCGCTTTTCAACTATGGGAGATGATCAGGCATAGTCTTCAAAGAGTAGAAAGCGACTGACCCTCTACGACTGTATGACCAGGTAATTAGTAACGAATCGCGGTCTAGTGAGAAAGACTCACCAAGTTCCTCTGGCATATGTACAACGTTGCTCAGTAGCTCGGTCGTGTCATCATCACCCCGTGTAAAACCGTCGTCCGTCACTGCAAAGGTTTAGCATGTGAAGGGATTTCCCTTCAGACGACTGACGAAAAGATGGTTCCTCGAAGGCGGGGATCACAGCCTGATGCGCCTTCCCTACCCGTGTAGGTGCACGAACGTAGATCATATCATCAGGATCTGCGAAGGGCCATTTAGCCACAACCAATCCACCTTGAAGGGGACTTACCCAGTGTATCCTCAGCGACGGTATGTTGCCTACAGAAATCACGTTAATAACATAATAATCCCTTCCAATCCAAGGTGTCAAGACGTACCCGAAGTAACGAAAGCTCCAGCCCTTCCAGTATTTGTCGTTATCCTCCTCGGAATACTGCCGAAGGGACTGCTTGAATTTACGTTTCGGTTCCTTTATACCCCTGGACTTCCCTGTAGGATCTTCTCCTTGTCCTCGTTTGTCGTTGCAAGCTGCGCACGACCACCCGTACCCGCGAGAGGGCTTGGCTAATAAGGGTGGGTTGACGCAGTACATGTGGTAATGCTTCTTGCATAGTTCGCACATAACAGATTCAGGTCTGAGAAGCTACAGCGTGAGCGGAGTCAGGTGCAAGGCGAGTGAGGACGTACGCTGGGCACCAGTCCCCGCATGTCTCACACAATCGGAGAGTATCTTGGAGGTCAGGAAGAGCTTCCTTCTCGCATACAACATATTCATAACGGGACACTAATACTTCCTTGATATGTGCAGGGACTATCACATTGCTTAGTCAGCCGGGACAAGAAGTCGGAGATTGAGAAGCGCGAGACAAAGACAATCATGACCCGGGCAAAGCCGAGGCTAACTTACGATTGTGGACTTCGGTGGCCAAAATCACTTCATATGTCTCTTTCGTGAATGGGTCGAACAGTTGAGAGAAATAGAATCGGTCATCCTTCTTCTTGTACCCGGAGAGGTCTTGTATCTTGTCCCGATGGCGGACGATGCATTTGGCGCGCAGATTGACAATAGGGACTACCTCAGAGAACATGGCTGCAAGTAGAGTGCGATGGTCGCCGGATCCCCGGTCCTGGACATCGGTGGGGCGGTAATACCATGCAAGCCGTACACGGAGGTTTTTGTCAAGGCCGTTGCGGCTCTTTCCCTTCGTTTTGGCCTCCTGAGGGGTTTCCGGTGGAAGAAACTCGAGAATGCGCCCTATTGAGTATGGTACTGGCTCGCGCTTTTCCCAAGGGGGCGCTGAATAGACGTGGTCTAAAGGGGGTACGGGAATATCAGTGTAAGTGAATTAGGTGATTCTGAATGGTCTGATGACGAAAATGAGGCCGAGCACGAGAGCCAGAAAGGCTGCAGCACTGGGAGGGTTGGCCGCACTGGCTCCGAGGGCAAGGGCGTGAGTATGAAGCAGAGAGCATTACCATTGACCCTAACTTTCTCTCCATTCTTGAGCTGTACCTCGTAGATGTCAAACGCTGGTCGTTGCGCTTGCCTGGCGGCAGGTCAGGGTTCATAATCGGAGAAAATGGAGCGAGGAAGGCGTCCAGGTCATACGTACGTGGTCATGTTGTCACTCTGGTGAGCGGTGGCTTCGTGCGCTGAACACGAAGGCGGCGGTTGGGAGCAAGCTTTGTTCAATTAAGTTCGGTTCGAGGTCGCCCCTCTCACGATCCGGCTCTCTCCTCTTCTTCTGCACACTGAGACCACCTTGCGGTATCAAGGAGGTTCACTCTTTTTCAGCGCTCATAGCTTGGGCGGACTATTTACTCCGAAAAGGGGTGCTTGCCGCTTTGTGGCTCGCTGCCACCACGGGTTTAGTTTACAGAGAACCCCATTGGTTGAGGAGCACCTGAAGGACTCACCGGATTGATATAATGCCTACTGCTTAGATATGGACAAGAGAACACATGAACATACCCTGGAGGCTGGAACGGGAGAGTTCGAATCATTGACAGTTGAAAGAACGAATACCTGATAGTTACCAGTTACCATTCACTCCTTCACTTGTCACATACACATACGCTGTTCTCGTTTTAAGAACCACTACACCCGGACTTATCGCGCGAGATATGCACACAGAAGTTGCTTCTATATGTGAAACAGATTGTTCGGTATTTTCCACATTTAGGAGGCTTTGATTCAAACTCTCGGGTCACAGGTCGCAGTGCGGTGCGACCTCATATGACAAAGCACATTCCATTCATGTGATCAAACAAGATCGAAATGTCAAGAAAGACTTCATTTGGAACTGCCTTCGTACTTCTCCAGCCCTTGCAAGATCGGGTGTGTTTGATCCCCCTTGGACTCGAATTTGATCAGTCCTGTATCTCGCATCATGGCTTCATCGACCACCACGGTTATAGTCTTCGTCGTTACTGCAGATGTGCGATCAGAGCGTCGCGTTGATCTTCATACCACCGTCGGCCAACTAAAGGTGCGAGCGGTCCTCCCGACGTCCTATTCACTTTACATTTTCCGGCTTTTTTGCTGTTTGTGAGATACAAAGACTAATTTTCGCTCCTTAAAAGGAAAAGCTGGAGACAGTAACGGGGATCCCCGTTCAAAACCAAATGATCTCTCTCTATCGCGACGAGGAAGACCCACAGCCAATACGAGCATTAGATGACGACTCAAGGCCTCTAGGGTATTACAGTATCACTAACCTACAAACCCTCAAAGTGGGTTACTCATGGCGCAACCATGATATCACTCCACGTTGGGCCGCATATCTGATGTCCGCGTTGACCTAGGTCGAGGATTCCAATCCAACCACGTCATTCACTGGCCAGCTCACTGATCTATCTCAAGTCCAGAAGTTTGAACTTACAGACGCGGAGTACGCCCAACGCAAAGGTCCGTATTTCCCTCCCACACTTGCCTGACCGTGTTCAACGCAAACTAGACACTGTCCTTGAGTACAAAAAGGCCCATCAAGTCGGTCGTTTTGCTCCAACCGTCGCGGCTCCGGAGCACTCCGCGGCGGATGAGTCTGCTGCAGCAGTTGATGCTCGCAACATTACCGTTGGTGCGCGCTGCGAGGTCGCTTCCGCGGAGGATGGGAGCGGGGTGAACAATCGGGGGACCATCCGGTATGTCGGGCCTACGGAATTTGGGAATAAGACAGGCGCGTGGGTTGGGGTTGAGTATGACCTGCCATATGGGAAGAATGACGGCTCGTGAGTCTTGTCCCTGCAATTTCCCACGTGGGGCTGACAGGGTTCCGGATATCTAGTGTTCAAGGAAAGAGGTACTTCACATGCCCACCCCTTCGTGGAGCGTTTGTAAGACCTAACAGAGTAACCGTGGGGGACTTCCCGCCTGAGGACTTGGAGCTGGACGATGACGAAGAAATGTGAAAACGCATGGATATTGGCTGGATGACGCCTAATGAATAAGCGTGAAGAGATCCTTGGGTTTCATCATGAATCTCTGAGTAGTTATTGGGTACCTCGAGGCTTGTAATACGGATACACCTCGCCCGTTGTATGTCAGCGATAAAGCAACCACACTTGAACCCTGCTGTCTTCTCGTCGTTACCCAATGGTTCTCCTCATCCTCGCACTCCTGGTGGTACTAACTCTACTGCGAATATGGTCTATTCTACCACATCAAACTTGTCGTCCTCCCCTGAGATCTTCCAAACCAACACGTTCCTTAGCAGCCTTTCTCGGTTCCGGTCAGTCGACTCTCCACTCAAAGAAATCGATGTACTGTCCTAAAGGGGGTTCATGGGTGGTGCTCAGGTGGCCACACGAGCGAAATGGTCCAGTTGCTCCGCGCCCTCGATTTCGGGCGGTACACTCCGCGGACTTATATATTAAGTCAGGGAGACCACTTGAGCGCCTCGAAAGCCAGTGAACTAGAGCTATCAAACACCACTGTAAGTGCTGTTGCCAACCTATGCACGCACCTCTAATCGTCGTGGCAGGTGGACCACCGCCTGAATCTGAGAATAATAACCGTCCCACGTGCTCGCGAAGTACACCAGCCACCATTAACCATTCCATTCAGTGTTTTAAGGTCTTTCGCGTACTCTCTGATAGAATTTTCGGTCAAACCGGCGCTCCGGGGCGAACCGCTGGCGGATTTGTTGCTTCTCAATGGACCAGGAACGTGTGTGGCGGTGGTAGGAGCAGTTTATTTCGCTCGGGTTCGTCAGGATTTCCCCATGTCAGCGGGAGCGAGGCGAAATTGACGCGGAATTCCGATAGTTCCTTGGTCTGCCTACACCGCGGTTGATTTACATTGAATCATTCACTCGTGTAAAGGACGTGTCGCTCTCTGGACGGCTGTTACGACCTTTTGTAGATCGGTAGGTCTGCGATTTAGTCCAGGGCACGTTCCTTTCGAAGAGACGCTAACAAACCCACGATTGTGGTGTCGGATAGTTTCGTCGTCCAGTGGCCCCAGATCCTCAATGACGGAAAGAGAGGCGAGTATCACGGGTGGCTCGTATAGGGTACGATATTCAGATACTTTCAGTTGAAGAAGGACGCTGAAATATATACAGGAAATATTGTGACTTTGATATGCCAGCACATCAGAATTGGCTTGACCCCGAAACCGGATGACGTACCTTTGCCGTCCAAACTTACGAACCTCTTGAAGAGCCCATTTCATGAACGAAAGCCTTCCTTCCGATGGATAGGCCCTTGTCCAGAGCGATTCGGCAGGACTATGCTACATAGGACCTCTTGCGAGGTGGTAATTCGTCTTGTCCCGCTCACTCAAGCCTCGGGCCTCAAATCGTCGAACAAGCAAGTGCGGGCCACAAACGAGGAAGACGGACGTCTCAGAATGGTATCGAGATGGTGTTTACAGAATACAGAGGGACCTCCCTTGAAGAATATTTCCATAAGAAGAACATTCCTTGTAGAATAGACTTTGCAGGAACAAACCTTGTTCCTAGTCTCTATAAGAAATTAATACCTTCCCTTAAAGCTTAAAGAATTGCGCTTTTAG
>Ga0307513_10003334_pt1 | contig 21858 bp, 22 predicted proteins | sample 15_EM_MG_FD_202174 | JGI IMG/M metagenome (GOLD analysis project Ga0307513, IMG submission 202174) | Populus trichocarpa ectomycorrhiza microbial communities from riparian zone in the Pacific Northwest, United States - 15_EM | ecosystem: Host-associated > Plants > Roots > Unclassified | place... | reverse complement strand
GATACTCGGTATACCAAGGCTCCCACACAATATCGAGCTCATCGAGACACTGTATCACGACAAGATAGCTGGATTTTTGGAAAAGGGTATCATCAAGGTACATGGATTACCCTTCAACATTCTAAAGCAATTCTTACCCTCATGTCTACCTTTTTAGCCGAACAAGGTTGAGGTTTTACCTAACGGTCTCTCTGGCATTCGCGACGGCCTGGCAAGGATGGAAGCAAACAAAATTTCGGGGCTGAAATTGGTTGCCCGCCCTCAGGAAAACCTTTAGAGGAGATTTAACGATATATACATGACCTAGTTTCAATTGTCTACATCTTTTTGCAATAGATCACGATTCCTCCTTTCTGCGTGGTACCTTGTGTGCAATTTAAAACTAATCTGCTTCGGTTCTGCGTCCTAGAACCAAATCGGAACCAACAACAGGATTAAGTGAAAACTCTGAAAAACATGTTATGTTTTTACCAAGCCCATGTCACAAAGTCGTGGAGAAAAGGTACCCAATATTAGTACTAGTTCAGATTGTGCATTTGGAGGATTTCGGGATTACCACTTCCACAACGGTACGACGCCCGAGTCGAGAGCATCCGTCTCACTCAGATCCTGGGGATTTCGGAAATGAATTCTTGTGAGATCGAGGACCTTAAGAGGGGTATCAAAATCACGCCAATGCTGCACGGTGAAATAGAAGATTTAAAAGTTACAATCCTTGGACAATTCCGGGTCAATTGGCCTCTGGCCGTCCTCCCAATGTCTGTCCGGAATACTTCCAAATACTGGAAATTTCTCAGAGAACAGCATCCTCTCGCTGGAAGCGGGGGCTACAGCACCCCACAAGAGCAGCGGGTGCTCACACCTCACAACAGCTCACCATCGACTTCTGGCTTATTCCAATAATTTTGCACCTCCCCCACCCAAAAGCCGAACAATGCCTCTGAACAATGTAAATCCTCATACTTACCCATATGGTGCACCTACAAGAGCGCGCAAATATGGTGTACTGCACCGCATCCCAACCTATTATCGACAACAGCGTCCAAAATGAAGAAATAATTCTGGCCACAACTCGACTGTGCCCCTAGGCGGTGATTCCGTGGATTTACTGCAAGTGATGCTGGTGTAACCGTGGGCTTTGGCTCATACGCCATCAGTAGATTAGATTAGATACATTCAGTGGCTGTGCACAACATGTGTGCCGCGGCGTCGCGTCCGTACAGAACATCGATCCTTGCCTACGACGCCATACCGTACGGCCTCGCTCGACGCGATCCCACCGCGCAGACCTCACCAGCGGCCAGATCTGCCCGTTCCACCGGAAACAATAAAGTAACTCGATTCTTTACATGTTGAGGTCATCTAGTGGTAAGGGTGGTCGTAGAGAGGGAAAGAAGCGGTGAAAAGACGTCGAAGGTAGCCCCGTTTATTATTAGAGGCTCTAACTAGTAATTATTGATTTGTATATAGTTGGTATTCTTCCCGAAAAGCTTCAACCTTCGCTGGAACTAGTTATGTAAGCCCAGAAGCATGGGTCTCCCCTAATGCCGACGAACCCAACTTCGTTTGGATGATATAATCGTCGCTCAGAACGGGAGCCGATAATAACCCACCTTCCTTCCAGAGCTTTGTTTATTAACCCGGCCTTCCTCGCCTCCTACGACTGGCTATCGAATCCGATGTCTCCCTCTCAAAAAGCACTTTGTCTCGACAAGCGATTTGGCAGTTTCGTCGTTCAGGACGTACCCATCTATAAGCCTGGACCCGGCGAAATCCTGATCAAGATTCAAGCGACGTCTCTTAACCCAGTGGACTGGAAGATCCAGAAATATGGAGTATTCATCGAGAATTTCCCCGCCATCCTCGGGACGGATGTGGCCGGAGATGTGGAGGAACTTGGCGAAGGTGTGAACGAGTTTAAGAAGGGAGATCGGGTGTACGCAAACCTCTTTCTTCTGTCTTCCATTGTTTTGACGTCTTCGCTGTCCCAGATTTGTTCATGGACAATTTATAAACGATAGGAGCAGCTTCCAGCACTATACACTTACATTTGCTTCCGCTACTGCTAGAGTAAGCGCTATCCTTTCCCATCATCAATGATTCCTGACTTTCATCTGGATGTTTTTAGATCCCCCCCAATGTATCGTATGACGAGGCGTCTACTCTGCCTGTCGTTTTGACGGCAGCTTATATTGGACTCTACAACAAGAATCCACATGGCTTCGGCTTAACTGCCCCAGCGTCTGATGCGACTCAGGGGATATATGGTGGAACGCCGATAGTCGTCCTGGGAGGTGCTAGTTCTGTTGGGCAGATAGGTACCGATTGTTTCTCCATGCATCCTCAGATCCATATTTACCTTGTGTTGTTTCCAGTTATCCAACTAGCAAGGCTTTCGGGATTCTCACCGATCGTAACCACTGCCTCGAGCAAACACACAGACAAATTGAAGAGTTTGGGAGCAACTGCTGTCTTTGATCGCGATTCATCAGCCTCCGACCTAGCAAAAGAGATCAAGAAGCTAACGAATGAGCCAATCAAGCTCGTATACGATTCGATCTCTTCAAGCACCACTCAGCAGACCGGTATCGAGCTTCTGGCTCCGGGTGGCCAGATGGCCGTTGTCGGTCCTGTGTCCGCCAAGGCGGACGAGGATAAGAGTGTTTTAGGTATTCTTGGTCTATCGAGGCACCCAGACAACCTCGAGCTTGTCGAAGCACTGTATCACGACATAATAGCTGAGTTTTTGGAAAAGGGAATTATCAAGGTGCACGGGTTTTCCATACTTACATGTTCTATCACAATTCTCACCCACACTCTTACTTTTAGCCGAACAAGGTTGAGGTCCTACCCAACGGGCTCGCTGGCATTCCGGATGGCCTGGCAAGGATGGAAGCAAACAAAATTTCGGGGTTGAAGTTGGTTGCGCATCCCCAGGAAAATCTTTAACAGTAGATACATGACCTGTTTCGTCGTTTGTTCTGGAATCGATCACAGGTGTCTGTCCTGTCTTCCTTATTTTCAATCTCAAGTCCGGTACAGCCTCAAGATCCTAGCATCGATTGCTACTGCTTGAGTTCATTTTATCCTGGTATCCTCACTGACATAGTGCAATGTCGATGTGCATTGAACGAGGCAACGTGTCAGTGCGCCTTTCGTAGTCACATCACTAAAAAGTTTGAAATCACCCCATTGAGCACTAAACGAGTTATGGACTTTGATGATTTTCCCGAGCCAGAGGTTTGATTCCTCTGTTTCCAACACAGCGGTGGTTTCTTTGTATCGCTTTTGTGTGTGTCGCTTATTAGCTCCCATCAATTTCGTCATATCATTTAAAGGTGACATATTCAACGATGATCGAGATTTCCAATAATTCAGTTTCTGAGGGTTTGTTTACTTAAAACTTGAAAAGCGTAAGGAGCATCGAATTATTGGACCCCTGATAGACTACAATGTGTACTGTCAGAAAAATCTCCCCATCACCTTTGACTTGAATGTAACGCTATGGGCGCTTAAAAAATCAAACCTGAAAAGTGCCTTGCGTTGATCTCTTGATGTCGATCTTTCGTTTTTGTGGATCATAGCTTAATGTATTGCCAGGAATACCTGTTTTTCTCTCTGGAGGGGGTTTATTAACCCTTGCCCGGCTCCGATGAATCACATTGTCATTTAATGTACTCATCCGCGTCAAACAGCGCTGCGTTGGCAAGATGTCCAAATATTTGTCAGTAAAAAGGTAGAGTATGCACCTTTAGAGTGAAACGTACGTACAGGGCTTGACCGGGACCGCCAAAGCCTTCAAACCGGTGGGGATGTTCAGATACAAGACTCAATCCAGACCGCGAAATATCAGTCTCCTTCCACAATTTTTCCTGCCTCATGCACTGTATAATACTGACGACCTCTTTGTTTATTTAAGGTGCAACCAGAGATGAGGAGCCTCTCACAGGCCAATTAGAGTGAGCATGTAAACTACGTTGTCCCATAGGCCTTGGATGTGCCTCTTTGTTGATAGTCGTTCTAGACTCAATTAAGGTTCTCCTACCGGAAAACCTCTGAATTACGCAGAATATATGCAGTGAATAAAACAACACCTCAGTCCACTTTCGTGGCATCACATCACTCGAAAGTTCTGTCCACTGAAATCATCCCATTGAGCGCTAAACGAGCAAATGGGCTTCAATTATTATCCCGCGCCAGAGGTACGATTCCCCCTTTTGCAACACAATGGTTTCTTTGTACTGCTCTCGTGTGTACTACGCTCCCATCGCTATCCCGGCGCCCACAAACCTAGAAAACGTACTATAACGTAAGGTACTGACATCTTGAGAACATGGGGGTACAAGGTTGCCCTTCCATCAGCAAAAATAAAAGTAACATATATCCAATTGCAGGTTTAGCATGCCAATAGAACTATTCTAACGTCCTCCTATGGTCAGCAAATATTCTCTTGAGTTGGAATGATTCTTACCACCATTTACGTTTCCTGAATCATTGGTAGTCTTAGAATACAAAGGAATGATTTTGGCGGGATTAAGTTGCTCGAAAGAATTGCAGACGCCCAAAATTTGGGCTGGATAGCGGTGTGTGTGGGTAAGATAATAAATAAATAAATAAGGAAGAGGGGAGCAGGAAAGGGGAGGGGTATATCTGTATACTTACTATAGAGTCTGAATTACATCAATATCATGACTCTTGAAGCTCAAAGCACGACAGTGATCCAATCGACTGTAGAGGCCAGGCTTGAGCTTGAGTTGGTGCCTTTTTTGTAAAAAAAAATAAAGAATACAAGGATAGTCCCTTAGATGTGAACAGTTCGGATATCGGTGCTGGGCTCTCCTCAAAGAATCACAGAGGCTTTTATAGTATGCCAGACGAGTACACGAACCCTGCGACTTGACACAATTTCTTCTAAATAGGATACCTGGCGGCAGCTTGTCAACGCTGAGGCCTTGAGGTTCGACAGTTTTATGCTCGCGATTAACGGTCAACATTTCCGTCAGTAATTCCGCTTATCCCGTTGTCAACCTGTCAAGGTACAAGAGCGGAATACGGCTTGAAATTCCGATAGAGGTAGACCCGAGTCTCGGAGTCTAAGGTCGAACAAAGGTTAAAGGCTCTGGACGTATATCGGTGAGTCAATAGATCCCCAGTTATCAGCGGACTCGGATATTATAAAGAATGCAGATGGAATGGAATCCCGTTGAGCCAAGCAAGTGGTAGTAATCTACGTCTGAGATTAAGCCAGGCAGTGCTTCAAGTAATACGAGGACCGTCCGGATGCATATGTCGGAAAATTCAAAAAAGCCTATAGGTAATTATCAAACCATTTCAGTGATTACAGAGGCATATGTGTTGTTGATATGGTGCTGATATGCACTTATAATGTGTCAGAAGTAGCCTATAAGTCTCATAGGTTTTTTTGGATTTTTTCGACATATAAAATCAGAAGAGTTACAATACTAGACCGGACAGACGAGCAAATCAGTCCGATGTCAATACAGAGGAGGAACCTCAGTACGTCGACAGGGCCAATAGCAACTGGTGGAGTGGACCTCAGCGGTCTTGTTGCTGATGGGCGTGGGGACTTTCCGGTTGCGGAGGTAGAGGAGTGTTATGCAGAAAGAGAGAAAGCAGTGTCCTCGATCACCTTTACACACTTTCCAGCCAACCGCCTTTGATTTTGTGACGATTTATCTGTAGGATTCAAGATTGTGGTGCTCTCTGTCCTTCTGGAATGAGAGAGAAAATATGTGCTTCCTGCAGCTGTGCATCGGAATAAAGTCCTGGCACTAAGTACCTAAGGTCGCCGAGGTCCGAGGACAACAAGGGTAATATTTACCGAAATGTGATGCACTTACAACGCAGTCAACATCTATTGGTGTTCCTCGCGAGTCAGGTCATAACCTCGGTCTGAAGACGGAATTGGACTGTGCTAGTCCGTAGTTGAGGAGCGCACTATCAGTCCAAAGGCCATGACTTCCTGCCACTAGCACCCCCTAGTACCAAACCTGTCTGACACCCTTAGAGTGAACTTGAGTCAAGGTGGCTTATTATCACTTCTGAAATTGTTGTGAAAATGATGCATTCAAGGCATCCTCCATCCACACATTCAATACTGCGCACATTAGAGTTCTGCTGTAGTGTTTCGACCGATTGTTCACGCCATGTTACGCGTTACTTATTGTTCATTTGACAAGTTGTTCACGACGCCCTAAATAGGAAATTAAGGGTCCATTTCGGGTGCCTCGGGCGCTTTTTTCAAGATTTTGGATCAAAAACTCACCTTTTCAGGCCCCGTTACACGTTATTGTTCGGTTCATGACCAACCGCTACCCGTTACATGAACAATCGGTTGAACACTTCGGTAATCCGAATTTTAAAACAGGAATCAATGTGTTCCACAGGATAAACTAAATTGGAAACTCCTTTCCAAGAGAAACCCAGGATTTCAAGCAATTGACATAATAAACATGCTGAGAACCGAAAAAGGATTTTCCTGCTTCAGAACCCGACGCTTATTTCCTCGTAAATTATATGGCAATAGATTCTTGCAATATTCTTGCATTGTTATGCAACGATTCCAGAAAGTTCTAAATGACCCTCCGACACCCGTTTGGTCTAAGGATCCTAGGATCATAGTCACATCACCCATTGTCAACGCGATGATCTCAGTGCTGGGAAATGGAGCCCTAAATGCGGCAGAAGACTGTTAGCAAGGGGTTATTTCTCCCATCGCATCGGGTTCTTGGTTCTGCCGGTGGGCGTTATCTCGTCTGATACATAATGAGCTTCCCCTTTCCTCAAACTTGCCTGGAAGCCAGACATTATTTTGTCGGGATCCCTCCTAACTGGGACCACTTCTTTCCAAATCGGACCATTTGAACATTCGTTCATGATCATTAATCATTCTAGGCGTCCTTAGTCAGAAAATATACCTGCCAACGAAATGACGAGAGATTCTTTGCTCCTTAAGGTACTTCTAATTGATTTTTTGTTAATCGACACGACATTGGTTATCTGTGCCGTGTATATTGCGTGTGTGCGGCCAATTTTAGCTTGACTGTTCAAGCGCTGAGCGGTGAAACCTCCGGGTATAAATAATTGGTTATATTAGGACCCAAAAATCCATTTACATCCGAATAATTTCCCAACCCATGTCTTCAACGCAAAAAGCTCTGGTGATTGACAAAAAGCAAGGAAACTTTCAGCTTGCCGACATCGCTATTCCCAAGCCTGGATATGGGGAGATCTTGGTCAAAGTTCAAGCCGCAGCGCTGAACCCTGTGGATTGGAAGATCCGGAAGTATGGGGTATTGATTGACGAATATCCTGCTGTTGTTGGAAGTGATATTGCAGGCGATGTCGAGGACTTTGGACCTGACGTAACTGGATTCGTGAAGGGGGACCGAGTGTACGCTGTGATTTTTAAGAGGAGACTTTCAAGTTGCTCTAACACTGAATTTTTGACTCTAGGTTCTGTCAAGGACGTATTACCAAGGAAGGGGGTGGTTTCCAACAGTACGTGGTCACATTTTCTGCGATAACCGCCAAGGTAATGCGTCTGACTCTCGTTTCTCATGTATGTTCTAACAAAGCTATCCATCTTCTTAGATTCCTTCTAATGTTTCGTATGACGAAGCTTCGACGATACCTTTGGCGCTTACAACCGCATATTCTGGCTTGTATACCCGAAGCCCAAACGGTTTGAGCATCACGCCTCCAATTTCCGATGGCGGCGAGGGACAATGTTCAGGGATTCCTCTCGTCGTCCTTGGCGGTGCCAGCTCTGTTGGACAAATGGGTATTCACAACCTAACTTGACATCCCATGATTTTATACTAACCAAAGTCGATTAAACAGTCATCCAGCTGGCAAAACTGTCTGGATTCTCGCCAATTATTACAACCGCTTCTCTGACGCACACTGACTTCCTTAAATCCATCGGGGCCACAGCCGTTCTCGATCGCAATTCATCTTCCGAATCTCTTGCCGCAGAAATAAAAAGGATCAGCAAATTACCCATCAGATACCTTTTCGACACAATTTCTATCGATAGCACGCAGAAAATTGGATTGGACCTCCTCGTGGCAGGCGGTCAAATGGTCGTAGTACTCCCGCCCTTGGTAAAGGGAGATGATAAAGCAATCTTTCACGCAATTGCAATCATTAGTTTGCCCCACAACGCGGAGATCTGTGGACCGCTTTACCACGACAAGCTTTCTGGACTTGTGGAGAGAGGTACCATTAAGGTGAGGGGGTAGGTTGACTTCTTATCTCACAAACTAATCGCTTGGAAACGTATAGCCGAACAGGGTGGAGGTGGTACCGAATGGCCTTCAGGGAATTCCGGAAGCGCTGAAGAGATTAGAATCAAACTCGATCTCGAGGCTCAAACTTATTGCTCACCCCCAGGAAACGGCATAGATGGATAACGATGATCAAGGCCTAGATGTCAATATGCCAATCACGTATTCCGATACAAGTTTACTATAGAAGTAGCGAAATAGACACTGCAGTGCATAGCAAAATTTATCATTTTTGAGCGATGCTCGACGTCCCTTGAATGCTTCAAATAAGCGCCGGGACCTAAGCCTCCAAAGAATCATCTAGATAGACTTCAAATTTTGTTTGAACCTGCCGGGGATTTACAGCAAGGGTATGGAGACAAAATGACGTATTTCGGGGACAACGAACCGGGGTTCATTCAATGACCTTCCTATATGGCCAGCGAATTCTGGAGTTTGTAGAGCTACAAACATGATGCTTCCAACATTCTCCAAGGAAGAAATTGCGAAAGCCAGGTGTGTCCTCACGCATGCTTGGGCCGCATTTTCACTTAGTTCCCGCCTGAGAATGCGTACACACTCCCTAAACGAGTTAAATCACGGCGGGGAGCAAGACTTGCAATTTTGAGGGTGCATGTGCATTTTAAAGCACGGCTTCTTTGACTTGCCAGCGTCTCCAGTTGGTGTACGTTGTCATCGGAGTACGATCGAAGATATCCAATGTCACGCAAGAGAGGACCACAGGCACTATGCATAGGTTTGGGCCACGAACAAACAAGTCGCAACGACTTCCCGTCTTGGGAGAGCAGCTGTGTATGCGGATTATTGGAGACTGAATATCAGAAACAACAATATAGGACAAACATTATCTCCGATATGTTGGATCACTTCGACAGTGAGGTGAAGTAAACTCGCGTGCACATTTTGACTGCTATAGTGGAAAGGATTCTGTGAGCATAATGTTTCAAGTAGCGTGATAAATTGCCTACTTATTTCACAACCTGACATACAGCCGAGACCATATCCCAAGAGGTGCGTAATTAAAAAAGGAGAGTAGCGAACGGGATGTTCGTTATGCAATGGGAGTCGATGTTAGCGTGCTCTTGAGGTCCGGGGTTGGTAAATCGAGTTATTTCCAAAAAGAGGCAAGCGAGAACGAGAGAAGAGGGTCTAAAACGCGCAAAACATGAGCCACGAATGTCTAAAGACATGTAGCTAAATATCGAAGGAGGTGTGCGTAAAGAGATGAAGTACTATCTGCGAAACGATTCTCGGAGGAAGTGGATGGGGAAGAAGTGGGATGTAATGTAGAAATAAATAAATAAACGCGCTCACAACCTAGATCCTCTTCAAAAGAGACGCGAGGGACTTGACAAAAGCACCGGGGAATGCGAGGAATTGTACGAAACCCGTTTATGACGCGAATGACCTCGGAAAGCTTTGTTCCGGCAGCGCTTATGCAGTCGTCACCAACGAGAAGAAATCGATTTTGCAAGGACAAGCGCGGGATTGAATTCAGGAGGAAGTTCATGTTTTTATCAGAGTGATTTCGAGGTCTGAAATATCGTCCGTTGCTAGCCGTTTCCCCTTGGTTTGGGCAGAAGTACCGAACTCCGGCTGCAGGTCAGCTGCTTGCTTCTGGATGGGGGCTTCTCGGCTCACCCATGCGAAACTTTCTTCTCGGATTCTTCCTCGACTCTGGATCTATGATTCCATTAGCGCGTTTAGTGAACAAATGAAGAATGTAGAGGTTCTGAATATGCTACTAACTCTATTATAGACGTTCTGCTTCATGTTTGTGCAGGTCTGTCCGCCTCAAACCCGGGCCCCAGACCATTGTGAGAATTGGTGTTGCCATTGACAATCTTCGACGCAGATCTTGCATCCCGTAGGCAGATGGCGCACGGAGCAGACAACAGAGCAAAGGGGAGGACCCTCAGATTTGCGCCGACGGCGTACAAGGACTGGGCCGACTAGAGTGAGGGCGGGTATCATGATAAATGTCGTGGCTTCCATACAAGGAAGATTGGTTGCATGAGTAGTTGTGTTGGTAATCCGTACAGTGGAAATTTTTGCATTGCGCGTGGGGCAACCGCGAGCGAAGGTGGCTGAGAACTGCCGTAAAGCTTGGGCTCCCGATACAAGTGCAAGCGTGGGTGGGTATAGGTGGTGGAGAGTGATCTTGCCCAAGAAGTAGGGAGGTGAGGCGCTTGGCATCCCCACAAGTCGCTGACGATAGTTCCGAGTGCTAGCCGCAACCGAACGCCGATGAGGGGGCGTAAGATTGAACGCGTTCAGCTTCTAATGCTCTTGTTAAATGACCGGCACAACGCCGACGTTAATGCATGATGTGTTATTCGTTCATGTATCGCTAATTATATGGTCGACCACTGTATAGAATATGGTATCTTAACCCTGCATCCAGGGAGTGAATTCATTTACGAGCTCACCTGTACCATGGTATAAGTATCCATGGTATATCCAACATTCCGGATGCTTGTTGCACTCTCGTGCCCCTTTGAAGACACTAGCCACTGAAGACGTTTGTCCAAAGCTTTTTGTGTCGTTAAGAAATCATAGGGGGTCAAGGAAAAGAACCAGGGGAGTAAATACGGACGTTAGTGGAAGAACATCAGAGTTTAAATAAAGAATTCTTATGCACGACGCACGTTAAACCATCTCGTGAGATGTTTTATTAGTGTGCCCCGCAAACCTTGATTCTATACACTCTCGAAGGCCGTTTCGATAGGTACACCCCCCGGTTCTATCTCTACAGTAAAGTCCTTCCAGGCCTCCAAAAAGTAATTGACGATACCCTCGTATCCGACATGGACCAGAGCGCCGGCACCTGGCACGATGGAAGCAGCTACGAGAATTGATATTAAAAAATAAAGCAATAACCCGTACCAGGGGCTTTCTTCTTCCAGCAAGGTCGTGAAGAGCGAATACAAGGCCAGTGATACAGCTACGCAGCACATCAACAAGAACGTTGGGACATACAACAAAACAAGGTTCAGGGGGATTTTAACACCTATACGAAACAAAATTTAGCAAGTACAAATGGTAGGATATAATGGGAAAGCCCACTCTGCCTGATAAGCAATCTCTTCAGATAGAAGGAACGAGGGCGAGGGCGAAGAGAAGCCCCGGAAGGCAACCAATATTTCCGGTGCACATAAGGTATTGACCGTACAACAGGGAGGCTTGCAACAATTTGAACCAGCGGAGAGTCACGATACCGCGAACCCATGTGATATATAAGAGCGAAAGCGCCAATCGCTGCGCCCAGGGATAAGCCCCCAATAAGGAGCGCCAATGTGATTAGATCTATTGTTTTGGCTCCTCTCATTTCTGCTGCCAGTTCAGATGAAAAGGACATTGCAGTGAATAAATAACACGCATAGGATACCCCAATGGAGATGAGGAGAGTGAATAGGTAGAGGGACACAACCACGGTCTCTGTAACTACACAAAGGTCAGATGCACCGAGGAGATACACAAAACGATTCACTCACTATATAATAACCCGCCGGAATAGTCAACGTGAAACAACTTTGGATACACCTTGGTGGAACTTGCCTCGTAAAGGCCAAGCCAATATAAGCTACGCGATTGTCAACAAAGGCACAGCTGCAGAATTGTGGATCGACTCACCCAGTGACGATTCCTACTCCAAACACGCATTCTACAGTCGTCGCCTCTGTAGGCTGCTGTCCATAGAGGAGGGCGGATTTTGTCATCCCTACGATCGCCACCACAAGTGTAACAATAATCCGGTATCCTGTCACAGGAGGATGGATTCCCGCCGCCTCGTCTCGAGCATCGATTTCATGGGAAATATATTGCGGGCGGCTGAAGCCAGTGAGATTCTTGAGGAATGCCCAGAGGTACTCCATACAATCGAAATTAAATAGCCACGTGAAATATCGATTGCTGGTCTCCTCATATACGCCAAGAAGGTGAAAACTAACCTAACGTAAGTTGTGATAAGCCACAGAATTGCCAAAACTCACAATAAGAACACTACCACTCCGAGAATCCACTCGAGAGTGATGGAAGCGAAGGTGAGGTTGAGATAGGATGTCGCAGTCTTGGCTATTGCCAAACCGATGGTTGAAAGGATGGCAAGGAAGCGGTATAGTGTCAACTTTGGATGCCACGAGAGACTTGACGTTGAAGGCAATATTCGCGATGAGGGTCGGCTTGATGGACGAATGCTGGCAAGGTCAATGAGCTCGATTGTTGAGCCAGACGGAGAGTAGGAGTAGTCGATTAGTGCTCCGTCAGCCATGTTATGGTATAGAGTGAGGTAGCATAGTTGTTCATCGCCCTGAAAGCACCAATACCTATCCTATAATGGACAGGACTGACCGCTATCGATTGCAAGGGGCCAAGGGCGCCATCGCGTCGTTGCCTTGGTGAGTGAGATGTCAAAAAACTGTCGGCCAACTCCGTTGGCTTTTGGGGCTTGCCCGGACCGATACAACCGCCCGTTCACCTCTCCTCGAATTAAGTATAGGCTGTTCAAGGTGAACCGTTCGCCGCTTAGCCTATAGATCCTGTTTGCTGGCTTCTAAAAATATTCGTTCGGACACTCAAGACAATTACTGCGCCTGCAAATCTTTCCGCGCTCATTATGCAAATCAAAGAAATGATTCACGACAAAGATGGTATCCTACCCACAAGCCAACGCCTGCTCTTCGGAGGAAAACTGCCCAACGACCGTCACTCTCTCAACTAATACAACATCCAGAATTATTCCACTTTAATCTCATTCCCGCCCTTCTATGCAGCAGTGGAGGCGCCCCCATTGAGCTTATTAAGAAATAGGCGCCGGCTGGTCGTCCGTTTTCGCCCCAATGAACCATACCTCCCTTGTCGCATTGAGCATCTGACGGTGCCACTCATACACAGTCCCCCACATAGGGCACGAAGCCCACGGCTGAACAACCTAGTTCACGACAGAACAAGTCGACTGGGAAGACTTTGCGAACAGGAACGCTGAACATTGATAGTGATGTCGAAGTTACGATTTCTCACCAAAGGGGCCGTGTGGCTAAAATCCTGGACGTGGCACGCTTCGTTGGTTTGTCCTCTCGTAGTCCTTGGAGGTGGAATATCGGTGAGCCAATTGTGTAAGTATTCTTTTGAATCCGTCCGAGTCGCTGAAAATGTGATCCGTTAAACGTAGCCATCCAGCTGGCAAAATTGTCAGGGCTCTCACAGATCATTACAACAGCTTCAATATCCGGCGCAACCGAGTGGACTCGAACCTTGGTCGGACGGTCGAACGCCAGCGCCGAATCGCCAATAGTACTGGGAAAGGACCCCCACATCATACCCGGGCAGCTGGCTTTCTAGGGTTCTATCTCCATGGTCACCTGGGTGGGACAAGAATACCATTCTATAGTATCATTCACTGATGATCAAGATTTCCAATAATTCAATTTCTGAAAATTTGTTTACTAAAACTTGAAAAGCGTGAGGAGCATCGAATTATTGGACCCTGATAGACTACAATGTGTGGCGTCAGAAAAATCTTCCCACCATTTTTAACTTGAATGGGCGCTTAAAAAACCAAATCCGGCGAGTGCCTTGCGTTGATCTCCTGATGTCGATCTTATTGACTTATAAAAATACTTTTTACGAGGTTTCGCTCTTGTGGATTATAGCTTAATGCCGTCGCCACAAATCCGTAAGTTGCTCTTTGTGGAGGAAAGGCGGGGCTGTTCAGGTTCAAGACCAAAATATCAATTTCCTTCCACAAATTTTCCTGCCTCGCGCACTGTATAATACCATTGTACACTAACAACTACCTCTGCATAGTTAAATTTTGACCAGAATCCACAGCCTGCATAGTCTCAGATGGGAAGCTTCTCACAGGCCAATTAAAATTTGAGCATATAACCTACTTTGCGCGATAGGCCTTGGATGTATGTACGTCCGCCTCTTTGTTGATGGTCTATCTAGACCCAATTAAGGGTCTCCTACCGGAAGGCTAGCCTGCTTGATAACACTATCATTTCCGGGAGGCAAGACCCTCCTCAGAACAACCCAACGCTTTTTTCTTCGAAAATTATATGTCAATAGATTCTTGCAATATTCCTGCATTGCATCGGTATGCAATGATTCCAGGAAATTATAGATGACCCGGCTCCCGTTTGGTGTAAGGATCGTAGTCATATCACCCATCAGCGCGGTCTCAGTGCTGGGACCCTGTAAGCGGCACAACACTGTTAGAAAGTGGTTGCTTCGCCCTATCGCATCGGGTTCTTGGTTCTGACAGTGGGCGCTATCCCATCTGATGCATAATAAGCTTCTTCTTTCCTTAGACTTGGGCCGGCGCTGGGTCGGGTTTGCAGATGGTAGCCGGACGTTATATTATGCGATTGGCTTTGTCAGGATCTCTCCTAACCGGGATCACTTCTTTCCAAATTGGACCATTTGAGCGATTCTGAGTCAGAAAACATGCCTGCCATCGAAATGATGAGAAATTCTTTGCTTCTTGAGTCAAGTCCTTTCAATTGATATTCGACATGGTTATCGGTGCCGAGTGTGTTGCGTGTGTGCGGCTACTAGTATTTAAAATTTTTAGCTTGACTATCACTGCTGAAACCTCCGGGCATAAATACTGTGCTATTTGGTTATAATAGACCCAAAAATCCATTTACATCCGAGTCATTAGCTTCCCAACTCATGCCTTCAACACAAAAAGCCCTGGTGATCGACAAAAAGGAAGGAAGCTTTCAGCTTACCGACATCGCTATTCCCAAGCCTGGCTATGGGGAGATCTTGGTCAAAGTTCAAGCCGCAGCGCTGAACCCTGTGGATTGGAAGATCCGGAAGTATGGGGTATTGATTGATGAATACCCTGCCGTTGTTGGAAGTGATATTGCAGGTGATGTCGAGGACGTTGGACTTGGTGTAACTGGATTCGTGAAAGGGGACCGAGTGTATGTCGTGGTTTTTACCATGGGACTTTCAAGTTGCGCTAACTTTGAATTTTGGACTTTAGGTTCTGTCAAGGACGTTTTACCAAGGACGGCGGTGGTTTCCAACAGTACGTGGCCACACTTGCCGCGATAACCACCAAGGTAATGCGTCTGACTCTTATTTCTTATGTATGTTCTAACAAAGCTATCCATCTCCTTAGATTCCTTCTAATGTTTCGTATGACGAAGTTTCGACGATCCCTATGGCGCTTACAACCGCGTATTCTGGCTTGTACACTCGAAGCCCAAACGGTTTAAGCATCACGCCTCCAATTTCCGATGGCGGCGAGGGAAAATCTTCAGGGATTCCTCTCGTCGTCCTTGGTGGTGCCAGCTCTGTTGGACAAATGGGTATGCACAATCTAACTTGACATGCCATGATTTTATACTGACCAAAGTCGATTCAACAGTCATCCAGCTGGCAAAACTGTCTGGATTCTCGCCAATTATTACAACCGCTTCTCTGACGCACACTGACTTCCTTAAATCCATCGGTGCCACAACCATTCTCGATCGCAATTCATCTTCCGAATCTCTTGCCGCAGAAATAAAGAAGATCACCAACTCACCCATCAGATTCCTTTTCGACACAGTTTCTATCGATAGCACGCAGAAAATTGGATTGGACCTCCTCGTGCCAGGCGGTCAAATGGTCGTAGTGCTCCCGCCCTTGGTAAAGGCAGATGATAAAGTAATCTTTCAAGCGTTTGCAAGTATGGGTATGCCATACAACTTGGAGATCTGTGGACCGCTTTACCATGACAAGCTTTCTGAGCTTGTGGAGAGAGGTATCATTAAGGTGAGGGGGTTGCGTTGACTTCTTATCTCACAAGCTAATCGCTTGGAAACGTTATAGCCGAACAGGGTGGAGTTGGTACCGAATGGCCTCCAGGGAATTCCGGAAGCGCTGAAGAGATTAGAATTCGACTCGATCTCAAGGCTCAAACTTGTTGCCCACCCTCAGGAAACGGCGTAGATGGATATCGATGATCAAGGCCTAGATATCAGTATGTCAGTCACGGATTCCAGTAAAAGTCCACTATAGTCTGTAGAAGCAGCGAAATAGATACTGCAATGAATAGCAAGAATTAACTTTTTAACCGAGGCTCGATGTCCCTTGAATGCTTGAGATAAGCGCCAGGACCTAAGCCTTTAATGAATCATCTAAATGGACTTGAAAAGTTGTTTGAACCTACCAGCGATTTACAAAAAGGGTATACATAGAGACAAAATGCATTATTTCGAGGAGAAAAGGCCTGATGACAACGAGGGCCAACACGAGATGCGCGAAGATAGCGAGGACCCTTGGCCATATAAAAAATCGATGGGTTCGACACGAAGGTTCGACACGAAGAAAAAGGAGCCCGCCGTTGGGGATGTCCAGGTCTACCAACTGCACCCGGTGAGGTTCTCATCAAGGTTCAGGCTGCAGCCTTGAACCAGTGGATTGGAAGATCCCAAGAAGTGTCACGTGCGGGGGGTCATTTCCCTGAGTATACAATTATCGGCGAGGACATCTCTGGAGATATCGTGGAGGTGGGGGAAGGAGTACCAGAGTTCGGGGAAGGGGATCAAGTGTGAGTGATTCTCTATCTTTGCGGTAGGACATTTGAGTAATTGATCCCCTTCCAAGCTTCGCTGATGGAGTTCGCAAACACTCATGGAGGCTTTCAGCAATATGTAATTTCATTGGCCAGTGTCGTATTGAGATTCTGGAGAGCCTTTATCAAAACACGGTGCTTGTGGGAAGCGGGGCAATCCGAGTGAGATTCCAGTGTCTTTAATAGTCGTGTAAAGGGTTTCTGAAAATTCCATCCAAGCCCTTGCGCTATGAGGTCCTGCCAAATGGTCTTGCGAGAATGGAGGCGGACCAAATCTCGGGTGTTAAGCTTGGTGCTCACCGACAAGAAACGGCCTAGAAGGAATTAACGTAGATTGAAGATCAACTTGACGCCGCTTGGAGATGGGAATGAGTATTCTAGATTGGCCTAAGAAAACAATATGTACCGTTCTTGACTATGTATCCTCAGGGGGCCACAGTCGGAATAGTGAGTGTGCCAACTGCGAATTGTTGACATGGGCAACTTTGGATGTTGCATCCCATCACCGATGAATTCTTCGTTCTTGAGATGATGAAAAATCGAGCAAAAGCTGATTTAGCGAAAATATCGGGGTAATGTGCTAAAATGGACACGCAACTTGCCCAGAAACGAAATCGGGCCGCAAATCCTTGACATTTACTCTCTTGCTTCTACCATTCCCAAGCTCCTTCTATCTCGGAATGGGTATAGAGCCCCACACCCAGGTCTTTTCTATCTACAGAAATGGCCCCAGAACCGAAACAGAAAGCGCTCTTAATTGAGAAGAAATTCGGAGACTTCGTCGTCGGCGAGATTAATATCTGGAAGCCACCACCTGGTCGACTTTTATTACGGGTGCAAGCCGTTGCACTCAACCCTGTGGATTGGAAGCTTCAGAAGGGAGGCGTGGATGAGGTTCCAACTATCCTCGGTCGTGATTTCGCTGGTGATGTTGTCGAGGTTGGAGAAGGAGTAACTGACTTCCAGAAAGGAGATAGGGTGTGGGGCGCATTTCGTTCTTTATTTCGGATTATTGACTGACCGGAGGATGGATTAGGTTCGTGCAGGCAGCAGGCATTGGGGCCTACGCTGCGTTCCAGCAGTATGCTCTGACACTTTCTGTCACCACTGCCAAGGTACGGGATAGAATCGCCATGTGGAAATGAAGTTAATTTCGTGACAGATTCCCCCCGGATTCTCTTACGACCAAGTCGCCACTTTACCATTGGCACTCTCAGCCGCCTACGTTGGATTACACAACAAGATCCCCTACGGTTTCGGAATTTCACCACCTGATCTTGATATTCCTGCAGACAATGCCGGAATACCTATCCTCGTTCTCGGTGGCGGGGGCTCCGTTGCGCGACTTGGTAATTATATGCACTCATCTTCCTTATACATAAAGCTCACAGAAATCCAGTCATCCAACTCGCCAAACTCTCCAAATTCTCGCCCATCATCACCACTGCATCACTCAAACACACCGACTTCCTCAAATACCTCGGAGCTACCCACGTCTTCGACCGCAACCTAGGATCAGCTGAGCTCTCAGCTGAGATCAGCAAAGTGACCCACAAACCGCTCCAATACGTCTTTGACGCCATTTCCGTTCCAAGCACACAGCAAATTGGCATCGACGTCCTCGCTTCGGGCGGGAAATTGGCTCTGGTTGAGCAGTTGGCTGTGGATGTTCCCAAAGACAAGACCATCATCGCGATCCTCGGCAGATCAAGAGCTCCGAACAACATTGAACTCCTCGAGGAACTCTATCACGACAAGATTTCTGGATATGTTGCAAGGGGGTTTATTAAAGTCAGTTTCCTCGGCACTTGCTAGGCAGGTTTATTAATCTTTCTTTAGCCTCTCAGGTTTGAACTTTTGCCGGGCGGTCTTGCCAGGTTGGAAGAGGATAAGGTATCGGGAGTGAAGCTCGTCGCTCATCCTCAGGAGACTCCCTGAGCCAACAAATAACCTAAATGAATCAGACGCTTTACATAGCCACCCATTTTTGACGAACAAGCAAAATTCAGATATCGGTCAACGATTAACCAGTCTTTCCCTGCCCAATCTTCCCTCCAGTTACAGTAATTAAATAACTTGCTAAGGATATACAAAATGCTCAAAAAAGAATTCCTCGTCTTGAATCATACTGAAGTCTAGAATGATAGATCTTCTGTTCTTTTCTCCTTCACTCATGAATATATATACACCGACGATCCAAAGTGGGCCCAAATCCTAGCGCTTCTCCTTTACGAAGTAATGTAGAGTGATATAGCTTGCTGTTGTGAATAACACAAAGAAAATGCCCAGTAATGAGATGTTTGGCCACCAGAATGACTATTGAAAAGAAAAGGTTCAGAAATCGTTGGATGAGAAAGGATTCAAGGGGGTGATAACGAACCTGAGCCCTGAGCCCGAATACAGAGAGAATAGTAGCAGCCGGGACGTCGAGCTCGACACCGTACTGAAGTGAGGAGGTACAACCCATCGTCAATTGTGTTAGATATCCTGAACGATGAAAAACAACAAACCTTGATCTCCTTCAACTGCAAATACCTCAGCTCGTTCACAGCCAGCGCCTCAAACGCAGCATGGAAGAATGAAACTGTATAGAGCCACCTCAAAGCCGGGAGTACACTCTCGCGATTGATCAAAAGGCCAGTGAAAAGGAGGCTGAGGGGAAATTAAAAAAAGGAACGATTGCAGTCAGGTCAGCAAGTTCGCAGTGAGCACAAATATTCCAATGACGCACTTGAATAGCATAACAAGGGTTCCAACCAAACTCGCCACGCTGACGCTCGCGAACGCAATCGACAGCCAGAGGACCACACTAGCGGTGGTCAGATTGAAGAGGACCAATGTGAGCAGGAACTTCCAGAAGCCGGCGACGGTGGGTACGAGCCCGACAAGTCCATAAACAATACCCCCGAACATAAGAGGTGGTACGAGACGCAAAGGAAGGATATCAAAGAGGATCTAAGTAAGGATTCATCATGATGTCAGCTTCAGTGGACAGGTCAAAAGGGGGGAAAGTGTAACCTTTGATGAGAAATATGTAAGTGGCGAGTAATATCCATTCGCTCTGAAAAGAATATAAGTATTAATTTCCAGTGCCAAAGATAAGGCATAGGGGCGAACCTTTCTCTCATGAAGAGGATCCGCTCATTGGCAAACAATCCGAGACTCGAGAGGCATGAGAAGCCAAAGAGAGCAAGCGAGAAGAAAAAGATTCCTAGAACGATGTCAGATCAACAAACAGTGATGAACTACATAACAGAAACAAAACATACCAAGTCGATTCTGAAAACCGGAAATGTCGTCGCTACAGGGACATAAACGTCAACGCAAAAATGACCTTCAAAAAGACTTACGTGACGTTGTGATAAAATAGTCCACAAATCACTAGAAAAAAAAAAAAAAAAAGGTCAGGCCATACAAATGTAAGAAGAAACAAAACACGCACCAGCCAATCCGACAGCGGACAAGTAATGCGCCGTCAACAACGCCGGATCGCGATACAAATTCTTAAACGCCCTCCCACTCAAAATCTTAAACTGCGTTCCCCAGCTCGCCCTCTTCCTCCCCCTCAACATCGACGTTTCAAGCACCACATCCGGCAACTCGTTGCTCACAACCCCATTCCCACCTCCTTCTCCGTTCCCACCTCGCCGCTGAGGGATTCCGTTATCCGATCGGATGACCTCCCTCCTCAGCTCCTCGCCATCCGCTTTGATACCCGCTGCAATATCGCTCGCCGCATATGCCTCCACCAGGCTGCTCAGCGCAGGCGCAACTGGCACGTCCCTCAGTGGCTGCTTTTGTTTTGCCACCAGGCTGACAACGCCGTTGTTCAGCACCGCTTCAAATATCTGCGAAGTCTTCTTTTTGAGATAACTCGCTGAAAGAGTGCTTGAAGATTTGGGTGATCCAGGCGGTGGCACTTCTGTTTCGTCTTCTGGGTTACTGGAAAGAAGGGAACGAACGGAGATTGGGACGCTGTGGGGCACGATAGGCAGACCACGTTCCGCGTCTCCGAGATTCGAATTATCTGATGGTGATTGTTCGATGTCGATCTCCGCTGGCGTTGGTGAATCAGTGCTCCGAGGTTCAAAGCTGGCGCGCATAGTGAGATCGACTAGGTGCGAATGGGGTGTCAGTCATCCGTGTATAGAGAACAAAGAATGGCACGAACTCAAGAAATCCGCGATATTGAATCCAGGAGGACAGGGTTGTCCGATGTTGGTGAAATAATCCTGGCATTTTGCAAACTCGCCCGAATAGACCGATTTACCAGCGGCGAGGACGAGAAGTTGGTCGAAGAGCGCGACGATATTGCTCCTAGGTTGATGGATGGTGAACACCACAGTGCGGTTATAGTTCCGAGCCAGCGATACCAAGCTCTCAACGACGTTATACGCATTGTATGCGTCCAAACCACTTGTCGGCTCATCCAGGAAGAGGATCGAAGGAGATGTAACCAGCTCGCAGGCTATTGAGACACGCCGTTTCTCGCCACCAGAAATCGAACGATGACCTGTTGAATATATGTGTTGGTTCCATGGAAAACCAACCTGGAACACGTACCGCTTTCACCAATCCGCATGTCTCTGATACCTAGGATCCCTAACTCGTTCATCGTCTCCAGGGTTCTGAACTTCTTCGCCTCGGTACTCATCTCCCTCGGCAACCTCAGCAACGCACTGTATAAAATCGTCTCATACACCGTCAGAGTGCTCATTAGCGTGTCCTCTTGATCAACGAAGCCAATGACGTTCTTGAATTCAGCATCACTGACTTCTCTACCATTAACCAGAGTGGTTCCACTGGAGACGCCTCGCTTTCCCTTTCGTGCGAGGATATCAAGGAATGTTGATTTACCAGCCCCAGAAGCGCCCATGATAGCCATGACTTGCCCAGGCTTAACGCATCCCGAGATGTTGTCCAGAATGCGGCGGTTGCCCAGGGTGTAAGTGATTCCGGAAAAGTAGAGCGAAGCAG
>Ga0307513_10003333_pt1 | contig 21863 bp, 32 predicted proteins | sample 15_EM_MG_FD_202174 | JGI IMG/M metagenome (GOLD analysis project Ga0307513, IMG submission 202174) | Populus trichocarpa ectomycorrhiza microbial communities from riparian zone in the Pacific Northwest, United States - 15_EM | ecosystem: Host-associated > Plants > Roots > Unclassified | place... | reverse complement strand
GCCTCTCTGCTGATAACGTGTATGTCCCAAGCTTCAACTGTTCGCTTGGTATAGAAAGGTCGCTTTCCAGGTTGGCATGTGCTTAGCTTCTGTATAGGCGATCTGGAGGTCATGCCCAGATATATGAGACGTAAGGTTTCCCATCCAGTACGTCGGTCGCATCTTGCATCCTGTCTGTTGTCTTTCTGTAAACCACCACCGCTGCAAGATGTCATTTGGAGGAACCGCCACCAAAGAACAGAAGGAGACAGTCTTAGACTGGTTCGACATGGTCTCCAAGAGTTACAGTGGATACGTTGCTGCCAGAATCAAACCCGTCCGCTACGATGTGACTCGGGGAGAGGGAAACCAAAAGGCGAGGGTCGAATTAGTATGCGAAACTACCATCGAGGAAGGTTCGTAGAAAGAGGTAGCCTTACTGGTCTTCGTGTTTGGCCGGCTTCAACCTCCATATAGACATGACAAACGACTTAGGCACTTTGCACGGTGGTTGCAGCGCATATCTCATAGACGTGTGCGTAGGCTGATATGGAAAGGACTCAGAAGTAGACCAACTTATTGCTGTAGATGCACATCGGTGGCATTATCCGCGCTCAGCCAGTTGCATGTTACATTGAACCTCGATACCATCTGTCACGCCCCAGCCATCCATGGAAATGTCATACAGATAATATCTACGTCGACCGCAGTAGGTAGTCGTGTCTTGGCGACCCGATGTGAGGTGAGCCGCGCTTGATAGCAGACCCGACCCATCGAAAATAATCTCGCATGACGTTTTCTTCACCCCAAAGGGTGGCCACCTCTTGGGGTAAAACGTCGTGCAAAGGTCCTTGTCGACCGAACGATCAGGAACAACTGTCTGATCTACAATAGTTGTCCTCGAAATTGACCAACTCTGGGGTTTTGTAGATATACAAAAAGGGTACAAGGAGGCTCCTCGTCTCGGGCTACCACATCAAGATGCCGCCTTCTCTTGCTTCCCCTAAACTGTGACTCCTAATTTACTCCTAGGAGCAAATTTGAACACATCAATAGACATGATCCGTCTCAGCCACTATGTATAAGCCTTTTCAGCCGTCACGCGACCCAGAGGTTTGAACTAATCAGCTACATTACCAAATTAAGCACTTGCCCCGCTCCGTGCCACGCTTTGGGTCCTCAGAGCCGCCGATCGAGATCGTCTCCAATGTGGTCCATATCCTACTCCTACTCAGGTAAGGGCATTTGCTCTTGTGAACTTTATTTATCCTTGGTTACACGTGGGATGTGTGATCACGGGCGAGGTCCCGATTAACTTCAAGCTCATAGATCCTCTCAGATTATGGACCATCCAGAGTGGGCCTGTGGATCAACAAGGACTGTAATGCTGGTCATTCCCGGACATGACAGTTGCACTGGTGGTGATTGTGACCCAGACCCTCACCCTCGATCTTCGAAGCGCAACCTCGCGTTATTTCCGAGGTCCTTTGCGGAGTTATACTTGGTCCCAATCTGCTCGGCTGTATTCCTTATTTCTCCGATACCATCATTCCCGCCGAACCAATCCCGTTTCTTACTCTCACCGCCAACATTGGCTTCGCGTTGTTTCTCTTCTTGGTAGGATCATATCCTCGACTTTGATCACGGACTCCTTCACACTTGAAAATAGGTTGAAATAGGTTGGATTATAAAGATACACGCGTAATCTGGGAGATTGCCAAATTCTCTGTGGCCATTGCTTTCTCTGGAATGTGCGATCCCTTGTGAACACTGACCGTTACAGATCGTGTGCTGATTCATTTTACGTGGGACCCTTCCGTTTGGAATGGGGGCCGGTGTTGCGGCAGCAGCCTATGATCGGTTCGCGGACAAGGAGAAGGGCAATTTATTGGTGTTGCTTTTGCAATCACGGCCTTCCCGGTTCTCTGTCGTATCCTCACTGAGCTCCGCCTATTGGAAACCACTGTGGGGATTGTTGTGCTACTTGCAGGAGTCATGTGTGATATTGCGGCGTGGGTTCTCCTTGGTGTGTTAGATCCCTACACGTTAGATTGACCCTGACGGCCATCCATTAGCATTGGCCGTCTCGCTGGCAAATGCTGGTTCTGGCTTGACGGCTCTATGGGCTCTTCTTGCAGCCACTGCTTTCTCCATCTTCATCCTGATTCCTATCTGATGGGATTTTGTGCGTTGGCCAGAGCGGCTGGGTCTCTCGAGGGCTGCCTTTGTAATGACGGTGACCATCCTGTTAGTCTTTATTTCCGCATTCATCACCGATATTTTAGGGGGTCGTACCTACCGCTACCATGGGGACAGTTTTCTGACTCACCCTCTAGTCCATCGTGTCGTTAGCGGCTTCCTTGCGGAACTCGTGATTCCACGCGAGAGTAGTTTTGTTATCGCCCTGGTAGAGAAGCTTGAGGATCTCGTTTCACTTCTGTTCCTCCCTGTGGTGCGTCACCTCCTTGTGGTGCGACAAGGTGTTTGCTGAACTCTCAGCAGTATCCTTTCTGGACTCAAGACAGACCATGGACTCCTGAATAACGGCAACACCTGGGGATATATTATCCTCATTCGTGTGGTAGCCTGGATAGGGAGATTCTTTGTTGCTTCTGGGTCCTCTGAAGCATTTTCTCCCAGAACCAAGGCTCTCATCGCCATGGTTGGCCGAGGTAGGTGCATGGCCGTTGAATCTCACGAGTGTGAGATACAGCAGTTCCTCGAGTCGTCCGGCATAGGTGGAGACGTGAGGAAGACCGTTGGAGACGTCGGGACTGCCTTCATTGTGGCCTCCGGTGTGAGCACCCCTGTCCTTCAAGCTGCCCACGCTTCAGAGTATGTTTAAGAAATGTACGGTTAGATAGATGGGAAGATTTCTAAATCTTACGATTGCTGTGACCTCGAGTTCCTTTTGTACCATTAATACTCGAGTGTATCAATGCTTGCAATTCGGCCCATATACACATTGTCATGCAAGCAAAATTACACGATAAGACTCGATTTTTTCACGACGCAAATCCGGTCCAAGTCGCGGCCATAGGGTCAACAAGTGACAAGGGATATCAATTCTCCCGGTATTTCAGTGTTCTTTTTGGTCCGGTGGCGAGAGGGACGCCTTGCCGAAACTGGAAAGGTAAGGTTGCTTGCTTGAATCCATTGGTCGCCTTTCCCTCATTGCGAGCTGCAAGCTTTGGAACAGTGTTGTCATTTACACTCTTGCTCTTCTTGGTGACTGGTTGGTCCGCCGATTTGTCCTCACTCAACCCGGAGAACACAAGATTGGCGGAGGGTAAAGACGACGCCGGTCTTTTCTTTAGCCTAACCTCTTCGAGACTTTCGTTCCTTCGGCCTCGTGAGGTGGTGGGATGATTGAGATTGGGCCGCAGAACCGCGCAGTCGAGCGCTTCAACCTCAAACAAGTCTTCAGGGAGATAATGATTCTCGTCTTTGCGCCGTCGACGCTTGAGAGGAGACGAAAGGGGTGATGTGTGGTGGGGGGAGAAATGGGAGAGCCGAGGCTGGGAGCTTGAAGAGTTGCAGAGGTCGATGACCTCACGATCTTTGTGATCCGGAACAACGACCAGTGTTTCAGAGAATGGATCGTCGCAACGAGGCTTCCCCGACAAGGAAGGTCCTGCTTCACGCTTCGCATCCTTCATGTCCTTGCAGCTTTGCTTGAGCTTCTTGTTGTCCGCCCGTAAAGCATTGTTCTATGAGGATCAGTAAGAATGAAACAACAGTCGAGTGATTCGCCTACCTCGGTACGGAGGTTGTGCAATTGATTCCGGAGCGTAGTGTTTTCTTCAGCGACCTGCGTAGCTTTTGCACAATTCTCGCTCGCTTTACGTTCAACCTCCTGTAACTCGAGCTCCCTTTCTCTCTGGCGACCCTCCTCGATTGCTATCCGATCGCGCTCTATGCGAAGTTTGCGACGAGCTTCACTAGCTTGCTCTTGGTACCCCTGGATCCTCTTCTCTAAATCGGCTTTCAAAGAGAGATAACGATCATCGGCCTTTCGCTTTGACTGAGCAAGAGCCATTGCATGGGCCTGTTCCTGCTGTCGGAGTTTCTCTTGTAGGTCATCCAGTTGAAGCTTATATTTGAGTTTATTGTGCAGAAGTTTACTTTGCTTCTTCAGAAGTCCAATAAGCTCCTGAGAGTAGAGTAAGTAATACCTCAGTCAGAATGAGAAGGGTGCGGACATCGGCTTGGGCATGACCAGAGCCCCCAGCGGCGTCGGTAATGGCATTAATAGCCTCTTCGGAGAGAGTTACCACCGACTGAAACTCGTCACGGCTGCTATGCACATTCAAGTTGTCAAGAGCCGGGGGAATTTGGTGAACAAGGTTAGAAATGGTTGCGTCCATCATATCCTCTACAGTTTCCACATCCATAAAGAGTTCAATCGCTTCATCTTGATGGGATACCCGACATATCCCGCATACCGCCGAGTAGTTCAATAGGCCTGCACTCGTCAATGTTCAGATAACGTCGGCAAGATAGGAGAGATGAACCGACGGTGAACACATGTATCACAGTAGGTATGGCCTATGCACTAGTCAAAACCCATGCCAGAGAGCCATTCGCTTGAGAACGCACCGCAGCGCAAGGCCCAGACATCTCGAGAGAAATGGTCATTGCATATAGGGCATTTCACAGCACCCTTGAGTCGCATGGTACTGTTATTATGCTACACAGGTGCTGAATGAGGCATGTAAGCACACAGTCATGAGTATTCCCCTGTGTTGGATGACCACAGGGTCATCCAACGCGTCCAACTACGCACAAAAAGCGGCGAAATGGTAGAGTGAATCGTTGGAAGCAGCGTTGGACAAAACCTTGGTCGAAAAACGCGTCAATGCAGAGACGCGGTCGGCGGAAACAGCGAAGTGTGGATATCAAGAGTGATCGGACCCTTCTTGAGAGTGGTTTGGAGTTGGTCTGCTTAATCCAGCTCTTCCGAAACAATTGTAGCTGTCGCAGGGAAACACCATGGACCAAATACGGTCCAAAGTTGCTCACCATCTACCTTCCTTCGACCGCTTCCACGGTATTTAGTGAAAGTAATCGAGCTCGACTCCATCTACCATTCAGAGGGGATTCGACTCGTAACTCAGCAGTACACTACTTGGGGCGTTGCACTCATAATAATTCCCACCAGCTGCTGGCAATAAGGAAACCCGAGCATACATAATAGCTTCAGGGTTAACCGGTAATCTATAAAAGTGCAATCACTCGCACCTCACTGAACGCGACGCCACACTCGTCTCCCTCTAGTTTCAAAGAGTGCAGGGCGACACGGCGCATGAAACAGTCACAGATAGTAAGTGTCCTTTCTCTTCAATGTCCCATGTTGCGCAGATGGGTTGAAGGTTCGTTAGGCGCCAAGAGTTGCTCTACCTCCGGAGCTCTGGCTTCATATATGTGACTATCTCAAACGCGTAGACCATCTTTCGCTATCAACTCTCAACGAATGGTTTCGTGCCTTCGCGCTACCCCTTATTTTCAGGGACTGGAAGGTCCGTCGAAACAGACGCTCGATTATGGGCCTCCATCATCTCTATCACCACAATCTCTTGCAATTTGTCCGCAGTTTGCGGATCATCTGGTCCCGGGCCTTTTCAATTGAATGGGGCAAACCTCAACTCCTGGCCACCATTTACGACCGACTAGTTGGCTTCTATCTTCTTCACATGCCGAACCTTGAAACCGTAGACTTTTGTTATACCGGAGAGGGTCCACCGCCAGCGCTCTTTCGGTACATTGCCCGTAACAGTAGTATTCGACGACTGATTGTAAGAGAATTGTCCACTGTGCCTCCAAACTTCTGGAGCGAACTTGGGAAGCTTCGCGGATCAGATGCTATGTCTATATCCGGGTTTTGCACAGCCGACCCAGGAGGCACTCGTCCATTCTTGGTAACGAGTGTCCATCTCCAAAGTAATCCATCAGTACAGTTCTTCATAGCATATCCTTCGCCCTGGCTTACCTGTCTGTCGGTCAATCTCGAGGTTGTGGAGGGTGTAGGAAATTGGAGTCTACTCAAGGATCTATTGAAGGCTTCACCTCATCTGACAGACCTCACCGTCCATTCCCCTAGTCATATTCCCTGTCCTGATCGACTTTTGGAACCTGCCCTCGTTCCCCATCTGCGACGAATCATGGTCGAGAATTTCAATCTCATGGTGCAGCTAAAAGAAGGGCGTCCTATTCGATCAATTACTCTCTATTCACTCTTTCAGTTAGATATAAGAAGCAGGATGGTCCGATTTGATGAAAGCGTAGAGACTTTGAGACTCACGCTCGACGAGACACACCTGCAAAGAGCGGCAGAGGTGATCGCACAATCTACTGGGGTTCGTTCTTTGCACCTCTCAATAATCTTGTCCCCATACTCGGTATGTTGGCCGTGCAGAGTAGTCTCGCTCACACTGACGGAGCCTCACGAAGGATCTGCTTGGGTTGGATATCAAGGTACTCCCGAGAACCTTGCGAACCTTAACTATCCGTCTCCACTCGGGCGCCCGTTCCAACTGCAGGTTGGGATTAACCACAGAGATCGTCCGCCATAAAATACTCGGCTTATTCCTCGCACGATTGCCCGCGTTATGCCCTATTCTGTGGGTCGCGAATCTATCCTGCGATATCCGAACAACGGCTATAGCCTTCCTACGGTCAGACTTTGAGTTCACAAAAGTATGGTCGGGCGTTAGCATTGAGTGGGTGGTGAAGGAGAGCACGGCGGGACTACCTGATCGTCAATTTTGGGTCATTGACGGAGTGGCGACTCGTGGGTGCTGTGACCCCTATAGAGGCTGACACACTGGAGACGGATAAATTAAATAAGTAGCCTCAGCTAGTTTGCGTTATCGCGGACCCTGGCTGATGTAACCACCATATTATATGGTACAACCAATCATTTCGAGGTGTTGTACCTTCCTTTGTTTACGAATTCGGTTCCTCTCCAAAAGTCGCGTCAAACACGTTCAAAACGCTGGTCATGAATGAGGAAAGCTCCGACCCTATTGCGTACATCGAGCGAGACACGTTTTCCCACCACCCTTCGAATCCGTTTGAGCCCCCAGCAGACGACGCTTCCTCGGATCCAATACTCCTGACACCCAGCAAGCGGAAGAGTAAAAGGGAGAAGCCACGAGTACAAGCAATAAAGGAGGAAGGATATGTAAGGAAAATTGAGGAACAGCCTAGCCCAGAATTAGATGCAACGGTGGTCCTACAAAAGGCACCTCCACGAGATGAACAAGAAGAGAATGCAGAAATCGATGAGACACAAGACGCAGAACAAGCTATGGAGGGTGGTTGTGTTGAGGACGAGACCATGGAGGACTACGAGGAGCCAGTCGGGGATCACGAACTCAGTGAAGGGGATTTCAGGGAACGTACGTCGGATGAACTTCTCACATTGGATCTCAAATCTCCAAGAGAACAAGCCGAGATTGAAGAGGAGATGGAAGACCTTGCACAGAAGGTACCTCAGTTGGCGGACGATTACGAGCTGCTGGACCGTCTCGGGACAGGTGTGGTGGACCTTTTTATGTAACAATCTCACTCCATTCTAATCAACTCCCCTTACAGGAACTTTCTCCGCTGTATACAAAGCCATTGATCTCCACTACCACGAGCAATGGGATAACGCACTCTGGCACGGCAAGCACCCTCCGCACACGTCTGCATGGTACCAATCACGTCCACGTCAGCCTGGAATGTCTTCTTTTGTTGCCATCAAGCGCATCCTTGTCACCTCCGCTCCGAGACGAGTGATGAATGAAATCGTAATTATGGAAACCTGCCGTGGGTGCCGACACGTCGCGCAACTCATCACCGCTTTTGGACACGAGGATCAGGTGCTGGCCGTCATGCCGTACCAGAAGAGCGAGGAGTTCAAGGTCAGCGTCATGAAAGAATGGCAAGGTGATAGACTGAGGGTTGTATACAGGAGTACTATAAGACTTTACCTATAGAAGGAGTCCGACAATACTTTCGTTGCATGTTCCGAGCACTGCGCGATATCCACGCTCGTGGGATCATCCACCGCGATCTGAAGCCTGCAAATTTTCTTTTCAATCCTACGACTTGGGAAGGAACAATGGTCGATTTTGGACTCGCCGAAGTAAAGCATGATGCCGAACGATTCTTGTCATATTAGTCTGACCACTCTCAACAGACGTTCGAATACGACGACGCCCGGGAGACGGCGTGTCAACATACTGCACCAACGGAGGACTATCCACATGGACAGCTAAAGGAAGGTCAGAGGCGTTTGAAACTTGCCATGCGTGCACATAAAGTTTCGCGCGATAAGTCAGTGTCAGAGGCACACTACGTAGGCTGGCCAACGGATGATACAAGGCATGTCTCATTTCGCCACATAACCTTCAGCCCCTCATCGGCATTCCATTTAGGCCTCCGGCCAAGGCAAATCGCGCAGGCACGCGCGGGTTTCGTGCACCGGAGGTTTTGTTCAAGTGCACCACCCAAACTCCGGGTTAGTATCCGATATGTTTCATTATACAGACATTGACATGATTCAGCGGTTGATATATGGTCGGTGGGAACGGTGATGTTATTTTTTCTTTCAGGGAGGTTTCCGATATTCAATGCAAACTCGGACATGGAGGCGCTCATGGAACAAGCGGCCATTTTGGGAAGGGACGTAATGGAGGACACTGCAGCTTTACATAGTAAGACACCTCCACCCAGCGGGGCTCACCAATTGAAGGAATGTACAGACCGAACTTTCAGCACAAACATCACGACTTTTGAGAAACGGACACCCTGGTATAAATTCGTTCAAACCCTTAACCCCGATCTCTTCAATGCCGAAGCGACCACGCCAAAGAATTCAGCATCGACAAGAGGTGGGGCACTGTTGAAGCACGCAGCAGATCTCCTTGACAAATGCCTTGACCCTGACAACGTGACTCGAATCACGGCCCGTGGCGCGTTGTACCACCCGTTCCTTGCGCCAGATGAAGAAGAGCGAGTTGGCCAACCCTCCAACGGCGTCATGGAGAGGGACGACGACGAACTCTTTCCCCATCCCCCTGGTCAAGGAGTGTGTGCAGACCTTCACTGGCGGGATCAGGAGACTGGTGCGTGGATGGCAGTGGATCTCGAGCGAGAAGAAAGAGTGCTGCGAGCCGGAGAGGGGCAAGCTATCGGCTACATGGGATGTGAACTACATCCGTATGTCGGTTATACAGAGGGAGAGGAGCCTGCTGATGATGCGTTGTCGGTGCTCGCATTCGCGTAACCCTGTTACTTCTTAGCATGTTTCGTGTATGGTTTTGTACTGTACTGTTGTCACGTCTCTCTCTTGCAGTCGACGGCGATTCACTTTGTCCCGCACCTTCTTCCTTACCATGTCCATGCCCAAAAAATTCGGCGATTTCCTCATTCTGACGGTCTCATACTCACCACAAGCGACCCACCATTTGTATATTCGGGCCCACACCTCCCGTACGGCTTCGGATGACCTTCCGACCGATCGCACGCTTTTTCTGGTCAACGTTCCTCCCGACTCGACGGAGCGGGAACTCATCACGCTGTTTTCTACGTGTGGTGCCATTGATAAGGTCAAGTTCGGAGGACAGGAAGCTCTTCCCGAACTGGACGATGATTTTACAAGCCGCGATGAGGAAGACGAGCCAACCATAGAAGAGAATATCCTCATGCAAGAAGACGAAGGCGCGACAAAGGTATCAAGGAACATCAAAAGAGAAAAAAAGCAGCCCCCACCGAAAGTCGCTCCACTGCCAACGGTAGTACTCCGCCATATGAGGAGGACAGGAAGCACTGCACACATTGTTTTTATGTCTACCCAGGGACTCTCAGCTGCTCTCTCACTCCCTTCTACCTCCACCTCCGACGAGGCACGTCTCGTGTGGCCAAAATTCAAGGCGACCTCCTCTGCAGAACCTTCTGGTTTGACGCACTATAAAGCCAAGTACCGAGCCTTACGACCACCTCTTGTCGCTGTCCGAGAGCACGCCAACTCCTCGATGGAAGTGTTCGAGTACCGACAGGCGCTGGAAAGCAAACGGAACTCTAAATATAAGAAGGGTGAGGCAATCATAGATGAAGATGGTTTCACCTTGGTTACCCGTGGTGGTGCATACGGTCAGACTCTGGGTGGAGGTGTCGGTGTTGCGAGCAAGAGGTTCATGAGAGAGATTAAAGGGGGCGGACCGAAAAGGAAGAAGACGGTGAGCAAGGAAGGTTTTTATGCATTTCAAACACGCGAGAAGAGAATCCAAGGTTTGAAAGTCCTCCCTGGCTTCCAGTGCACGGCTCACTCGAACCACAGAACAAGTAGCGCTCAAGAAGGTATACGAAAAAGAAAGGGAGAAATTTGAAATTGCCAAACAGCGTCGGAAATTCAAGCCGTATTGAATCCGGCACCGCATCCAAGTCATTATGTTTTTCTATATAGGTCGAATGATGGACACTCAGCTTTATATCGCAATGCCCACCTCCAAGGAGAAACAAGCAGGTCGTGACAATCGAGCAAAAAATGCTCGAACCACAATTATTAGGGAAATGCCCTCTATTCTCTCTTCGGACACTAGAGCTCGTCGGGGCGTTCAATCCTCAACCCTATTGGTCAATCTTCCACCACTCCCGAAACCTTCACCTCCCAATGCCTCAATTGTCTACAGTATCCGCATCTTACAAACGGACACAATCTCTGCCGCTCGCGAATTGCATCTATTGGCTCCAAACGCAAAGATAGCCATCCTCAACATGGCCTCACCTTTACGCCCCGGAGGGGGTGTTCTTACAGGGGCAACCAGTCAAGAGGAGTTCCTATGCACCCGAACTACCCTTCTCCCGTCGCTCAAAGACGAATTTTATCGCCTCCCAGAACTTAGCGCCGTGTGGACGTCCGACTGCCTCGTCTTTCGAGATGCCGAGGGGAACAACCTCTCAAAGGCGGACCGCTTCTATGTCGGCGTCATCACTGCCTCCATGTTGCGTTTCCCAGAGTTGAAAGGCGGGGAGGATGGGCCGAAGTCAACGTGGGCCAACGAACAAGACCTCGAACTAGTGCTGGAAAAAATGAGGATCGTCCTGAGAGCGGTTTCTAACAATGGTATACAGCGAGTTGTCTTGGGAGCTTGGGGTTGCGGCGCGTACGGTAACCCCGTCAGGGAAATAGCCCGTGCTTGGCGAATCGTACTCCTGGGCAACAAAAGGGGACGTAAGGAGGAATGGAAGGGAGTGGAACAGATTGTGTTCGCCATCACTGACGGACACATGGCAGACGTTTTTAACGACGTTTTTGCCGATGCCCTCACCTCAGACACCACAGGCCCAAGCTCTGCAGATATAGAGGAGTGAATACATGTGTATCTGGTCTGAGATTGAGTTGAGTAAACACCTTTCATCCCGGGAGTGAGCACTTGGAGCGACCGACCTTCCCCTCTGAGAACGAAACCAATAGGATATTTGATCTGAGAGGGTGTATTTGATGTCGATCCTGAACTGAGCTCCTTACGCATTCTCGTGCCGCGTCTTATGTCGTTCAGTTCCGCGACTCAGGAAGTGCCAGGTCGTCGATCGTCTCATAAATACCTGCAACAGTGCCTTGTCCTGACTCGCAGTTCAGCGTCCATGTGGTTTCCCTGAACCCAGCCGTCCTCCGTCTCGCCCAGTGGGCAAACACTTAGGTGATCGTTTCTGGATGCCTGCGACCCATATGCTCCAAATACTTCAAAGGGGTGTGTTGGGACGGTCCTAATAAAATACGGCGCCACTAGAGCTTTGAGTACGAAAGGTCTGTTCACACAGGCGGAGATCTCAGCGTTGCAATAGGTCCAGAAGGTAATGGTTCTGTCCATAGTCACGAGACCCTAAGCTTGACAGAATGATGGTTTTTTGAAGAATTCCGGGTTGCTATGAATACCCGAGAAATCCCATCCTATCCCGGGCCAGCCCGTCCCGTCCCATCTCGTCCTTCAGAAATTCCCAGGGTGGTATTAGGTCGACATGTATTACCCCCTCGTACTTGATTAATTGGGAGAGGCACCTATTGTCCATTGAGTCGTATGCTCGTTGCTAACACCGCGGGTGGGATCGGTGGTATGTTGTCACGGTCAGAAGCGTAGTTGGAATCTGACTGCAGATTTCTGGGAGTGGGGAAAAGCCCCAGAAAGACTTGAGACACCAACACTAGCCTGGTCAATATTGAGCACGATACGCGATACGTTTCTGCCCGAGTTGTGGTGTCGGCTCAACGAGCTCCCCGACCACCATCCTGAATTGAAGCCTAGCTTGGTCAGTGGTCAGTGGGGTGGGAATGCTGGGCTGCGGTTGTATGGGGCTGACGTGAACTGGGGCTGACGAAGAAGGCGCTGCCCTGTCATTAGGAACCGTTGCTGCTACTTGACTTCCATTCCCAACGGACGAGCTCACCAGCACCAATTCGTCTGCAGGGAATACGTCTCTGTGTCCTCAGACCAAGGCAAACCGTGCAATATGAGCTGGAGTCACTGCGCTGTTCGTCTCGCCGGTGCGTCTTTCGCCTTCTACACCACCACCGCCCACCTCCCGTCGAGTGTAACCATACTCACAGCTTTTCCACGTTAATGCAGGCGACTTGTCCCTTGCGGCTTCCTTTCCGATTCTTATTTCAAGGATCCTGCGGAAGGGAGTCGCTGGCGTCTCCGTAACTACGCACGGTTCGTGATCACCCCCCATCGGGTGCTCGAATGCTTACACGACCCATTCGGTAGGACTCCATTTGATCATCTTCCTTGCTCGTTACCTGGACCTATGGACCGTCCCCAGCTTCTCGCGGACTGAAACATGGAAGGAGTGGTTCATCATCTGGTACAACCCACTCATGAAGTCGTACTTGATCCACGCTGCTAGCGCCGTTCTCATCGTATTCGCGTACGCCCACGTCCGCGACAACCTACCAACTCGCAAGTCCATGGCCAACGAGTTAAAATCCAACTTCTTCTCTTCGCTTAAGCACTTTGCCGTATATGTGATCCCAGCGGCCCTGCTCGCATATCGATTCCATTACGGCCAACACTCCTACTTGTACGAACCATTTGCTGCCCCTACTTCGTCGTTCGAGCCCAGTACACGAACTGAGGGCCTTGAACACGTCTTTGGGTGGTTCAAATCGGCGATTGAGTTCTTCTCCCCGGCAGATCTCTTCCTAATGGATCAGAGGGAACTATTCGAGGCAGCATGGTCATTCTCTATCTACCTCTCTGCCATCGCCGATATTCCGCAATACGTGGCCTACTACCACTATCTCGGATCACGTACTTCTATAGACTGGTACTTGATGGCCAACATGTTCCTCACTGCGATGTTCAGGGTCTTCTACATCCCCCATTGGATAATTCGGTACGTTCTATTATTAGAACCCCCGTACATTTCATTGATACCGTATTCTATTTATAGCTTCAGCAAAGAAGGCGTCATTGATCCCATCGTCTTCGCTGCCGGTGTCGTTCAAGTCTTCGCCTTTTGGATATTCTTCGTACTCTGCTTCAGCAAGATTAACAACAACTTCGCCGAAGGTCTTGATGAAGAAGCCCAGTGGGACGAATTTGACTCCCGCTGGGGAACGGTTGAGGCCTTTGCTGGTGAATGGGATGGTCTCTTGCTTCACGCCGAAGGACAACCATTTCGGGAGGAGGAGAAGCACATCGCCACCAGAGTCATCCCTGTCATTCGGGTGGAGGATGTAGACTCCAATCGTCCCCCTGTGCCTCTGCCCCCGTATTAACTGCTCAACACATCACTTCGGCGTCATGGCGTACTACTGTGCAGTGCATCTTTGCATGCACGTACCCGTGTCAAACCCAAACCTCTTCCACCCCCGCCCTCGTGCTGATCCGCTCTATTGCCGGCTATGGACAGTGCAATAAAACTCTCATATTTATTGTTTGATCTCCAACTATACACACTGTCGTTTTTCGTCATTTCTTTGCCTCATCCCTTCAAAGGCACGTCAATTATGGAGAATCAGTTTCCAATAATTGAACACGATGAGGTATCACTATTTTGGGAGATCGGTTGAACTCAGAATAGATGCCATATCGTTAATCAAAGGTAGTGATGCTGGACTCGCGTATTTGAGCGGAAGGGACTCGAACGCTTACTATGCATACCATTGGTGAGGAGTCGACGCTTGTCAATTACGGGGTACCGCTCCAGATTTCCTAATTGAGCGAATGCGACTTCCGTCAATATTAATATTGCAAGTCCGGTGCGCAGAAGACCCAATCAAATTGCTAGTATATTTAAGCGATTAACCAGCGTAACAGTCTCTATTCCACCCCAATCCAACATATTCAATCCAAAGCAGCCCTTAAACGCCGTAATAATCCATTGGGCCAGGTGTCTCCTCAGCCTTTGTCCTTCTTGGCCGTACGTCTTGTGGAAGCGGACCATTGTATCCCATAGCCTGTTCTTTCAGAGAGAAAACGAGACTCTTGCCCACTCCCGTGGGGTCCTGTCGCGCCATTTCAGTCAAGCTAAACAGTTTCTTGACACCAATGCTCAGGTTTGTCTCTTCAGTGTCATACTGCTCTTGATCCCTCGGTCGGAACGCCTGCTCGATTTCTTGCATGACCGAACGTCGCTCGTCGCTCGTGGGGAAGAGCTGGACCTCCTTGAGGACGTATTCAAGAGAACGGAGGGATGTGATTGGTGCGACTCGCATTTCCGTGTCGAACAGCTCGGTGACTTCTAATTCTGAAAGCATCGCAGGGTTCGAAGTTGTCGCAATGATGAGCAAACGACGACCCTGCACAGATAGAATTCTAAGTCCACACATTTACCCGAAGGCAGTAGTTACTAACCTTGGGCGGTCTTCGTCCCAATAAGACCATCAGCGCTTGGACGACGGCGTTGGAGAACCGCGATCCAATCTTGACCCAATCTATTAACCGCTCGAAATTGTCGATGACAATCACGCTCAGAGGTGATTTGTAACTATCAGAAAACACCTTGTTGATGGCCTGCACTTTTTGTGCTTCAGAGAAGCCGACCATAGTTTCTGGAGAGAGCAACTTGATGAACGGGTATTCGGACTGTACAGCAATTGTCGCAGCAAGCGCCGTCTTGCCGCTTCCAGGTAGGCCTACGGACGTTGTTAGATAATATGAAAGATCAACAAACAAGTCGCTCACCGTGTAGCAAAACCGAGACAAGTGGTGTTCGCGTCGATGTTCGGACTTGTTCTACCAGCAACCTTCCGCGTTGCAGAATGGACTAGAAGGTGTCTCCTGAATAACAAGGCCAATAAACAAGAGCCTGGACACACCTTGACCTGGTCATCATAGTGAATGATACCATTTTGGATGACAGCTTGCAGTTCCTCTTCAGAGACACCAAAAGCAGGTTGTACCTCCGTGAGGGCTAGCATGAAGTCGTCGCGGTTGACTCGAAGTTTGTCGACGTCGTTCGAGATACCAGCCATGGTGCCAACCTGTTTCCGAGCACGTTAACAACCGGCACACCTCAGCGCTCCAAAATCGTAAAAACATGCCTTTACGTGTCGTTGGAACGCGAAGCTTGTTGCGCTCTTGATCAAGCCACCAATTTCTGCTCCACTAAAGTTCTTAGTGACAGCCGCGAGTTCCAACAAGTCTACATCCCGATCCATGACATTGTTCTGCCTCATCTTTGCCGTGTGAATAGTCAGAATTTGGAGACGCCCCTTCTCATCTGGCAATGAAATCTCCATGTGAACTTCGAGACGGCCTGGTCGTAGAAGTGCTTCGTCAATCATGTCCATTCGGTTTGTCATGCCGATGATGAGGACGTTGTTCAGTTGGTCGACACCGTCCATCTGGAAAGATTGAGCAAATTTGTAGGTTGAGAGATGAAGGATAATTTCACCTTGGAAAGTAGCTGGTTGACTACGGTGTCTCCAACACCGGTTCCGCTGTTCGTCGAGCCTCGCTGTTTGCAGATTGCATCCAGCTCGTCGAAGATGATGATGTGCAACCCACTCTCATCTCCCTTTTCCTTGTACTACATATAGAGAATATCATCAGCGTGCAGCAGGATCAAAGCGATTGAGGACGCGCCTCTTTCTCCGCATCCGCGAACAGCTTCCGAATGTTCTCTTCACTCGCCCCAACATACTTGCTAAGAATTTCAGGCCCGTTGACTACCTTCGGTTCTCTAGCATTAAGCATCTTGCCGATCTGTCTCGCCATAAGGGTCTTGCCCGTCCCAGGTGGTCCGTAGAGGAGCAACCCTCTAACGTGTTGAATGCCGAGCTTGTCTACAAGACCAGGGGGGAATACACGAGATGCAAAAGCTCGTCGAAAGATAGCAGCGAACTCCGAATCAAGGCCACCAATCCCCACGTCTTCGAACTTGAAGTTGGGTGCGAGGATCGCATTGGGAGGAGCCCTTTTAGAAGATCCTTTCAGCTTGAGGTTTGCATCTGACGCCTTTATGAAGGTGACATCTGTTTCTGGGATGAGAAGTCCGAACGGTGGGCCAGGACGGCCATCGGTTGCCGCCATCCCTACATTGGAAAAAGCTACCAGGATAGTAATCAGCGCGCGGTAGATACAAGCGCATAGAAGGTGTTATGGCACACATTTAACGCTAGCCTTAAGGAAATAGCCGTGGTATTCGAATAGTAGTATTTGCTTGGGACTGAATACTATGCCTCCAAAGCATTTCATGAAGCTTTTGATAACATCATCTGTCGACAGTTCTTCCTCTACAACCGCACGAGGCTTCATGGTGCCAAGTTCGATGTCGATACCAGTGAGATACACATCCTGGCCGTATTGATTCAGGTCGAGTTGGTCCACTTCGACTTCATCTCCTGACGCATTTAGTCCCATCCACTGCCGCTGCGGTTGATTGGCGGCAATCACCCCTTGCCGAACCGTGCCCGTCGTATCATGCCTATGACACGACAGCGGATTAGCGTGGGCCCATGAAACGGCGATAGATAGATATAATAGCAGACTTACTGGGTAGTGACGGCGAATGAGCCCTTGACGAGGACATGAGCTCCTTGGGGGAAATCACCCGGGAAGACAATCAGACGATTACTTCTGGAATCCGCATCTGTAGGTGACGGAATGACCCCGAATGCACTGCGGGACCTTGGATGGCAGTAAGCCACTTATAGATTGAACTCAAGTAGTTCCACAAACCGTGAGCTTCCTCCGCCCCCTCGGGGAGAGTATCCACCCTGAGGCGTGCCCCCATAGTCCTGAGATTGGTAGTTCGATTGTGGAGGAGCAGGAGCGCCACCCCCAACAGGTCGTCGTTCGAACAACGCGCGAGATGGATCAGGCGGTGGTGGCATGCGTCCAGCGCGGGGTCCAGAGGGTATGCCGCCAGAAAACGGTTGCTGAGGAGGGTTGCCTCCGCCGCGGTTGAAGAAGGACATTGCGCTTAATCAAAGTGGTGGTGGGTTGAGGAACGTTGGAGGCTGGGAGGCTCAGGTTGGTACACGAACGCAACACGTCGACGCGACAAACACAAACACAGCTCTATATGATCGACAGTCCTGCGTACACGAAACTGAAAGATACACGACAAGGGTGACGACCCTCCACGTCTATGATATGGTACTTTCACCAATCACCGTCAAACGAATGGAAACCACAAAGCTGGAATATATGCCAGTACTTCTTCTTCTCAATCTTGCTGCACCACTCCCAGGCAGATGTCAAGCGGCCTACAGACTCATTAAAATGGTCCACAGCCAACGACCCAATACTCAACTCACCGTCTATGCAGCTACCAGCGTCGTAGAAGTTGTCTGCGCCGCTACCATCAAAGGCATGTCGGAAAAAGTCGCCGAGGATCTCCTTGTATAGATCGTCCATCGACCCAAACTCGTTCTGCGTGATTCATTTCTCAGAGATTCAGAATGCAAGATGTGGAATAAACGTACTTCGATGTAATTCGCGAGAGTGGGTTTAGTCATCAGCATAGGGATTTGATTGAGGACGTTGCAGATTGGTAAGCAAATTCGGTACACTTGCGTGTACTTGTCGAGGAAGAAATGCGCATTCGGTACATTATGATCACCTATGTTTGACTATTACTCCCGGCCCCTATGGTAGGGACAATTGACCTACCCATATGGATCACGGAGCTGCCAACCCAATATCCAATATCACTCTGCGCGCGATGGAGGATCGCGTACATCTTGCGAGACGTCTTTGGGGCGGGCTGAACGCGGTTCAAGCCCTGGCCAGTATCACGTAGACGGTATCCCACGTCCTCGGAAAGGAGGTCAGATTCGGCAAGATGCCAGAGCTCGAACATATCTGGTGGGACGCAGGTTAGTCTCTCGTATCGTCCCTGGAGGCGCAAGAAACTTACCTCCGAGGATCTCTCGCCAGAGCGTTAAACTTTGCAGGCAATACGAATACTGCTGTGCATGACCGTGCGTCAGCCTCGCTCCCCCGCGTCCGTAGCGAATAGACAGATTGCACCCAGGCGTGGCTTGAGTAGGGTGGAAACACTTTTTGAGCCACCCGATCAGCTCATCGCAAGGATCCCGATTAACGCGTAAAAAGGCGCTATTGTCTCCAATGGAATAGAGACATTGCTTGATTACGTCCTCATCCAGCTCGCTCGATCTTGCGTATTTCGCGGACAGTCTCTCGATAGCGCGCTCCTTGGCCCTGATGTCGGACTGAATCTCGCGTCGCAAACGACCTTCAGAGTGTATTTCTTGTGTGGCAGTACGGATGAGGTCTTCCTCGAGCAAGCCAAGAGCGCCGCCTTCTTCGAGCGTCTCATAGACTGTTCGAATCGGGGAGACGGCGGAGAAGCCCAACATATCCTTAACCTCGGGTCTCTGCGCATCCATCAGAAGGTACATGAGCTTGCCGTAGGTCGTTCTCATCTTGTCAGGGTTCCTGATCTTATGTCGCCTTCCAAGTTCGAAGACCCGTTGGAAAAACTTTTCGTTCTGTGCGAAGTCGCGATTCTCTGAAATATATAGATAGTACCAATAGAGGAGCTTCAGTTGGCCAAGGGGACATACCAAAGAGCCTTTGGCCAGTCTTGTAATCCGCGGCGAGCATCAGGCCGGAAAGGACGGCACAAATCTCTTTGATTTGTGCGACTATTCTCTTGACTTTGGACTTTCCGTACGGGAGTAGGATGTCCACTTTGTCGGTGTACTCGCTGACCGTTAGGGCGGCCTCGAGCAGTCGCAGGTACTTGCGGTCCATTAACGTGAGTCGCAGCGGAATAAACTTTGCACGGTGAACGTAGTCATCAATCCTCGAGGGTTCTGGCTGGATGATCCTCCCTACTTCTCCAGCGTCTTCAGGACCGTCATCGTCCTCGGTGCTGTATTCCACCACGTCCGGTTGGCTTTCCGGCACGACGTCCATATCCGAATTCTGGGAGGCCTGCGGGGCCGTTATAGGGATATCTTTGGGGCATGCGGCATCCTCATGCTTTTGCCTTTTGCGGGGTGGGCCCTCGTTCAGGGATTTGGTGACATGCCGTTTCCGAGTCCCTTTCCGGTGCTGAGAATGGTAGCACACAGAGCAGTAGGCGTCTGCGCATGTCTCGCACAGCAGCTCAGCAGGTTGATCTACAAATATCCGTCAGTGACATAGCGGTTTCACGCAATAAAATTGAGCCTTCGGTCAACACGCCATGCACCATGGTGTAGACAGGATCTCTGGCAGAGTAGAACGAGGGAAAAACAACATGCCTTCGCATTCTACACAAAATCCCTCTCCTTCTCGCTTTACAGGAAGCACATTTTCATCATCGTCAATGTGTTCGTCTTCTATGGCGACAAGTTTACGCGATCCGATTTCTTCAGCTTCATTATCAAGTATATCAGCGAGAGATATACTCTTGCCGTTGGTGCTTGTCGAGTCGCCCGCCTCGGCCATTAACGGTTGCAGAAAGACGGCTTTTTTGTGGAGAGGGCCAAATTTAGTAAGACTCTGACCTAACCACTAGTTGACACGTGGACAAATCACTACCATTTGACGCAACTATGGAGACCACAACGTGCAAGACTGGCCGGTATATAAGTTAGTCCCAGCACACGCAAGCGAATAACGTGCGGGAACTAGAAAGGGAGAGAACCAGTCCGCAATCTATGAGAACGTTCAAGGTCTATAGGAGCAGTGCGACGAGTGGCACAACCAACACGCTAGCAGTCAAGTGGATGCGGTAAGCACCACCAACACTGGATGGGCTGGCGCCGGTGCCGGCTGTGGTGGGGGTTGTCGTAGGAGTGGCAGAAAGAATTCCGGTCGAGGTTCCAACTTGTGAAGGGTTCGTAGAGACAAAGAAGAATGTGCCGCCAAGAGGGGCTCCGAAGCCAACGCTACTCGCGAACGACTGAAGGTTGAACCCTAAGCGAGTGATGTTTGGGTTCACAAGCGTTTGGCTGGCAAACCCGTTGGTCGACTCATATATGAGCCATGCATAGCTGTTGCAGCGGGTTAGGATGACCTCAACCAGTCGCTCGGATGACAAGACTCACCGATGAGGATCGGAGGTGTTTGGAGGGCTAGGAGGAAAATAGGGCATCACAGCGGTCAAATTAGACACCAACGCAAAGCCCTGCTCAGCATTGCCGGACACCTTGTAGCCGCCACCCATGTAGTGCAAGACCTCCGACAGGCTTCTGTTCTGAGGGGTCGGTGCATCGGGGTCGACATTGACAAGGACGAAAGTGGAGTTCAAATTCACGTCAGCCTCGGGATCGTGAATGGAAAAGGATGGCAAGAAGGAGGTTACTGCACACTCCATAAGTGCGACATTTGCATCTTTGAGGGCTGGACTAACCTGGTTGGGTGAAGTTGAGGCCCGTTCTCGTTACATCGCTGCTACCATTGACGGGGAATTTGAGGGTAAGCAAGAGCTTGAAGTTGGCACTCGACAGGACGTCTGGGACGAGGCGCGAGACCATGAAAGAGTCTTCGGCCTCTGTAATATTCTGCACGGCGGCATTCACAGAGCTGGTAACAGCCAGAGTAAGCGCAGTGAAGAGCATAGACTTCATAGATATCAAGGAGTGAGGGAGCGTGGGGGTCGAAACAACCCCTCTTCACGATCGTTTATAGTTGGATGTCTATTCTATCATGGCCGTCAAGACTTGTCTTGCTTGGTGGGATACTGCTTGTGGGATACCAACGCTTAGCAATCCTTGGTAAGTTATGACTAAGCATGACTAACACAACCGCAGCTCTGGCTTTCTCCAGGCGGGATTCGATCGGCCGCGGGCAATTTAAACACGCACTTTGACGGACATCAGAGCAAGAACAAAGGAATTCGTAGAGATGTGCTTCGCCCTGTTGTTATTTGCTCTTCCCGCACTAAAAACATTTGACTAGCCAAGGAAAGACACGGGCGACCGAGATACACATTTAAACCACACAGGACGGGTCTTCCCTCCGGCAGTTGACTCTCAACTTACACATTGCCAAGAATAGAATACACTGAATTCAGTCAAGGTGCAGATGGATTATACATATCAGTCAAGAGTGCAGAAGGTCGACCCTTTAATGGTAAGCAAGTGCGGTGGTCGGCTGGTGTTTGGCACTGCACTGCCACGTATAGTGGATATCTCGTAATCAATGCCGCGACAACAGATTGACGCCCCCACGTTGCACAACCAAAGGTCTTGGCGCCTTGTTCTCCTTCGGTTTCTCTGGCGCCTTGCTCTCATTCGGTTTCTCTGGCAATGGCTCCTCGGAAGGGTCGTCTCCGGTGATGGTAGGAAGGGGAGCTTCGGTGGTCATCGTCGGTATCTCGGCTGGGTTCTGCGACACCCAGAAGAAACTGCCCGCGATGGGTGCCTCGAACTTGACCTTCCGCATGAAATGTGCGAGGTCGAAGTGCTTACGGTGGGACAGCTTTCCGTT
>Ga0307513_10003332_pt1 | contig 21866 bp, 27 predicted proteins | sample 15_EM_MG_FD_202174 | JGI IMG/M metagenome (GOLD analysis project Ga0307513, IMG submission 202174) | Populus trichocarpa ectomycorrhiza microbial communities from riparian zone in the Pacific Northwest, United States - 15_EM | ecosystem: Host-associated > Plants > Roots > Unclassified | place... | reverse complement strand
GGGGTTCTTCTACAGCAAACTAATTTCTTCGCACCGGCGACCTAACCAAATGCGCGGGTGGGCAATAGTGTAATAGTGGGTGCTCTAAAGATCAAATTTCGGGGTTGTTTGCGGGTTGTCAAACGGAGATTTCTGGTCTGCGGAATTATGTGCCAGAGGATATGCTGTGTTTACCGCCGAGGGCGATAACGACGGTTATGGCATTTTATCTTCGGCCGGGGTTGCTCGCTTGGCATCATACTACAGTGTCCTATGCAGGCTGTTCGCAACGTGGTACTGCTACTTGGTTTGGACAGCCATATTGGAATTGGAAAGAAGACTTGGGTAATCGATCTCTGCTCAGTAGAGTGAGTACAGAAACCGACAGAACCAACAGAACCAACAGAACCAATAGGCGGTGGTTCGCGTGATCCTTTCGTCGTCGTCCGCGTTGTATCCGCGCGTAGCATCGGCCTGACCCGTACTAGCTCTCTTCCTGTGCCCGTCTCCCCGCGTCAGTCAGTCTCACACTCTCCGTGCCTTGTCGCACTTTGACAAGTCACATCCTAGCCACCGGTTTTAAACCCTCCATCTGCACCGGATCCTCCCTCTCTTCGCTCTCCCTCTCTCCCTCGCCTTCTCATCCCAACCCTCTGAGGGATTTCGTGTACTCTTCAACTTTTACCAACTCATAAAAATGCCTCGACACCACGTCCTTTCCCCTGCGACCTCGCGTATTCTTCGCACCTCGGCTCGCGACGCTTTGACCTCGCTTGGTGTCGACACCCAACGACTCCATGCACGCGCCGATCGTATCCTCCGGTACACAAGTAAAACCCATGCGGTACACTGTCGCAATGGCCCCAGGCGGGGCAGCGGTCGCTCAGACGATATCGAGATGGTAACCGACCCGCAGCCGTTTTATTTTTTGCCAGACGTTTCTGAAAATTTCCGGTGCAATTATAGCAGGCATCAAGAGATCTCTGGGACGATATCCAACCCTCTGACGTCGAGTCCATGGACTCCACAGAGGAAGTCCAAGCTCCTCCTCTAATCACACTCGCTCCGTCCCTTCTTCCCTTGAATATCGGCGCACCGCTATCTCCACCACCGGCCACCGTCGTATCGCCACTAGAAATCATTTCACCAAAACCAAAACGCCTCATTCCCAACCTCGCCGCATACCTCGAGGATGCATCCGACGAGGATGAGGCCGAAGACGACCCATTCCTGCCTAGGACCGACAGTCCGGAACCCATGTCCGAATTCAAGGCGAGTCCATCCATTCAATTTACTACACACCTCCCCATATCTAACCGAATCTGGGCCACTCTCTAGGCTGGATGGACCTCGTTCCCCCAACCACAAATCCACGAGGCACCCCCCTCCTCGGCATCCAATTCGTCAGCGTCCACAGCTGTTTCCTCCCTCGCGAGGTCCTTTGATTGGATCCCCTTCGCGGCTTCCTTGCGTGAATACACCAGTTCTTGCCCCTCGTTCCCGGAACCCAGGCCCTTCAGTGACAGGGAGAAGGAAGCAGACGACCACCTTCCGCGCTTCTGGCACCCGAATCCGGATCCGTCCGACTCGTCCTCTTCTCTGCCCTCTGCGTTTATCTTCGGCGATCCGATGGGCCTCGTAGCACCTGCCTTTCCCGTCCCAGAGCCATTTGTGACTGTGAATGTGAACGGCGACGTGTGGAGCGCGGTGCAGATGCGATGCGAGCTGCAGAGGGAGGGGCACGATCCCATATCGAGCGGGTCTCTTTAAATGCAGCACATTTCCTTCAATACAGGGTAGAGTGTTTTCAGGAACTCTCATTGGCTCTCTCCTTACATGTATCTCTACTCCCCACCCCTTAGTCCCTTGTCTGTACTGTAAACCCCCGCACCGTAATCACACCGCATTGCTGGACAATCGTGTAATGTCGCGTTTTTTTCATGCATATCACATTGACCTCGGAGAGGAAGCGTGGGGCGGCGTAACGCGCAGTTCCATACGGTTCCCGGCCACGTCCAAGAATAGTCCAAGGAATGGTCCAAGACGACCCCCTGACTAACCCAACTGCGTTCAGGATGCTAGTTGTGGCAGTGACACTGGAGACAGCAGCCCTCAAATTTACGCATCGGATGATCATGATCGAATCTGAGCAAACCGCCCAACAACCCCGTGTGACAGGAGCGCGAGTGATAAGAGTCTATGAAGTGGCAGCTCCCGGTGACCCTTATGGAGAGAAGTGGTGCACGCCTGTATCCCCGAGTGCTTATCCCCACACACATGGACATGAACTCGAAAAATGCCATTCCAGGGACGTCTAGGAGTGGGGTTTATTAATGCAAAATCATAAGTCTTCTAGTTATCTATTTCGTAAAATCAGACCTGCGGGAGTCCACCTCCCATAAATTCCCACACCAGGAAACCTACTCCCCAAGGACCAAGCCTCGACAACGTCCGTAAACCCGCATATAGCCACGTATTAGGCCCGGTGGATGTGTGCGCCGTCGGCTGTGGGTTCCGAAAGAAGGGCGCGGGCCCGTCTTCGTTCAGCTTTGCCAGTACCACCCTCCCAACGATGTGTATCCGCGCTTCGGGCCGACGAGGTCTCGTATGTTGCGGAGTTGTTACCGACGCCGACGCAGCCTTCTTGTGCTGGTCGTCCAAGTAGACTAGCTTGCGAATGTTGTCGAACGGCCGGCACACCACCTCGTAGCCCAGCCCTGCGACTACGCCACCCGCGACGAGGGTCACACCATGGACGGTACGTGCGGCGGTCTTCTTTGCTTTCTCCGTCATCGGCGTGGCATCCTTGTCCAGGCGGATGTGCCACCGTTCAAACTCGCTGACCACTCTGCCCGATGCATTGTTGGCGAGCTTGCGGGAAAGCTCAAAGATGGAGAAGAAGAGAGCGAAGCCTGGGGCAATGAATCGTCACGGGCTGAGTACGAAGAAGAAGACGGGACATCGAATGACGGTCGCACCAGCGCTATCTTTGCCGACGCCCCAGGCCCAGCCGTCCCAGCCGCGCCCCGCCATCCCCCGTACCTCCCTCATCCACTGCGCAACGGCACGCACCTCCTCCCGGCTGTGCACCTGCACGATGGGGTCGCGTCCGCGGAAGACCTCCTTCCACGCGTGGGTCCACCCCGCGGACGCATGCGAATGCGGGGCTTGGCCCCCCAGGAGCGCCTTCACGGGTCCAGCACCCTCGGCGCCCTCGAGCACCAGCCGCACGTTCTCCGCGGGCGCGGCTGCGAGGGCCTGCGTCGCGCCGGCGACCGCTCCCGCCGCGGCTGCGACGACGATGGGGTGTGTTGGGAGCACCGACTCGAGGTATGTCGACGAGGAGGAGTAGGTGCTCCATAGGACGGTTCCGAGGAGCGTATTCACGACCAACGGAGGGATGAAATGTCGCGGGACGACTACGAACTGGGTAGGCAATAACCAGTGAGTCAAATGTCAGACGGAAATAGCGAATTAGACGTACACCCTCGCTCTTTATAAGGTTAAGGATATATTTTGGCGTCAAAGAGGCTCCGTCGCGGAGTGCAGCCCCTCGGAGGGTTGTCCATCCACTAACTGGCGAAATGAATATCCATATATATCAGAAAAAGTAGTTTGGGACATTGACATACCCTTTGTCGGCCTGAAGAGTCGTACAGGGCGAGAAAAGTAAACAGCAGCACCACGAGCCAGTGCCCGTGCTACCGCTGCCGCAAGTCCATTGGTATTTTCTTTAACTGTGGATCCTATAGGTTGTGTCTGAGATATTATATTCGTGTTTGTAGCATCTACGGGCGATGCCGAAGGTTGCATGCACCGCAGCAAGGTCTAAGAGGCGATGGATGCAAGCACATGGCGGCAAGGATATCTCAAACCGATACCTAAGTGTGCCATGTCTTTTGACATTGACATTGACATCGGAGCATTTCCAATCAACGAGGGAACTGAGCATCTCATAATATATCGTATGTCTAGTAAAAGGAACAGACACGGGCCCATCCCATCTATACAGTCAATTAATATAAGCCAACTGATGGCATCCGCTTGGAGGAATCGCCATATGTAGCTATGCCTCCGGATTCTCAATCACTGTCGGTATCCTCGGGCTTTGCACCACCAAAGCTGCGCTTGCTTGTCAGCATCTCGCAGCGAAAGTGACATGAAACACACCTGAGCCAGTGGAGCTGCCTTGCCTTTCTTCTCTCTGCCTGGGCCTTCATTTGATTTCGGGTAAGTTTCTTCTTCTTTTTGAGAGATCCACCCGCGATGTCGGGAGTGGCCGTGCCTGAGGCTACTCTGGAGGCTTCATCTCCACTTCCAGCCGGAGTTCCGACCGCAGAGCCAATGGGTGTCTGAGCCTTGGAGCGAGGGGTGTTGGTACCACTCAGCTTGCCTTGACGCTCGAGTTTGTCGAAGAGCGCGTCGTCAACGATAGGTACCTTGCCCTTATGAGTCATTCGCCCCCCTTCGATTTGCCAGATTTCTGGGCCTGAAGAATGTCATCATTAGCAACCTTGTGAAGCCTTCCAGAGATGGAGACGCACAAAGAGCACCAACAAACTCTTCGTTGTGAGAAATGATCACGACCGCCCCGGCCCAGTCACGAATAGCAGTGGCCAATCCGCCGAGAGCGTCCCGATCCAAAAAGTTGCTAGGGGGTGAAGAATGCTCTTAGTAAAAATCTTTCAGACAGAGGTGGACAAGAGTGGGTTACCTGGGCTCGTCAAGCACACAAACCTGGGGGTTGTTCCAAAGAGCCGCAGCAATGACAACCTTGACCTTCTGTCCGCCACTCAACCCACTCATCTCATTATATTGAGCGATATCCCCATCCAAACCAATATCCTCCAAATGCTTCCGGACCGCAGTCAAAGTCGTTTCTCGAGAACCAGCACCCTCCCGAGACGCTTCCAGGTCGTCAAATTGTTGGACAAGCTTAGTGAACCCTTTATTAAGAAGGTCTTCGCGGGGTATCCAGGTGTTCCATTTGTGATCCAACCCGCGCCACTTGATCTCATATTGGAGGGACTTCTTCAGCTTCTGGCGACCCATAATCATCTGCAGTGCGGAATTTGTTAGTCACACAAGCAACAATTAGCAGAGGTGTAGGTGGATACCTCGACTTTGCGTCTCTCGCCGTTCTTGCCGACAAAATCTTGGTCGAGAAGTTTCTTTTCCTCTTCAGTGAGGACGCGAGTCGCTTTTTCTAGTATCTCCCCTGAGCGAATTTATCAGCCCTATGCAGGCTCCAAGGCCAGGAGATCTCACTATCGTGCCCGTCTTGGAATCGCCATTGACTGAGAGGTAATCAGAGAGAGATATGGCAGTATTATATAGGACTGACATGTACTGAATTGCACTTTTTTCTAAATGTCGATCTACAGTCCCGTTAGGTGCATCTCTTGATCTCGCTAAAGATACTTTACCAATATGATGAGTGGTATGCTGAGAGACATAGCCAATGCGCAAAGATGGGTGCTTGTAAACAGTCCCTTCTTGTGGAATGGTCTCCCCCTGGACGGATTCAAGTCAGTATCTGCAGTTGAATTGGAACGACTGGGTCGAACAGTTAGCAGCTTGATCAGAGTGGACTTTCCAGCACCGTTGGGACCTAACAACAATCTCAGAATTGAGTCTTGACGACCTTATAGAAACGCACCAATAATCCCAACACGGCTGCTAAGGCTGAGGGCGCAGCTGACATTCATAAGACTCGGTCTTGCTCTCCCAGGATAGGTGAAGGTGCAGTTGGTCATCTTCAGAATGGCCCTGGTGTTGCTTCTCACTCCCATTAAGCTGCCAGGTTGAGGGAAGGAGAACTTGATCGTGGTCGCTGCAAGCGTATAATAACTCTTGGCCTCGGGTTTTTTCTCAACAAAAGCTGATAGGTTTCCTGGATAGTAAACAAGCTTTTTGTTTTCGTAGTGAACGATGTCGGTGCAGACGATGTCGAGGAAAGCTGAATCGTGGGACACGATCAGGCTGGTGACGCGCGGTTGGGATACGAGGTAGTCCTCGAGCCATTTGACCGAGTTTCGGTCAAGCTGAAAGATAAAGTCAGCGACACAGGAGACCATGTGGACCAGCTAAGTACATGGTTGGTAGGTTCGTCGAGGAGAAGAAGGTCTGCTTTGTACAGCATTGCTCTTGCCAATTCGAGCTTGAAAGGGTACATCAGAGAGCACAAACGGTATATTTCAGGGTTCATACCTTCATTTTCCACCCACCGGACAAGCCCCCAACGGGTTCAGCTTGGCGAGCGTCATCAAATCCAACCTCCCTCAATTGAGATGCAATAGCACTCCTTGATGTGATTTTTAGCTGTTTGTCTGGACAGGGATTGATAAGCCACAAGAAACCCAGCTTGAAGGAGACAAACCTGCCGCGATGAAATCAATGATAGAAAGGCTGGCGTCCTCCCCTTGAAGCGAGTGTTCACACATCACAGCCCGTAGTTCGTCTTGGGGAGGGAAGTTTTCCACCTTGCCATCGCGAATCGCCCTGAGCAGAGTCGACTTCCCCGATCCGTTGGGGGCGAGTATACCGTATCTCTTACCACGGATGAAGCGAAGGGTGGTGTGGGAGAGGAGGAGGAGAGCGCCATATGCAAGGGAGAAGAGGATTTCGCAGAGAACTTCCTCCTCTGAAGATCCATTGAGCGCTGGTGCGTGTTTAGCCTTGAAGATCGTATAGAAGTGATTACGTGCATTTTCGGCAAATGCACTGCCTCCGGAATCGTCGGAGCCGGTATGATGAAGATATGGACCGAGATACACCCCAACACATCGCTTCCAAGCTGCAGAGTCAGTGTACTGAGTAACAAATAGAAGGTTGGTAGTTAGTGTGGATGCAAACTGAAGGGACTGGGCAAAAATGGGGTGGAACGGTGTCCGGGGGACGGAAGGCTCGTTCGGAGAAAAGGCCACGACCTCTGGAGGTAAAAGGGCGAGCAGTTGAGATTCCACCTCTATCTCCTCAGCGGCAATATCCCTGGGTGGTGGTGGTACATCTCCAGAGGAAGCACCGGCCTTCAGGAGGGTCGCGTGCGCTGCGGAGGCAAAATTTCGGACTTCAGGAAACGAAGCTGTACTCATAATCTTCGCCACTCCGTCTACAAGACTCGATAAATATCGAGCCGCAATGACGGGGTCGCGAACAAGCTTGACAAGATTATCGATGACAATAACGGTGCGACGTTGAACCTCCATACTTCTATCGTTGAGAGCGCGAATGAGAAGGGGCACAAGAACAGCGAGGGAAGGACTGGTGACTTCTGCTACAAATGTAGTGTTGGAAAGAGACTTGATGCATTCAGCAACAGCGCTGGGATTTGCCATGCATTTGACGAGTGCTGGTACGTGAGGAAGGAGATCGGGGTTTGGCAAGGTATTGCAAAGTGCAGTCGCACACTTTGTGGCGGCGGTAGACACCTCGGCTTTCGTGTCGTGCATACAGTTCTCAACGATGGGTATCGTTGTCCCTAGTTCTTCAGCAACTTGATCCTTATACTTGGTGGAAAACGTCTTTATAGCATCAAGGATGCCGACCTTGGCTCGCCACTTGCCTGCTGAGAGACAGGTTTCGAGTGTACGGAAAACCGCACTAATGGCCTCTGGTGGGGTGTTTTTGAGGATCGTACGAGTGGCAGCGGTCGCTGCCTCCCGCACGACGTCCCCCTTGTCCATATAGAGCTCAAAAAGGATTGGTAAGGATGGCAAGAGAAGCGGCATGACCGAAGCACCCAGAACAGTGGCGAGGGACTGAAAGCCTATTGCTGCTGATTCTCTTTCATAGCCAGATTTCTTGTTATTGGCGAAAGCATGCAGACGCTCGATGACCTGAGCGTCTCTAGGAGTTTGTTAGTCCACCAAAAAAAACCCTTTCATGTAAATCGCTTACTTCAAGGAACAGTACCCAGCTTCCTGTACCAGTTTGGCGATCGCATTTGCTGCCGATTTCGCATCTGGGGCAGTTGGGGCAGTTTTCAGAGCTTCGAGCGCGGTATGGATTTCGCTGACTTTGGACATGACAACTGTGGGCATGTACAGCGAGTCTGACTCCTTTTCTATCCTTCTATCCGGCGCCCTTGATTATGCCAAATTGTTTTGCGACTGGCCAGGACAAGGCCAGGAGCAAACTAGGTTCTGGCAGGCACCTCCTTGAACCGCTTTTCTGCATTGCTGGATCTCTCGACTGCTCATCAGTGACGTGTATACGTGTTAGACGGTGTCTAGGAAGTCCTCATAATCTCCCTCTTCGAGCTCGACACTCCGACGCCCATCAAAGCGTGATATTTATTTGTACCATCGGCATGTTTACAACTCACTCCCGCATTGCGTTGGTTATTGGACTTGTTGCTCGTGTTTCAGGACATGCTTACGTCGACAAGGTTATGATAGGAGGGACCTCGTACTCGGGGTGGCTGCCGTTCAAGTGTGTTCTCTCGCGTTGCAGTGGTCTCATTACTGAGATGATATATAGTGACCCGTACGAGTCGCCAGTACCGTCGAGGATCGTTCGCAAGGTTCCCAACGACGGTCCAATTCTCGACTGGTCCTCGGCAGATATGGCTTGCAACAAAGGGGGTGAAGAACCGGCGGGAGCCACTGCGACCGTCCAAGCCGGACGGACTGTTCAGTTTATGTGGAACCGCGTGAGTTGACTGGGCCGCTATCAAACATCTGGACTGAACCTGGTGCAGTGGCCAACTGACCACAAAGGATCCGTTACCGTCTGGATGGCGTCCTGCGGAAGCTCCTGTTCAACCTTCAAGACCTCCAGTGCCAAATGGTTCGCAATCGACAAGGCGGGAATGAATGCGGATGGATCCTACGCCACGGACGATCTTATCGCGGCTGGAGCAAGCTGGACCACAACTATTCCGTTCAACGTCACTCCTGGGGAGTACCTGCTGCGCATCGAATTGCTTGCACTACATTCAATTGGCGCTCCGCAGTTCTACCCATCTTGTTCTCAAATTCGGGTAATCGGGACCGGGACCGGTGCACCTGGAGATGGAGAGGCTGTACTCATACAGGATATCTACAAGGGATACTCGTTCCCCAATATATGGGAGTCTGTTTCTGAGTTCGAGATCGCTGGACCAGCCGTCGCCACATTTGTTGCTAGTTCGTCTCCAGCACCCGCCCATATACTTTCGCCATCAATGGATGCTACCTCTTCTGCTCATACCCCGGCCACGACCATTGAGGCGTCCGCAGCCAGCCCAGTTAATTCAGTGCCGGTCAATGTCATAGACCCATTTCCTGGTACTAGCAGGCTGTACAACCACAAGCTCGTTCGACAGAGGATCTCTTGCACAAAGGCCAAGCAGCGGACATCTCTTATCGACACACAATCGTTTACTCACCACAAGAGCAACGTTCCAAGACATCACCGCGACTTCAGCTACTGATTATGACTATCTCGCCATACCTGCGCCTCTCATGTTTTGTAGCGACTGCTTTTGCTTTTGGACCGGTTGATTGATTGGACGAGCTCTCCTCTGGACCTGGCGTCTAGGGGTCTGACAACTACATTTATACCTATAGCATCCTCGATTCACGTCTTGATGCAGAGTCACCATAATTGGCCATTGAGTGGGAGGCGGGGCCCGAAAGCTTTCGCGTTACACAGAGCCTTTCTACTAGCGAATCTTGTTGTACAATATTCGAATGGTAATACACTCGTTTGGAGATGATTTTGCATCTTTGTGGAGCCGTACGGTCGCTTATCTCAATCACTGAGATTTAGGCGACTCTCCCTGTTTATCTCTTACAGAATCATGCGCCAAACACCCTTCCTACGCTACATTCAGATCATCAGTGGCGTGTGTCTTTCAATTGGCCAACCGAAAGTCAGCAGGTCTTTCTGTTGGAGTTGATGATTCCTCCAACTACTGGGTAGTGTAGCGGGCAACGCACCCTTACTAGATTTAGGGAGTCCCGGGTTTGACCCCTGGTCTGGCTTCTCTTTTCTTCTCCCACAATTTCCTATCTCAACTCCCTGAACGGGTCAATTACGCTGCCTTCAGAGAATAGGTCCAAAAAAATGAGGCTTTCTTGCCCACTGACTGCGTGAGGTGTCCCTCCGGGTGGTGCCAGAGGACTCATAGAAGACAACGGAAGCTGGATGTACGCTTATAGTCGCTTCGAGATCCACGGAGTCGGCACCAGTTGTCGGATGTGAGACTAAGTCTTGCTGCTCTCGATTTCATGATGGGTATATCAAAGTGTCGGAATGTGATGGTCTAGAGAGTGCATGTCACAATTGTGGAGTTTTTTTATCAAGGTGAACAGCCAGCTTCCGACGCTCGAGGTTTCACCTCTAACCCCTCCATGTGCTGACCAGTAGTCAAGCTGCTGAGGCAAGTGCCCATTTAAAAGGAGCTTTATCTGCATATTTCAGGTCTCATGGTTCATACGCCGGCGGACCTCAAGTCCTTTGCAAGTCAGGCATGAGAAAGGTCGATGTTCAAAGTGCGATCCCATCGGAGGCCCTCTGCATCCCAGATTCCCTTCCGGTCGCTCCCGTTGGCCTATTATTTGCTGCTATGAGCATCTGCCGTGCGCCTATTTGACCCGACGTGGTCTCCTGATTGGGCAGCACTTACACATTTGCAATTAGCTCCGGCCTGACACCCCCTATTTCTGTTCGTGCAGCCCTAGTCGTCGTGTCTACGCACTCTTGGCCCCACTAGCATATTCTGCCGTACAGTATTACGAGGCTCCGCGTCATAAATAACGAAGCGCCCACGACATAGTACCAAGCTAGTGTTCTTGGGATGGTCAAGGTCAATACAACAATCGATAACACTTCACCCTTCATTATGTACAGGCCACAGGCGGCTTGGTACCCTGGGAACACATCTGATCCATTCGTTTCATCGTGTGTTTAACCTTCTTACGGTGTGGGATAATCAGCAGAGGACCATCCGACAGGTACCTCCAATCTACTTTCACTTTGAGCAATGCATCTGGTGGGTGCTTCGGGCTTCTTTACCTGCCTCAACACATATTCTTCTAGGTGCAATCGCCAGCTTCGCTTTCAACGGAACAGGTGTCTGGCTCTTTGGCGCGAAACGATCCAACTATGTGAGTGGCTCGATCCTGCGTCGCGAGCAAGTGAGACACGATCGATAACCCTTCTCTATAAGGGGCCATATAATGTTACATTGGACAATCAGACCACCACCTTCGATGGCTTTGCACCGGGAAACACCCAGTTTCGAGTCCCGCTCTTCGGCACATCCGGCCTCGCTCCCGGTCACCATACTATCCAGCTGATTAATAGCCCTATCAACTCCACGATGCCTTTTATCGACCTCGACTTCGTACGTATATGTCGCTTTGCTTCAAATCAACAGCATTCCAATCCCTTCCCAAAGCACCGACCCACTCGTCTGGACGCTAATAGTGCTATAAATTACTAACCTTGCACTATCGGTCTTCAGATTACTTGGGAGAACGGGCTTGGAGACGCCAATGATATGTTCATAGACACCACTCTCGAAAGCGACGGACCGGATTGGGAGTATTTTCCAGCATCTGCTTGGAGTGCTCCCTCGGTTAATTCCTCCATGCGCAGTGGTCCAATGGGCCGGTGAGTCTACATAAAAAGGAGGTTCCGGGTATTGATATCATGTCCCCTCGTTGTAGCACCACATTGAGTGCTAATGGGATTGCCCGACTTAATTTTTCTGGTCAGGCCGTGTCCATTTTTGGCTCCGTGGGCCCATCGCAAGGGCCATACGCGGTGCAGCTGGATAGCTCCATACCGATAGTCTTCAACGCGGAAAATACTCAGTTTCTCTCACATCAGCTGCTCTTTCGCGCCGATAGCCTAGGACCGGGCCAACATACCGTTGCGTTATCGAACCGGCCTGATAAAATCGGGCAAGCGCTTGACATAGACCTTGCTGTTGTCACTGAAGCGAAGGTAGTGACGCCTCCAAATTCTTCTTCGAGTCATGCGTTGGCGACTAATGTAGATTTCCAGCCGACCCCGGTTGCCAACGAGAACGGGTCCGCTAGGTGTGTGTTCTGCATATAATGCCGTAATGTCTATTCGTCGATGACAACATCCCCAGTCTGAATATAGTCGGGGCGATAGCCGCTCTATTGGGTATATTCGGACTGTACTTCGCTACGTTCTCCTATTTGGGATGGCGCAAAAGGGTTAAAAGAGACATGAAGGAACCCGATGTGATCGCCACACCACCACCGACCCCACTATATCACCCTCACCAACCACCTACGTGTGGCGGCTATAGCGCCATTATCGCCGCTTTAGCATCAAATGCTCGTAACTACGCGGTGGATCGATATCGTTTCCACTCACATGAAAATGAAACCGGCGAGGCGGTAGGGCGGCAAGTCACCCTTCTCAACCCCTACAATACCCCCCCGTCCGGAGACAGCGCACCCGAAGCAAAATTGTAACCAGCCGTGATCCGGACCATATATGTAGTATCACCTACCACCTCAGTACTCTTCAAGTCATGGGTACAGCGTCTATCCCCGAGAACCCGTGGTTTCAACAATAAGCCCGCTCTATGGAGTAGTTTGGTCCTCTGGCGTTCCCAGTGAAGGGCGGGGATCCACCTCTGGAACCATCTGGGACTAGTAGACCGCTACTTTAATGGATAATGTTGGCCATAGTTAGCGTGCGACAGTCACGGGCGATGCAAGTTCATTCTTGTCCATACCTTTCACCTTGGGTGCGCCGAGAAAGGGTGCTGCAACGCGACTCTATGAAAGAATCGCCGAAGGACTGACAAATAAAGTTCCCCTTAACGATTAATAGAATACCTGGTATGGAGGGTGAAGTACAAGGTAGAATCAACCTTGTTCGATCCAATAAGTAGTACGCATCCGTCGCCGCAGCAAGCTGTTCATGACACCGACGGACCATCCATATTTCTAGCTCGTACATCCCATCTACCTTACGAGGTCAAAATCCAAAGCGTGTGAGTCTGTAGAGCTCCATTCAAGGTCGGTTCATCGGGGGGGTTGCCGTGGCTCCGATAAACACCCTGCACAATTCTCAGAAACCGTAAGATCTACCACTGCACCCCTTGAATACGTAGGTCCATTCATGTTAGGAAACGATTGCGCCTCACTGGGTAAGGCCGACTCAGTGAGACACGTCGAGTCTCGGGAAGCTTCGGAAAGCTTCGGGAATACGTAGTGCACGTATAAGTGCTGGGACTTCAGGTGGTTTGCCTACCATTGAGCGTGGATTCCCTTGATTGCCTGCGATGCTTCGACTAAATGTACTTGTAGTAACTTCTACCAAGGTATTGAATACAAAGTGGTTTGCCCACCATTGAGCTGACTTCTACAAAGTTGCTTCTTGTCAGGTTATGAGCCCAGGGCTCATAACCTGTTGAAATACTGCGTCCCATACAGGAACCGCACAGGACCGGACATACGATTGGACCCAACCACATCTGACTCGTGTCCAGTGATGCTCTGGCCAACCACTGCGTGTGCGGTTCCTGTATGGAACGCAGTATTTCAACAATTCATTTCAACAAATACCTGATACCCGAAACAATGTCACCCGAGTTACCGTAAAGTCTTCTCTTCTCTTGGCCTCCCGGTTGAGATCCAGATCGAAACCATCAAGTTTCTCGAAGACGATTAGGGAGCCACGATCCTAAATCAACGACAAACTCATCCGCTCAAGTCTCTTCGACTCACTTGCAAACAAATTGAGGTTCTATGCAATCTGGTATTTTCACGGGCAATTTACATTACCGTCAGGTACTGGAGCTCTGCAAAGCGCCTGCGCCCAAGGTCGCCAAGTACCTCCAGGTGACGAACTTCGCCATATGGCTGAATAGAGAGGAGGCGGACCTGTCCCTAGAATCTGTTTCCATGAATATTCTCGACCATACCGTCAACCTATGGCGGATAACGCAGTCTCATTTCTGCACCGACACCACGATGCATAATCACGCAATCAGCGGGCTGAGTACTTTGGAGAATTTCTCAATTCGGGACTTGAACTTTGCAGAGGTCGTCCAACAATACGGCACCCGTACCAACCACCTTCCGTCATCACTTTCTCGACCACCACTCCCAGCCGCCGCGTGTGTTCGTAATCAGCAGCAAGACACCAATGAACGAAAGCACCTTCCTCAAGCCCCCGTGGTACAGCAAGTCAGCTTCGGCGCCTCTCAATTGGCGGAAGTCTTACCATAGAAACTCGATATGCGCTCACATGTCCTCGAAGATGGGCCTGCGCGGGCGGTCTCGTTTCTATCTCTGGCGGTGTGGCATCCACCAACTACCACACGTCACCTCAGAGCAGCGGTCTTTTGGCCCACTTCGCATAATCCATATGGGGATGTGTGGCGACAAGTCTGACGATCCGATGGAACCCGTCCCCCCGCTCAAATGGATCCAGGTGAAGTATTTCAGCGGTTGGCAGATGGATAGGCTGAGGGGTATTCACGCAAAAAGGAGGCGTACGTCATAAGGGCCTGGAACGGCCGGGGTCATGCACCGACGCGTTTAAGCAGAGCACCACTTTTCCTGAGGCACTGGAACTGTATGTAGGGCACGGGTGATATGACAGGAATTGAGGAGAAGCTGTGCATGTGCGACGAGAGGATTGATGAAAGTTGAGCGCGGGGTCGCCCTCCGCCCGTGGCATGAGGACCAAGGGTCAATGGGACGGCCTGTGGAAGGAAGAAATTGCTTCCAAATGCGGTTTTCAGAGCGGTGGAGTATGGCCTGCACATGGAACGAAGACCAGCGAGTTCCCGACCAGCACACATAGCTAGCACACTTTCGTGAGGGCACCATACTCCAGGAAGTCCCGTTTCAACCATCTGGACGACGAGAATTTGCGAATCACGGCTCATCCCGGCGGCGTTCTTCCAAGAATAATCCAGACATGGAAGCCCGCGAAGCTTTGTAGCGTGTGCCCAATGGCTGCCTATTGCAAGGACCTCATTGTGTCTGTATGGGTTACGGTTTCGATGGGTGTAAAGGGGAAGACAGTGATACCAATCGGAGACAGACTGTGCGTGCGGCCTGCATCATCGGGCACCTCGGTTTCTCCACTTCACTCTGAATTAGGAATTGGGAAATCAACGGCAACCTCTCATTGCACCGGCTCGTGCATGCTCTGTGCAATCCATTTGGCCCACCCGTGCCACCATTTAATTTCATAAACGCCGCCCGGTCATTCGATTTCGGTGGTGCAAGGATATACGACCACGGCTCACTACTGCTGGTGGCTTTGGTCAGGTATCACACAACGATAGTGCCATACTTGTCATATTCGAAACATGTAGCCATGAATGGTTATAGTGATATAATGAAGAAAACACAGATTTAGCACACGAACTGGAGTCGAGCCACTCATCTGCATATTCATTGCCCCGCTCCTCTACATAGTGGACAGTTACACAATTGGTTCGGAATCGCGGGCCCAAAATTATAACCATCGGTAACATTATAACCATTGGCAAGCGCTCTATTGTCCCTCATTGCGGTATTGCCGGTCACAGGTTGACCCTGGAATGGCAACAGATTGACGGCGCCGCCGGGAGTTCCATCGATAAAGTTGAACTGGGTAGGCCGATTTACTGTGGTCACTGAGGGTTGCACAGGAGTATAAGGAGGCGGTGGTTCCTGTGCCGTTGGCGTCAGAAACGAGAAAGAAGGGCTGCAGCCAATTCCTGAAGAAGGGTCGCAAGTTTGGAAAGGCAGAGAAGGGAGTCCCATTGGCTAAGGGGATTGTATTAAAAGGTGGCTAAGGCGAGAAAATGACTATTTCGTACTGGGAGCGGGGGCATTGACAATCGGTTATCGACAGACGCGGTTGCCCAGTCTAGTTGGTTGAGCAGATCCTGAGGATCGTAATTTACACCTATAGGGATCGGAGGCTCAAGGTACTACACGCCGAATGCAATCAGAAACCAGGCCAAAAACTAGCGAAAATGTGATTCGCACTGTTACACGGTATTCCTGTCGAACTAGAGCACCATTGTGGATACTGGAAACCTTCTTGTAGTACCATTTCGTTTGAAGGTCTCTATGTAGGTCATGGCGAGCCTGTGGAGACCGAAACAAAGTCCGGTTCGCAAGTTGTGAAGTGGGATGAGACGTGGGTCCAATGGAGGATAAATGTTGGTTGCCGGGGCTCATGAAGGGTATCTTAGGTTGTTGGAGATAATGTTATGCGGTTATGTGGCGCGTTTTATATAGAGAGGCAAGCCAGTCCTGGGTACCTGCCCGCTGATTCGCCAGCGTTTCGCCTGACGTTCACCCAGGTGTGACCCGGACGCGACCCACGAGAAGACAAGAGAAGATCTGCCTCGAGACTGGGGAGACTGGGGAGACTGGGGAGACTGGAATTGACATGTGGGGCTGTCCAGGGCTGTGCTCGGGTGAACAACCAAAGGACAACCGAAGACAACGCAAGCAACGCCACACCCAGGCGTCACCCATATGTCACCCATCCTTCACCCAAGATTGCCCGCTCTCACTCAATTCTCCAATCCAGTCTAGATGGCCGCTCGTCGCGCGTGAGTCAGCCCTGTGATGCATCCAATTTTGCTCGAGCGTGGGTGCGCCTTGCGCCCTTGTGCTGCACAGATCGTTGCACATAATCGACGACACGGCGGCGGCTTGTGCGTGGCTCGTGCAATCACCACCGAGCCTGCCTTGCCCTCGGTTTGGTGAGTTTGACGAGGGTTCTACAACTCTGACTTGACTTGAAAGTGTCGTTCTTGAGTCCTGGTCGTGTCTCGGTTCAAGCGTCTGCTGTCACCGTTGGCGCCATTGGTCATACGTGTACAACAAGAAAACCCCACTCATCCTTTTGCTTTTGTGGGCCGCCAGCCAACAAGGGTGGCCCGACTCGACTTGCCAATACGGTTGTTTACTTATCGGTCTGCCACGTGCTGGGACCCGATCAGGGTACTCCGCATACGGCATCCTACCTGTCAGGTCGCGCTTAATTTTCACTCCATCGCCCGCTTCACCACCGCTTCACCCGCGTGGCCCCGACGACGGTCCTCCGCCATCCAACACAGTCCCGGATGAGTCAAATCAGGGGGGTCTGCCATACGTATACAGCAAGAAAATTCCACCCATCCTTTCGTAGCCCGCCAGTCAACAAGGATGACCTGGGCGGTCTGATGCGTGCCGAAAGCCAGTACGCGTACATCAGAAGCGTCAGAAGCGTCGGCCGAATCCACTTTCCACCTACACAATTCACGTGTCGCGATTTCCGACGGAGTGCTCCCATGGTTCCCTCTCTCCCACTGACTCTCCTCCGGCCATATCGATCGCTTCCTTTCATGTCGCTCTCCCGTTATTGAGTTCTAGATGTCTTCCGATTCAGCTGTCCAGCATCATCGTTGAACCGGTATGCGGCCTCAGTAACGGGCAAACCTGTGTTGGTATGACGCGCAAACGGTGGTTCTCGTTTACTGTTCAAACACCGGGTCGACTGTACGATGCTATCCTACCTGGTTGCGTAGAAACGCTGATAGTCACAAAAGGGAACATGGGCTCATTGGACGCAGTCGCATTGGCGGTAGCTCATAAAAGCCATGGGGTTGTAGCCCAATCCCTCTCAAACACCGAGGCTCGTAACATAGGTCTCACTCGAGTTTCAGAACTGCCATAGTCGTTCTACATACCCTTCAACCCCCTTACCGACGACCTTCCTGGTACACCCTTGGCTCCACTATCGAGCAACCAAATATGCACTCAGACCTCAAGAGAATCGAGAGGACCATCGGCCTTTCACTCTGGCTTGCTGCTAACACCCATGAACCCCTCATAGGAGATCCCGACTGCCCTGCCCTCGCCGACGGTTGGGGACCCCGGGGCCTGTCCTTATACACCGTCTTTGTGGAGAGGAGGGGTAATAATTCCTATGGATGCTGCCAAAAACGGTGCTATCAGTATATCACCCACTCATTAGAGTGTGCCATTCGGCATCAACGACACCACCACTTCAACCACTCGCCATTTGTCTGTGGTCCACCTAATGGTGCCCCATGGTTCGTGTTGTATTCTCTACTCCTCTTTTCATCATCTAGAGTCCAGCTGAATGTTAATCCAACTTTCGCTTAACAGCGGGCGTCGTTTCTTTGCCCAAATCGACCTCATGCATCATCAACAGAACGCCCATTGATTGGTCCCTCAACAGCGTATCTTTTTTTCGTACCACCAAGAATTCGCGATGTGATATTTGCTGGGACCATACTCACAATATTCATTCCCTATCCGTCCACTCTTTACCACTCCTGGCATTTATTTCCTCATTTATCACTAGAAGTTATTCCGGGATGTTCGACTGTAGTGCATGACCAACAGGTTGAGTATCATAGATGATATGTATACGATGGGCCAGACATATTCGAAATCGTGAGACATAGGTAGCATAATCGAGACAAGTGAAGTATCCTCGTTAATATTCAACGAGGAAAAAAAAGCGGATTGTTGTCCGTGGACGGCCCGAAGATGACGATGGATATTCTTGGTAGCAATGTATTTGGAGTTGGGAAAAATTTGAGCACAAGCTAGGACTCAAGAGTAAAAAGGGCAAACAGTCACGGGCACCTCGTAGGGTTGTTCCGCGGAGCAAGGTGGTCGTTAAGGTTCTCCTGTGACTCGGTCAGTTTTTAGATAAACGGATGCTAGTTTGGGTTTACCGAGTCTGTCTGCGGTTGAAGGCTTACCTCACTGAGAGAAGTATATATGGTGATTTTCACCCCTTGTGGTGATTTTTGTGGTGGTTTTCACCACAAGTCCAGATCACCACAAGTACTTGTGGTGTTCGTCCACTCCTCCCTCCACTTTCAATCCCTGACCAACATGGCCACTCCCAACAGCACTCGGCGGATTGTAATACGACTTAGATGCCTATTGAAACTAGACGAAGTCAAGACTCAGTGAGCGATCAGTAAACTGGATTATGTATTGATGTACCTAGACGAAGTCACTACGGTACAAGTCAGACATAGGTAATAGAGGTATAACGAAAGTAGACTTACAGACTCAGTGAGCAATCAGCAAACTGAGTCTGAGAAGTCCTGTTACGAGTCCATTATATACAACTAGACCGGAACCACTATAAGAGAAACAAATTTCCCGGTGCGAATGATGCATGGTGCCGATGGCACATGAGGCGCGGGCACAGTACCGATACCGCTTGGTGCAGTGACGCAACATATTTCCAACAATGCTTTGTGGATAGTCGGCCGAGAACGCGACCAGAGAGTAACCGACGCCTTCACTGTCATCGGCAACGAACAGGGCGTCACCACCCCCATCTCCTCTGCGCTCGAGGCCAGCAATACTACCATCCCACGTCCCGCGCCTTGTCCTGAACGCAGTGTCCACTCCGGATAATCTGGCACATGGGCAACAATGTGTATAGGTCGGTCAAACACCTCGCCGCCAGAAGCCACGACGAGCCCATCGCTGGGAGCGTGCCGATGGTGCAAATCTCCTCAGTCCATATGCCTCCCCGGAAGACGAATAACCAATCACGGGTGCTGCGGTGCGGGCGACGCGTCTACCACGTCGGAGTTGGTCATTGGTGTCCTCACTGGCGACGGCGCATGCGCTTGCGTTGGTATGATCTGCGGTGATACACGTTCCACAGGTCTAGTTTGCCTGAGAGGTTCGTCAGCATCATCGGTGAAACCAGTCATGTTGTGAAGGGCGGGGGGAGGCAAGCCGTCTTCAAAGAAAAAGATTTTTTCTAAGTCCAAATCACTACAAGTCACAATAGATTGGCACAACCCCACAACCCCAGACTTGAACCTCCTCCACAACTGTTGCTTCCCGTCAATCAACCCCAACTCCATACGGCGTAGATATGCTTGCAAACGCATCTGGTAGACGTCCGAAGGGCACCAGCAAGAAATCTACTAGCTCAACTTTTCGCAGGACGGCACGCTCATCATCTCAGGTTTGGATGACAAGACGGCACGGATTTGGGGCATGAACTCGCATGACTCAATGGTACTCCCGATCGATGACAATCCCAACGTCGATGCGGGTGTGACGAGCATGGCCATCTCATCCAATGCGTGCTTTGTTGCTGTGGGCTCGCTCGACACCGTTATGCACATCTGGGACGTTGCGACAGGCACACTCCTTGACCGCCTCCGCGGGCATGGCGACTTGGTCTACTGGTTCTGCTACTGGCAAGTCACTCGTTCGGTCATATACCCTGTCATTAGATATTGAGTAACCCGTCTAGGAATCCACCCACAGGCCCCATGGGCATGTACCTGCTGGATATTGTGAAGGATAGTTCATTGTCAAGATTATTGGGATTATGGAGTGTCATGGGTTCATTTTAAATCTCACTACTCGACCAGGTCCCTGACAGTCTTCGCAGTCAATGCACTCTATGCGCACATCAGGTTGAACTGGTTTGTAGTCACAGCTTTCTCAAATGTATATGCTCACCTTAGCTTGGCATTACTGTTGGAGAAGCAGAGAACCCAAGATGCAATATTCCAATTGGTATGTCAGCATTCTTGACCTTGATGCATTACTGACAGGTTGCCAGCCATCTGCCACAGTGAGTTTTATACAGCCACACATCAAGTACACACTCACACTCATGGCAGCCTTCATTCGGATCGCGATCTTCTACATAGGCGGTGTGTTCGTGATTGGGGCTGATCATGCCCAGCAACACAGATGTCTTCATTGGCAGCTCGGATGAGAACAAAATCACCGACTCTCCCTTTGTGCATGGTAAGCACATCCCACCATTCATGGCACACACATGTAGTCCGCGGGGCTGACACAGCACCAGGCAGCTGTGCTCCAATTTGGCGCCAATGCATTCATGCACATGGTAAATGCAGCCCTGCTCGTGTTCATCTTCTCCGCAGCCAACTCCCAGCTCTACATCGCGTCTCGGACGCTCTACGGTCCTGTGTTCCTATGCCAGGCACCGCGGATCTCCTGGTGAGTGCAGGATGACCTACTGGAGTATATATTTCTGTACCTGATGCCATTGCGATGCCCTCAGTCATCTCAATTGATCTGTCCCACTGGGGGATACTTAGCAACTGAGTCGGGCGATTGGCAGGCAAGAGTTTGTAAGTCCTTTGGCTCTGTCTATTGACCCGCAACCTCATTCTCTGCCACCCACCTTTCCTCTCTTTATCTCTGGTTGCTAATTTGGGTGCACAGGGAGCTACTCTGCCGTGTAATTGCCCCCACATCTGTCTATAGATGCATGCATTGTATGTGAACTCTGACTGCTCTTTCTTATGCACAGGCATCTGACTAGCTATTCTAGAGCTGGTCTCACCATTGTACAGCCATGCCCTCTTGCTGTATTCTTGTTGCTTGTGGTTTGTTTTGGTTGGTTCTGTCTTTTTATAGATGTGGTGGTTAATATGTACATAGATGTGGTGAAAATCGCCTGGTATTTGAGGTGTTTTATGTGGTGTAATTCATTATAAATATCGCTACATAAATTGCTACATAAATTGCTACATAAATTGCTACATAAATTGCTACAAGTTGTTGAAATTCACCACATAGGTTTCGCTCAGTGGCCTGCCCGCTTTCGACGATATACCCGGCCCGGGCCATTTGTTCCCTACTCGCAAATGACTCATCCAGTATATTTATTTCTCACTAGTAGCACCCAAGGTACCCGTACGTGCAACAAACCAGGGGGGCAGAAACTCTTGTCCGTAACGATTGGCACCACTCTTTCTAACCGCATGATCGTAGACACAACAAACACTTCCATTGTATAATACCCATACCATCGGGTTAGAATGCGTCGATCTTCGGACCATCACCTCGCTCCCTACCACAATCCACATTTCGAGTCTCATACTCGAGACAACCAAGCTCCATCCCCGTGATATG